>Ga0099850_1000211_pt1 | contig 24861 bp, 30 predicted proteins | sample CB_VirMetaG_5_FD_79182 | JGI IMG/M metagenome (GOLD analysis project Ga0099850, IMG submission 79182) | Freshwater to marine saline gradient viral communities from Chesapeake Bay - CB_1508_1D Viral MetaG | ecosystem: Environmental > Aquatic > Marine > Coastal | place: USA: Chesapeake Bay... | reverse complement strand
ATCCCATTTGTAACCCAACCCTCGTGCAACGGCGCGAGGATCCTTGGTCCCGTCATTCGCATCCCTTGCGATGACGTTGGCCGAAGCGAGAATTGCCGACGCTTCGCCATGACGCGCCACGTCGTCGGCGTTGTTCCGCCAATCATACCCGTTGGCGCGTTTCTTCGCGGTTGCCGCCTTCCTTCGGTCGGCCTTGTCGGTGCAACGCTCGCACCCACAAAGCCGCATGAGGCTAGTTGGGGCCTTCGATGGCTTTCCGCCGATCCCTTGTTCTTCCATGATTTCCTTGAGTGTACAGGCCATTTTCGCTTTCCCTTCGCTTTCCTTGTCGGCACCATTGCCGGAGACACAACCCTGCCACATCCGCGAACGGTAGTCAACCACCCGCACCACATTTTTTTCGACGCATTGCGTCATGCCCCAGGGTATGCCGCATCGCGTCAATCGACGGCCAAGGGGGGCGGTATATGTTGGCAACCGTATGAACACCGGGGGAATTTCAAGTCGATGTTTCCAATCTGGAAATGACTTGATATTATTGTCTTATTTATTTAGGTGTGGTGTGGTATTTATATATTCGCCTAGTTAGAGTTGTGATTGGAATTTTTCATTTAACATGATCGAGGAGGGCAGAGATGAAATCAGCGATATTATTTACTGGTCAGCTTAGGACCATTCAGCGAACGGCAGACCTTCTGAAGGCAAATATAATTGATCCAAACGGTGCAGATTTATTTCTATACTGCGAGGAGCGTTTGGCAGATGAACAATATGGAACGCAGGAGCCGGGAAGTTTGGACTACCTTAAGAAATGCTGGGGGAGTTCCATAAAGTCTTTGGTAGTAGCTGATCAGGATACTCGCTACTGGCAGGATAGGGCTGGGCAAATTTCTTACAGGAGTAGCTACCGAGAGTTATGCGCAGAGAGGGTTCAATCGGAGGCGGGTGCTCTATGGTATAGAAGCACGGGTTCTGCTCTGGAATATATGCAACTGAGCGAAGCATATAATCAGTTGCGAGAGGAGGAGATGAGTTCGGGTCAGAAATACGATCTGATTGCACGATGTCGATTTGACGTAGCATTATTTCGCCCATTGGTCTTCCGCAACTATTACGACCCTGAAATTTTTTGGGAATCGATATTTAAATATAGAGATCATGCTCGAAAGATGGGTTGGTCGAGTTCTAAGCTTTTATATGCCGCCTTATTATCTGGGGGCGACTCCAATATGATGGAGCAAATCCTACGAGATCGAATGGCCGAAGTGGGGTACTCCGGGGTGGTTAATGGCGATAATTTGGGCGACTGCATTCGAGCAAACAGCGGTGATATTCTCCATGATAAGTATCTTCAGGTATTAAAAGCAATAGATCTTAGGGAGCCCTGTAGTAATAACTATACAAGTGAGTTCTTGAAGGGTACTTGTTCTGTATTCACCATAAGAGGCAATGTAATCTACTTTACCAGAAGAGAATTTTTTGATCGAATTGTTTCTATAAGTGACCATGTAGGACGTTATGAATCTGGATTAGATGCTGATTGGTGCTCTGAGAATCAGATGGGAATGCATCTGATAAACAGTGGCTTGTTGTCATTGAATTACCACTCTGAATTAGATGAGCATTATTTATTGAATATGGAGTTAGGTTCGGCAACTATTTCCGAGAATAATCATGCTGAGAAATTTATTCCGAGAGATTTGCTTTGGACAATTATCAGAAAGACAAAGAATCAGGCTCGAGAGGATTGGTTAAAGCTAAATAGCATCGATACAAGTCGTGGCGCGGTTTCTATTACAAGCTAGGGGAAGCATATGGATAACTATAGTAATTTAATTTTAGGTGTTCTTGGGAGCATGGCGATTGCTGGTGTTGGCGCTGGGGCCAGTGGATTGGTGGAGATCGCTCGCGTTGATGAGCGTGTAGCTGCCAATACGGGCAGGATATATGCTGCGGAGGAGGTTCAGGACATAACCGCGACTCGCCAGATGGAGATCCAGCGTGATGTCGAGGTTGTAAAGGAGAGGGTGCGAAACATCGATGAGAGTGTTCGCAGGAACGGCGACAAGATCGATCAGATCTTGGATCGGCTACCGCGCCCTGATCACGGAAGCGATCCCTAGGTTGCGCCTATGGCAGAATTTCTTCTTGAAAGCCTGAGGAGGTTGAGTATACGATTTTTCTGAGGTTCATTTTTTTTATGAACCTCCTACAGTCTTGGCAAGGCTTTGCCATTCCCAGCTCACCCGTTGCCAGCAACCTAACTACATAAATGGTTGCCCCTGCAAGGTCTCTGCTTGCTTTGTTTATTGCCGAGAATTCGGCGTGGGTAGTTTTATAGGGTGAGTTACTTTTGGGGTGCGTTTTGTAGCTATTGGTTCCAACGGAGATTATCCGAGAGCCCCTTGCGAGGATGGCCCCCACTCTTTGCTTGTGGTTAGAAGTTCTCGCTACTTGAATAACCCGACGAGTAATGGACATACTTAAATTGGAATATTCGAATTAATGGATGGTTTCTTTAGTGGGCGCATCGGGGGTCGGAAGAACATCTAATACTTTTTGGATATATTCCATGTTTCCGATTACCATCCCTGGGATCTCGTCATCGTCTTTTAGTAGATCAACGTCTGGTATTACCATATCCCAGCCAAGGTCTCTGCATGCATCAACCAGCCTGAGTATTTTTTCTTTTTTGGATAGTTCCATACATACAGTATATCACCTATCGCATGGCCGTTAAAATAATCGCGTCATTAATGCGAATTATTCTAGACTTGAAAAAATGAGAGGAGGCTTTCCGGGTCAGCGGGGATTGTGCTGTTACTATGTCGCATTCTGGAAATGGGATTATTCGTATTTTAGTTTAAATCCCAAAATGGGTTATCTATCTTGGTGCCCTTCTCTTTTAGCAGGTCCCCCAGAGCAACTAAGAACATAGCCGCTCCCATTATAATTCTGGATCCATCTTCTTCGGAATAAATGCCATCCCTGACATTTAGGTTGACTTCTAAGGAAATAGCTTCGGAAGCTTTTTCGATTGCGAGAGCTAATATATTGTTAGTTAAGTTGCCACTTAGGGTATTCATAGCTGTGGGTAGGCATATAAATATCCTGTCAGTATGTCAAGCTTATCGAGTTGGGAACCAGGGCTCTCTCTTGCCTCCAAAGTAATGCCTCGCATGTCCTTCTGATATTAGGATTTCATTTACATTCACAGAGTCTGCCAGCATTATAGCTAGGATTCTTCCGAACTTACCGCGAGGATTATTCTGGTCTACGCATATCTGCACTTTTCGAGCGGAGCCAAGCAGTTCAGAGAGTCTTGCTTTGGCTGCCAAGCCGAGTTCTTTTTCTTGCAGATTGCGAGTGCGAGACTCTGGGGTGTTGATTCCGTAGAGGCGAATCTTTGCGTCCTTCAGGGAGATAGAGAATCCTAGGTCTATATTCCCGACGAGCGTATCTCCATCGGTAATATTTTTAACCTCTACTGTAAACTTTGCACAAGATTCTAGATCAAGTTTTGTGGCAGCATTAGATGTATGTGCTAAAAGTATTATTGTTAATGTGGCTGCTTTTAATATATGTGTCATGTTTGATATAGTAGGCTTTTTTTAACTACCTTAGAAAATTTATGAATTTTTTTAATTGGAGTATAGTCGCCAAGCATGGCCGGTATGACAAAATGCTTTCGTATTTTTTCTGGAGTGGTGCCAATTACTTGGGCTAGGTTTCTAAAGCTGAAAAAGTAATCTTCTTCCTCCGATTGAAACCAACGTATTGCTTCATTTCTCTCTTCGATATCCTTAGACATAAGATCGAACAATGATAAAACCAGCATTTCGTGGATCATATAGTGCTCAGCCTGGAGAGACTTATTCGTAGGGATAACATTACTCGCGTCGCCTCCATCCATATTCTCCATTATTTTCTCTGGGGAGATCACGGCTGTGCCCTCTTTTCTGGGAGAGAAGATCTAATTGCCTGTATTTCTCTATTGAGAAGCAATAGGATTGGTCTTATTTCTCTTGGCTCGCTTGTTATTATTTTATAATGGTTAATATTTCCCTCACAATCATTTTTATAATTGGAGATAATGTGGTATAGCTTCTGCTTGCCTGATTCTGAAATTGGTATTATACCAAAGTTGCCATTTGTTAATTCGGACAGTTCAATAGCTAATGACATAGCAAGTCCAAGATCTCTCATCTCAATCGTCTTGGCATTCTGTTCCATAATATCCACCATATTATAAGCTTAAAGTACTGAAGCATTTGTGTACTTAAGTTCTTTTATAAGTTCGTAGATTGGTTTAAAATAATCAGGGGCCAGTGCTGCTCTATCGCCATATCCGTAATTGGCGATATGATAATTATTCAGGAACTCATCCCTTGTTGCCCAGCCGTGAATTTTAATTGCTCGAAAATGAGTTGGGCTTGGGTATGTGAGTATTCCTATATCTTCTTTAAATTCGTTAGGACTCGAAGATTGCAGGGCAAAATCCCAACCTTTGACTCTGCGGAATTTCACGGAAACGGATCGCCCATCGATGAGTGTTAGGTCGCCAGTATTGTTGTCGCCGCCGAGAGTAATTGCCCACTCCAGGTTGGCATTTAAGACCTGAGAGCAGGCATATTCGGCCCTCATTCCTTCTATGTGGATCTCTAGATCCGACCTGCGGGGATCAAATCTCTTACTTTGGATTTGATGCGCATCCTTGTTTGCTTGGCGCTCTGCGGCCTTGCGCCGAATCTCGGTGTCTGCCGCTGCAGTAATTTCGTAGACCAACTCTCCGCACCTCCTCGCTTGCGACCACTATTGATCGCTCCAGCAAGACCCTGTATCGTTATTTGAAACGGTCGTCAAGCGGCCCGAAAGGAGAGTTAAATTTGGCAGAAGAAAGTTTTGGCGAGGCGATTCGCAGGTCGCGCAAGGAGACTGGGGTTTCCCTGCGCAAGCTTGCACGCATGGCAGAGATAAGCCCCGCCTATCTATCCAAGCTAGAGAGAGGGTTGCTACCACCCCCGAGTGAAGAGTTTATAAATTCAATATCTTCAGCTTTAGAAGTTGATTCTGATTGGCTTCTCGCAAAAGCGGGCAAGGTTGCGACTGATGTTATAAAAGCAATAGTAAGCGACCCTGCTATAATTAATAGCATCAGAGGGAAGGTCTAAGTTTTCGATGAATTGAATTTGGACTCTATGTGTTCGCTAATAATTTTTATTCTTTGCGCTATTTCAATCCAGCCCTCTGCATTAACTGCATTTTCTATGAAGGTCGCGATAACATCATCTGGAGTGGTGGCAATTTCGGACAGTGAGTTAGCGAAGTCTAGGGCTAACGACATTGCACCCTTTTCATACTTGCTAGAGTTTTCGAGCTTTATGTCATCGCGAAACTTACGAACAGAATATTTGGGGTTATTGATTTTATTCTCTTCTGCAATTTCGAGAAGCTTTATTGCTGGCTCGCCTGTTCTGGAAGCCGCATCGGCAGCAGCTTCATAGAATGATATTTCTTTAATATAGAATCGCGCATCTTGCCCAAGCTGCTCGAAGCGGGGCAGCAGAATTTCACGATAAATTTTCCCGAGCCTGGAGATACGACTCTTATGCATTTCAAAGAGCTTAGCAAGATCATCGGTGACTGCCTCGCCTGGACCGGCTTTTTCTTGGGCAAGGCCGACGCAAACAGCCATGGACATCCAAGATCCTTGAAAAACATCTCTGACTTGCTTGAAGGCTTCTGCGATTGTTTCTACAGTGGCAGTCTGAAGGGAGTTTTTGACTTCAACCGGATTGATTACGCGGTCGAGATATGAGACGCCATCGAAAAACTTCAAGTGCTGGTTGTCCATCAGTGTCGATTCCCTCCTTCTCTATCCATCATTGCCGCCGTGCCCGCCTTAGCCACAATGTCTTGAAAAGCTGCGGCGGTGTTCCTTGCGATTTCTTGCTGTGCTCGATGCCCCCGAACAGCGAAGACCATTGCGAAGACTAAGACAAGGAAGCCTATGGAACCGATTCCCGTTATAAATCCTAGAAAAAAAATACCCCAATCCATCAAAATCTCCTTTCACTGAAAATATTAAACTCCTAATTATACATAACACCTAATAAATAAAAGCACAACGACTAGAGGTTTGTAATGGAAATTATACCGAGACTTGATGCAATATTGCCAAATATTGCTCGTATCGAGAAGGCGGAAGAGGATACTAATTCAATATATAGACCTAGGGTATCGAACTCCGGTTCGTGCCCGAGGGCTCTTACTTATGCGGCAAGAGGGTACGATGCAAAGCCCCATTCGGGAAGAATGGCTTTGCTATTTGAAGACGGCAATGTCCACGAAGACATTACGATTAGATGGCTAGAAAAGACTGACTACAAGGTAACTCATAATCAACTCGGTCTTGATATTGCCGAGGTAAATGGCGCACCCGAAGGCAGCTGGCGGTGCGAATCCTGCGAGAGGGATGTGAAATTCAGCACCTTGCACGGCCACATCGACGGACTTATTCTCACCGACGAGATTTCTCTATTATTCGAGCATAAGGGCCTAGGTCAATTTGCCTTCGATAACTTGAACAACGAGGCTCCGGAAGGCTACATCGGCCAATGTTGTTGCTATATTGTCGGGTTAGAGAATGCAGGGATTGAACTTGAGAGTGCGGTTCTGATTGTTAAGAACAAGAACACATCTGAGTACAGGCAGATAAATGTAACTTACGACAAGGCGACGGATACCGCAGTGGCCTATAACACCTGGAGCGGAAGAGAAACTTATCATAGCGATGTAGTAAAAAAGGTGATTTCTCTTCATGAAGTTGTGGAGGAATATCGAGGTAAGTCGGAAGACGAATTCCCAGCTAGGCCATACGAATCTAATGATTGGCACTGTAGATTTTGCAGATATTCGGATGAGTGCTGGTCCGGATATGTAGAGGAGTTTTCTTCGTATTCGGAGGAAAAAGAGATCCCAGAAACTGATGAGCTTTATTCCATGCTTGACGATCTGGACAAGATCAAGTCTGAGGAGAGAGTTTTGAAGTCAAATGCGAGAGATCTACGGGGGCGGATTTTGTCCCGCATTGCAGATCTTGAGATAAAATCAGGTAAGTGTGGAGACATGAAGTTTAGCCTTAGAAGTTTCAATAAAAAAACAGTAGACAACTCCTTAATACCGGAATCAATTCTAGAGGCGGCAACTAAGTTTCAGCCAATACAGACCATTAACACCAAGCGGATGAAAGGATAATAAATTGGCGAATATACAATTTAACCCAGCAAGGGCAGAGAGAAAGAGAGCGAAAGCCAGAATTGCGATGTGTGGCCCTGCGGGCTCTGGAAAGACGCATAGTTCACTGCGGCTGGCTAGCGCACTAGGACAGAAGATTCTCTTGATTGATACAGAAAATCATTCAGGAGAGATGGAGGCTGGGAAGCCGGGCATTCCCGATTATTTTGTGGTTTCTATCGAGCCTCCCTTTGATCCGTCTAAGTTTATTGACGTGATAAAAGCTGCCGAAGAAAATGATTTCGATGTGATCATCATTGATTCCCTTTCTCATGCCTGGGCTGGCAGTGGTGGGTTGTTGGATCAGCAAGGCAAGATTGCGGACAGAGGAACAAATTCTTTCACGGCGTGGCGGCAGATTACTCCCAAGCACAACTCTCTTGTCGACTGCATGTTGCAAAGCTCATGTCATATAATCGCCACCATGAGAAGCAAGCAGGAGTATGTTATTGAAGAGAATGAGCGTGGCAAGAAGATGCCTAAAAAGGTTGGCTTGGCTCCGGTGCAAAGGGAGGGCTTGGAGTATGAGTTCACGATCGTTTTTGACATCGATCAAAAGACACATACGGCTATCTCCACGAAAGACCGCACGTCTCTTTTCCCTCCCGATCAGTCATATCTAATTACAAATGAAACCGGGAATCTTATCAAGAATTGGCTAGAGGGCGGGATAGACTCACCTGAAGTTAAACGTGAACAGCCAGTCGTATCTGGAGATAACGGGGAAGTTCAGCCGGAAGGAGAAAAGCCCTTGAGCAAAGCAGGTAAGAACAAGCTGGTTGCCTTTGCAAAGGAGTGTGGCTATAATGATATCAAGAAGGCAATTTCACTATTCCTTGGTGAAATTGATGGTCAAATCACGATATCTCAGGCCAGAACATTGGCTAACAAAATGAAAGAAAATCCTCGCGGAAATGGCGAGGACAAAGACTCCAATTAGGGAGATTGATAGGAGATAGATATGTCGAGCTTTAATAGCATTACAATAGTTGGAAATCTTGGCCGAGACCCAGAGCAGCGTTCGATTGGAGACGGGGAGAGGACGGTTACGTCTTTCCCGGTGGCAACCTCCAGGCGTTACAAGACTAGAGACGGTCAAGACAAGGAAGATACCCAGTGGCATTCGGTTCAAGTTTGGGGTCCACAAGGAGAGAACTGCGCAAAGTATCTCAATAAGGGATCTCTCGTTTTGGTTACTGGCGAAATGCGCTACCGAAAGTACACCGGGAAGGATGACGTTGAGCGTATCTCCGCTGAGATAAACGCAGACAAGGTTCAGTTCCTTAGTTCTCGCAATAGTGGGGGTGGTTCTGGTTCTGCCGCGAGCAATGAAGACGGTGATCTAGATTTCTAGATAAAAATTTATAGTTAGATTTTTATAGGGGGGGTAGCCTTGCTACTCCCCCTATTTTTATGTCTTTATTTTGCTATATTATTATAATGCCTAAGGGGGTAGACTATGATGCTAGGTGCAAAAAGTACCGAGCAAGATTAACACGCAACGGCTGCGTCTATCACTTAGGTTATTTTAGCAATCAAGATGATGCCCTGAAAGCTAGAAAGCATGCTGAAAGGCAATATTCAAATGGCAGTAAGATAAAGTATGTACACAGTTATTCTACGTCTTCTCTCCCGGTAGAAACTGAGAATGACTATTATCTTCATTTCCTTGCCTTCAATGATTCTGAAGAATCAGATAGCCCGGAAAGAAGCTTGAGATTGGCAGTGTTAATACAAGCAGTTAAGGATTCTCTAACGGACAAAAGACCAGCCGAACAGAAAAATGCAAGGCTCTGGTTTAGGGGCAAGATAGAGAGTGAACCTACATATTCATTTGAAGAGGTTTGTGAAATATTAGGGTTGAGTTCAGGCTTTGTACTTAGAGGAATTAAAAAGGCAAATAGAAATAAGGCCAAAGCGTTGCAGATGCTGGGAAGAAGGCTAGTTCGCTCTACAAATCCAGATATAACAAATGATTAAAGACAAGGAAATATTACAGTCTTTCATAGAAGGCTCTAGGGATATTAAGCAATTTTGCGCATCCAATAAAATATCCGCTAGCAAGCTTAGGAAGATTGGCAGAAAAGAGCTTGGGGATCAGGGGTGGATCGACGCTGTTTCTTCCAAGAAAAAAAAGCAAAGTCAGTATTCTCTCGGAAGGCAGTTCGAATATAGAACGAGGGATCTATTTGAGAAATCTGGATATTTCGTTTTTCGTTCAGCACAGTCTAGGGGTGTTGCTGACCTAATAGCGTTCAAGAGGGACGAGGTCGTATTTATTCAATGCAAAAGAGGGGGAGGCATAAACAAGTCGGAAACGGATGAACTGATGAGGGTTTGTAGTTTTCTCAATGTAACTCCAGTTATCGCATCAAGGCCAGATGGGCGTAAGACAGAGATGTTTGAGCTAGTAAACTTGGACGGAAAAATTAAGCAGATTCCTTTTGCACTCGACTAGAGACGAGGGCCAAGGCGGGAAAAAATTGGCGCCTCCTTGCTCGACAAAATTGAGCTGAGATCCAATTCGTGAGAGAATGAGGGGGGTGAATTGGCGAACAGTAGGAGCCGGGAACTGCAATGCCTAAGATTGATTTTTTGGCCAACGAATGGACAAGTCCGCAATTTCTCCTATCCCCGCGCAAGGCTAGGGAAGCTTACTGGTTCATAGCTACAGCCAGGTCTCCCGCATTGCCCCCTGGGTTAGTCTGGTATGCGGGCGAGAAGGATTTAGCCAAGCATGCCCGGCGAGCGGGCATACGGATACCGCAAGACCTAGAGCCCCTGTGTGCATCCGGCTTTATCAGGGAGGATCCGGCAGCATCGCTAATATTGATGCCATCGATCCTGCTCGGGAATCTTATTCAATCCTATACACCGCGCAATGTTATATCATGGAGCAAGAGGATAGATTTATTCCCAGATTCAGAGATCAAAAAGGCTTGGTTATCGATGATACTAAGCGTGTCTAAAGAAAAGAGTGGATCCCTGTTCAAAAAAATCTCTGACACATTTGGCGCCAGTGATTTTGGCTCCGAGAATCCCGGTTCAGATGCAGTAATTTTAGTTAGGTATTTTGCCGAAATTTTTGAGGTAAATGGATACGGCTCATATGTTGCCAATTGGGGTAAGGAGATAGCTATAGCTAAGTCCCTGCTCGAAACCTTAGATGTTGAAGAAATAAAGAAGAGAATTGATTTATACTTCAAAGACGAGTGGCTTAAGTCTAAGGCCTCTTTGGATTTCACTTCCTTCAGAAGAAATATAAATAAATTTGCAAGGAAGTCCACTAGGAAAAATATTTCAGATAAGACGGGAACGTATTGGGAGATTGTAAAGAAGGAGCAAAATGAGTCTTAGGATTTCAATTCTTAGCTACTTAGATTCAAAGGGATGGAAGTACATAGAGCAGGGAGGAGAGATTAGGCTTAGGAAGTGCCCATTCTGTGAGTCCACATCGAGAGCACCATTTTCAATCGAGCCAGATGCAGGTTATGCAAAATGCCACAGGTGTGATTGGCGAGGAGGGATGTCTCTCCTGAAGGCCTCACAGGGGGATTTAGTATCTACCGTTGCCGAGCTTGCAGAGAAGCCTTCTAGGAAAATAGTTCGGCCACCAGAAAATCTAGCCAAAGAACTCCACCAAAAGTTAATTAATGACGAAAAAAGATTACTTTCATATTGTGAAACTCGCAAAATAAACAGAGAGTCTATAGTTAGTTTCTTAATAGGCCTAGATCCATCTAAGGGTTCTGTATCTTTCCCTTATTACAGGAAGGGAGAGCTGATATCCATTAAGTTCAAAAGGAAAACCGCAGACGGATCTAAGTTTATTACTAGATGGAAGTTAGGAGATTCAAGCTCAGGAAGGACAGAGTCTACTCTTTATAATGTAGACAGCCTTTCTGGGAACAAGACTTGTTACGTTGTTGAGGGAGAAGAGGATTGCATAATCCTACATCAGGCTGGAGTTAAAAATGTAGTCAGTGTTCCTAACGGAGCCCAGTCGTGTGTTGGCTCATTCCTGGATGATATCGAAGCTTTTGAGGATATAGTTATCTGTTTTGACTCTGATGATGCAGGACAAAGTGGGGCGGAGAAATTGCGATCTGCGCTTGGAAAAGAAAGGTGCAGAATTGTTTCTCTTCCAGAAAATGTGATTGTCCCAGAAACTGGGGATGTAGCAAAAGATATTACTGACTTTGCCCTATCTGGCGCATTGGACATAGCAATAGAATCGATAGTAAATGCGCAAGGATCAAGGCCCGAATCTGTTAGGCATATATCGGAATTTATAGAAGATTTCCGAAGTAGCTTTATGAACGGAGATAGGGATAGGGGGTCTACGACAGGGTTCCCTAGTCTGGACAGTCTTATAGGCGGAAGACGAAAAGGAGAAATAACAGTCATCTCTGGAAATACGGGAAGCGGCAAGAGTACATTCTGCCTAAATACGGCTTTGAACATTGCCGCAACCGGGGAAGCTGTTCTCTTGGGAAGCTTTGAGCAGACCATCCCTGCAATAATGAGGAAAATGGCTCAGATGGTATCGGGAAGATGGTGGAGCCTTAGGGAGGATGACTTGGGTAAGGTCATGAACGCAGACGACCTAGAGCAGGTTATTAGGGTATTTGAAGAGATTCCTCTTTATGTGCTGAATGTTTTTGGTCAGATGAGAACAGAAGAATTCATGGATGCAGTTAAGTTTGCAAGACGCAGACTAAATGTAAAAACTGTAATTTTAGACCATATACATTTTATGCTTAAGCACGAAAGAGCGGACAGTGAGAGAATAGAAATAGACAACACAATGTTGGCATTAAAACAAATGACTATTGAAAGAGACTTGTCTTGCTATGTAGTTGCCCACCCCAGAAAGAAGCAAGATGAAAACCCCGTAATTGGAATAGAAGATTTTCGAGGATCCAGCTTTATAAGCCAAGTTGCGGACAATGTTCTTGTTGTCTGGAGGGACCGGGATATAATCAACTTGCACCCAAACATGGGAAGGGCCGAGATTCACTCGCTTAAGTGTCGCTCGGAATGCGGATCTGAGGGCAAGGTTGAGATGGCATTTTCTTACTCCGGACAGAAATTCATAGACCAGAAATCAGAGTATATTAAGCCAATATGGGAGGACGGCGAGGTTGACGACGACATCGAATACATTGAAGATAGCTTCTGATTGGAGAGTTCTAAGGATCAGAAGCTGGGAAGAAATCTGGTATATAACCAGAGACTATGAGGACTTTTCTATTTTTTCTTCAAAGATAATAAAAGACAGCAGTGGGAGGAAGAAGAGAAGGGCAGTATTTTTTCGCAATGAATTAAATCACCTAGCTCCCAAAATTGAACGCCTTCAAGTTAGCCAAAGAAAGACGTGGCTAAGGGAAGTCATCCTTATAAAAGAGAGCCTTGAGGGTGCAGTTGTTTCCAATATTAAGATTAGCAAGCTTAATCATCTATAATATCCCCTTGAAATTAAGTTAACCACAAACTATAAAGACGCAATATGCCAAATGTAAAAAATGCAAAGAGAAAAGATCCAAAGTGGAAAGCCGGATTCAATGTAGTTTACTTATCCGACGAGCATTGCTTAGCCAATACTCCCAGGTCTATGAGTGAGAGTAAGCCAGAACTCTCTATACGCAGTGCAGTTTTAGCCAATGCAATAAATGACATAGAGAGGGGTAAGGGCTCCGTATTAAGGGAAGCAGTAGATTGGCTACTTGGCAATTGTGATTCTATGCCAGGATATAGCTTTATAGATATATGCCATATATTTGGGATATCGCCAGATGCGGCTAGGGAATCTATCTTAAAGAAAGATTACGGTAAATCTTATTTAAAAACATTTGTTGGGAGATATAACTAATGAGCAATGGATTTTATGACGCATATGATGGCGGGGCTTATAGCCCTCTATGTCAGTCTGTAAACTGCCAAGGTGAGTCTAGAGTCAAGACAATACAGGATAGGATATATGAAAAATGCGATCATATTAGAAAGATTCTAATAAATAAAAACAAAGACTACGGTAATAGTGCGATTAGCCCAGTTAGAATTTTCAGCAAATCTGACGCCCTAGAAGGAATCCTCGTTAGATGCGATGACAAGATATCTCGCATTCAGAAAACAGGAGTAAGGGACAAGGGAGAAGATCAGGTAATTGACCTTGTTGGATATCTTATTCTACTGAGCATCCATCTTGACATGGAAAATGAATTGAAGATTATTCCGTAGATAAGATAGAATTTGGAAAATCAACATTGACTTCCCGATGCATAGTTGGCAAAACTTCCAATCCCAATTAAGGGGGGGGATTAGATGCAAGATGAAATTATAAGTGAAGATTTTGCTGCCGCTTATGCAGGAAAGAGGGCTCCATTTGGCGGAAATGGACTCGGTTATCTCGTTTATAAGAGAACATATGCGAGAGAATTGGGGGAGAATGGAGAACGAGAAGAGTGGTGGCAAACCGTAAGGCGATGCGTGAATGGGGCACAGGCGATAGGTGCGAACTATTCTCAAGAAGAAGCAGAAAGACTCTTTGATTATGTATTCAGTCTAAAGGGTTCTTTTTCTGGAAGGGCGCTTTGGCAACTTGGAACAGAAATGATCGACAAGTTTGGTGGCCCATCTCTTTTGAACTGTTATTTCACAAACATCGAGGATATAAAAGACTTTGAATTTCTAATGTCTCATCTTATGCTAGGTGGAGGCGTCGGGTTTTCGGTTGAAAGAGCAAGCGTACATTCATTCAATAAAGTAAAATCAGGTGTTGCTATCATTCATAAGAAAACCAACGACGCCGATTTTATTATACCAGATAGCAGGCAAGGCTGGTCTTCAATTCTCAATAAGGTTCTCACGTCTTTTTTTAAAACTGGGGAATCCTTTACTTACTCAACTGTTCTTATACGCGGTAAGGGCGCTCCGCTAAAAACTTTTGGTGGAACAGCCAGCGGTCCCGAAGTTTTAATCGAGGGCATTAATGACATTTGCAATATCCTAAATGACAGAGCTGGTAAAAAAATACGCTCCATTGACGCACTTGATATATGCAATGTAATCGGGAAAATCGTTGTTGCGGGATCAGCCCGGCGTTCTGCCCAAATTGCGGCTGGCGACCCAGATGATTACCTTTTTCTTCGAGCCAAAAGATGGGACAAGGGCAATATCCCCGCCTATAGGGCAAACAGCAACAATTCGATATTAGCCGACAGCTTCGAGGAGATAATCGATGAGGTCTGGAATGGTTATCTAGGGAATGGAGAGCCATATGGGCTTTTAAATCGAAAGCTTGCTCGACAGTATGGTCGACTAGGTGAAAAAGTAAATGACTCAAAGGTAGTGGGAACCAATCCCTGTAGCGAGATTTGGCTTGAAGATGGAGAGAATTGCAACCTTGCAGAGATATTTCTTCCTAGAGTTAGCTCTAGGGAGGAGCTGTATGACATATCCAAACTTCTTTACAAAACTCAAAAAGCAATTACCTCTTTGCATTTCCCGTTTGAAAAAACTCGCGAGACCACTTACAGAAACAGACGCCTGGGCCTTGGGGTGACTGGGTGGTTACAGGCAAGCGAAGAGCAGATTTCTTGGCTTGATGGTTGTTATAAAAACTTAAAGAAGTTTGATATAGCTTGGTCTAAAAAGCAAGGGATAAATCCATCCATCAAGCTTACCACCGTAAAGCCATCTGGTACATTGAGCCTACTTCCCTTTGTTACCCCTGGAATACACCCCGGCTACAGCCGTTATTTCATAAGGAGAGTAAGACTTGGGTCGCATGATCCACTTGTAGACATATGCAGGGATCTAGGATACCCAGTAAAGTTTGATAGGGGAATTGATGGGCGAGATAATCATTTGTTGTCGGTTGTAGAATTTCCCTGCGAATATCCAGAAGGAACAATATTGGCAAGCGGTCTTAGCGCAATTGATCAGCTAAATTGGGTTGTGAAAGCACAAACCCTCTGGAGCGACAATGCTGTCAGTGTGACTGTTTACTATAAAAGAGATGAACTACCCTTGATTAAGGAATGGCTTAGTAAGAATTACAAGAAGAACATAAAATCAGTTTCATTCCTACTTCATGAGGATCACGGATTTGAGTTAGCGCCATACGAACCAATAAGCGAAGATCAATACAATAAGCTCAAGAGTAAGATAACACCTATAGAAAAGGTTGACGATGCAGGAGAAGAATCTCTTGAAGTTGAGTGTGAAGGCGGATCTTGTCCTATCAAGTGATTTGTTAAACATAAGAGACTTAGCTTTATCTATTAGCCCGTGCGACAGGTTACTCCTGATAAATAGAGATAACAAGGCCACATTTTCAGAGGATTTCGATCGTGCGGTGGAATCTAAAGCTTGTTTTGCGGTTAGGCCATATGACGACATTATAGCTCTAGATTTTGATGAGCCAGAAACCGAAATACTAAAGTTTAATTATATACACAAATATATAAATGATTCGGGATATAGATGTATAGTAATAAATAGCGGTACGCCCGGACATAGACATCTATTCTGTAGGGTAAAGGAACAGGATAAATACAGAGAAATAGTTAAAAAAATATCCTCAATCGGAGCATCCGGATGGCTCCGTAGTGGATCATTCATAAGGCCACCACTTTCTCCTCACAGAGCAGGGCTTGCGGTTTCTATGAAGGATCCATCAACCCCCATAGAAGCAATAAGATTAATACAAAGAACAAAGCCGCTCAATGGTGAGAATCTTATAGTTAAGGATAAGATTAGATATGGTATTTCAAAGTACGCGGAATACAGTAGTGGATCAGAAATATTTCAATCCATTGTAAATCACCTAGTGGCAGAGGGAGTGCGGCTTAGAGATATATACGAAATACTTTCCGACAAAAGTAACCTGGGAGGTGCTTCACTGCAAAGCCGCATAAGAATCCGGGGTGAGAAGCAAGCAAAAAAATGGCTAATAAGAAGCTACAAAAAGGCAGTCAAGTTTAATATCGTAAGGAGCCCCGAGCTAATGTTGGGGTGGGAGTCTGCAATAAGGTCTTACATATTATCCCTGCCTTTAAACGGCAGAAAAAAGATGAGCCTTATATGCGTAATTAAGGCCCACTTGGCAGTATCTAGAAAATCAAGGTCATATGTATATACCGCAAGCGATCGACAGATTGCAACAGAAGCTAATATAAGTTCACTTTCAACAGTCAGGGCTTCTCATAGAAAGCTGGATGAGATTGGAATTTTGAGAAGATTGCGCAAAGGAGAGGGGAGGAAGGCTTCTGCTTGGGAGTTGTTCTTCAGGACCTCACATCTCCGCCCCCAGGTTTCTTCCGAGAAAGGTGTCGTAACTAACCCATTAGGTTCACCCCACCGGAAGAAGATAAGGAATAGGGGGCGTGTCTATAGTGGGTCAAATGAGATACACTCCGGTCATGACGCATTTCGCTACTCCTTCGAGGGGAAAATAGGGCTGGGGGCATCTTCCGGGGTGGTGCTCTCATACCTTCTCAATTCGGATACCCTCTCAAACGCCGAGATTTGCCGCCTAACGGGATTTTCTCGAAGCACCGTGGGGAGATGCCTAAAAAAGCTAGAGGCCGTCAGAATCGCTTACAGGGCGAATGGTGGTTGGGGTGTGGTATCTGGTAATGTTGACGACCTCTTGGATCAGGCGGCAGTCGAGATTGGGTTAGATGGCTCAAGCCTTCGTCAGCGGGATAATTTTTCAGAAGAAAGGATTGCTTATTTATCTAAGTATTCGCTCCGGTATAGATGGACAAATGCATGAACTGCATTTGCCATGGCGTTTCCCGATGTCATTCCAGCCTTTGCAATGGTGCCGCCCTTGAGGGTTTTTTTAAAAACTCCACGAAGGCCATAGGTCCCATGTCTATCGATTATCAGGCCGAAGAACTCTTGGATCTTTATTCCAGACATAAGCTCGAACTCGGATTTGAAAGGATTCGCGTCAAACCTAACCTCCCAGAATTGCGGCCTCTTTTGAAGCCATTCGATCTGGTAATCAGGAGGAGCACCATCGGGCTGATTTGTATGGCAATTGTGACAAAGTAAAAAATAATTATCCGGCAAGTTTGATCCACCCTTGCTAAAAGCCACTATGTGAGCCTTCTCAAGATTAGAAGAAAAATACTTCTTGCAGGACCAACAGGTTTTCTCTGCAGAGTTAATAGGTATATCTAAGCTATAAATAATATCTCGTTGAGCGACTACTATGTTTGAAAAGGAAGGGGGCTTACCTCTTCCTTTTTTTTTGAGAAAAGTATTCACAATATTTACGATCCGGTTAATGCTAACAAATTGATATTATTCCGGAGGATATGATTCTGGAAGACACTCCCAAATATCATAACCTTCAATAAGGTTGATATAAATAGGAGTTCCTTCGCCGTGGAAAGCATTCCAGCAGTTATATTCAAGATATTCTATTGCTTCATCTGCACTAAAATTCCCCCTATCACTGCATATTTCAATCATTTTTTGGATATCGTAAACTGCCTTGTAGTATCCCCTATCGTGACAAAAAGCTATTATTGCGTCATCATAGCCATCAACACATAATATACTCGGATCAATTTTTTCTAGGAATTTTCGAACTTGACTCACTTTTGTATCCTTAATATTTAAATATTATATATGGCCTATTTTTGCAATTGGCCAAGTTTTACGGGAGAAATATGGCAATAATTCGTTTGTTTATAGCTAACTTGGATTATGATATAAAGGAAGAAGAGGTAAGATCTTTTTTTTGTAAGGTTGGTAGGCCAACTGTAATCAATTTAATTAAAGACAAAAAGACTGGGAATTTTAAAGGGTTTGGATTTGTAACTCTAGACACCCTGGGAGCTGACCAGGATACTTGGAGATCCAAGCTACAGGGTAGAGAATTAAATGGAAGACCAATTCATATCGACTTTGCAGTTCCTAAGGAGAAAAAAAGGGAATAAATATGTCTGATAAAAATACTACAGGCAAGAAGGATACTCGATTTAAGCCGGGTAACAAAGCCGCTGCTGGCAAGAGATCTGGTGGCAGAAGACCGAAGGAGCTTACCGAGGCGTTGGATGGATATACAATCGAAGGAATGGCTCTTCTTTGGAAGATCGCCAATGATCAAGAACACGAATGGCACAAGGCTTTTGGTTTTGATGCATTGAAAAGTTTAGTTGCTCATTGCTCTCCTAAGAGGAAGGAAATCTCGGGTGGAGATGGAGGGCCTGTGGAAATATCTTTGGCTAATATGTTTTATGGCAATTCTATACCCGAAGAAGAAGATAGTTAATTTCTCAGTTGGCCATTGGTAATGTCCAGTATAAATGACGATATAGCAGGAAGGCTTAAAAAATATCGAGATTATCCTGCTGAATTTGCAAAAGATGTTTTCAATGTAGAGCTAGACCCATGGCAGGTCGATGCAATGAGAGCAACTTCTCAGAATCAAAAAGTTGCAATTGCAGGTTGTACGGGTGTTGGCAAAGATTTTTTAGCAGCAAATTTAATTTGGTGGTTTCTTTGCACTCACGAATATCCAAAAGTTATTTGCACAGCCGTTAAGAAGGAAACATTAACAGATAATCTTTGGGGTGAGCTATCAAGACTTCAAAGAAGATCTAAACTAATCCAGCATCTATTCCATTTTGGAATGACTAAAATTGCGGCGAAGGGTGCTGAAGAAGAATGGTTTGCGGTAGCTCGAACAACCTCCAAAAAATATTCTGCGGGAGGAGGGAATGCTCAGGCTGAAGGTTTGGCCGGTAAATATGCAGATGATACATTAGCCGTTGTAGATGAAGCTTCAGGCGTAGATGATGCGAACTTTGATGCGCTAGAGGGAAGTGCGAATACGCCAAGGCGTAAAATGCTTGTGATTGGCAACCCTCTAAGAAGGACTGGCCGGTTTGCTAAAATTTTTCTAGACCAAAGGTTTGGGGGGGATTGGTATAAACAGCATGTGAGCTACCTGGACTCTTCGCGGACTTCGGGCACCCCCGAGGTTAGAGCAATCAGGGAAAAGTGGATCGAAATGTACGGTAAAGATTCGGCCTATGTGCAGGCGAGGGTCTTTGGTCAGTTTCCCCAGTCTAGCACAGACGATACCGTATTTAGTAGAGAAGAGATACAGATGGCTATGGAGAGAGAAGTAGAAGAAGATCTTGATCAGCCAATATGCATAGGGATAGATGTTTCAAGATTTGGGACTGATGAGACTGTCTATGTCGTTCGTAGGGGCATGAAAATGCTAGATATGGTTTGTGAGTCTAGAACTGACGGTCCTCAAGTTGTGGGCAGGGCAATTCAGTTAGCTGAAAAGTGGTCCAGGTCTTGGGAGGATCCTCAAGCTGTTGTGGAGTTTAGGGTAGACGAGACGGGCCTTGGTGGATCAGGGGTTGTGGACCCATTAGTGGAGCAGGGGTGGATGGTTCGTGGGGTTCACAATGGGTCCAGGTCATACATGCCCGACGATTATTATAATTTGGGATGCGAGCTTTGGATGGAAGATGGCAAGGACGCAATACAGAGTTGCTCAATAATAGAAGATGAGATTCTTGCTAATCAGCTAGAAATTAGGCAATATAAGTTCACTGGTAAGGCTAGGCAAAGGCGGCTTATGACAAAAGATGAAATGCGCAGAAGTGGGATAGGAAGCCCTGATCGGGCCGATGCATTCATATTAGCCTTTGCATCTTCGGTAAAAATTGGAGTTGGAGAAGCTTCCCTAAGGGATTCTATCTCATTTTTATAAGATGTTTGAGCGTATAAAGAGAACCTTTGGCATAGTGCCAAGAGAAAAGCGAACCGACGCCGCATTGGTTCAAGCTTTCCTCAGGGGAGACGATCTTCCTTTCCAGGGCGATGGTGTTTTTGATCATGGAATTCAAGATCCATACAATCAAAACATAGCAGTATTTAGATGCATAAATATAATTGCAAGCTCTCTTAGTAGAGTTCCTTTACGCCTTGTGAGAAGAGGCGATGAGATTAAAAATGGCAAAGTATATAATTTAATCTCTCGCCCAAATCCTGTTCAAAATAGGATCGAGTTCTTAAATATGCTGCTAACCCAGCTCCACATACATGGAAATGTATACGTTTATGTAGACAGCAGAAATTCAGATGGGATTCCCAGGTCTCTTATGCTTCTTCCTCCCTCAGCTGTTTGCCCCATAAAAGGTGATAGCATTTACGATTTGTTAGGGTGGCGAATTAAGACGAGGGGTAGAGAGACAGTAGATGTTCCTAAAAAAGATGTTGTACACATTAAGTACGCGGCAAACCCTGAAGATCCAATTTTAGGAGTTGGTCCATCTAGGGTAGCTAGGCTTGCTGTCGATACCGATTTTGCTGCCGCTGTTTATAACAGGAGCGTAATGAAGAATGGGGGCCTTCCTTCTGGAATACTGTCATATAAGGGTCCGGGTAAGCTTACAGAGGAAATGAAAGAGGAAATAAGGCAGAGCTGGTATAGGACATATGGATCTCCTAGGTCTTCTTCCCGCCTTGCGGTAACCAACTCTGATTGGGCTTTTCAACCAACGGGCACAAGCCAAAAAGAGATGGAGTTTTTGGAGGCTCGGAGATGGAACTTGGTGGACATAGCTCGAGCCTATAATGTCCCAGTAATGTACTTGAATGATGATTCTGCAAGTGCGCTTAGCGAGGCCAGCATCACGATTCAGAGAAGAATGTTCTACGAAGAAAACCTGATTCCTCTGGCTAGAAAAATTGAAGAAATTTTCAACTCAGAATTACTAGTAAATATCGACAATATGCTTTCTATAGAATTCGACTTTTCAAACATTGCAGCTCTTCAAGTAGACTACAACGAACGGGTTAAGGCAGCAGAGAATCTTCACAAAATTGGATTCAGCATAAATCAAATCAATGAGCGTCTCAACTTAGGACTTCGGGACGAGCCTTGGGGAGATGAGCATTTTATACCCGTTAATATGGTTCCCGCTCAAGATGTTGTAGATCACTCCGTTCAGCTGCCCTCCGGGGACTCCTCGAATGATCTTGTTGATTCTCCAATTGATGAAGTTAAGGGAAATGGTACAGCTTCATATAATTGGAATAAGTCCACTAAGATTTGCAGAAGTATGGAGTGTAAATTTACGAATAAAATGAGGAGAATTTTTCTTAAGCAAAGAAGCTTGTTGCTAAGGAAGATAGAAGTTGATTATTTAAATCTTGGCAACGACTTAGACGATTTATTGGACAAAATTGACAGCAGGGATTTTGCTGAATCTGGAATGCCTTTCCTTGTTTCTGCATACACGGAGGGGTGTGCAGTAGCGGGGCATGAGCTGGGGGGGGCAGTTGAGGTTTTAGGGCAAGACGAAGCAATTTCTAGAGCAACTCAGTATTGCACTCATAGATACGATGTTCTTTTTGAAATATGCGAAGAGGCTAAGGGTATTCTTCGTGACGAAATAAATGCAGGGCTTGGAGAGGGTGAAAACCTAGAAGAGATCAAGAGTAGGGTTAGAAAAGCATATAACTTGATAATTGGTCGCTCTAAGACGTTAGCAATAACTGAAATTTTTGCTGCCTACAATAAGGCCAAGTATATGTTTTATAAGGATCATGATAAGATTGATAATCTAACTTGGTCAAGTGGCGGATGTAGTAATCACAAGGGGTTTTCTCAGACAATCAAATTTGGGGACAATTTTTCTACAGGCTTGGATTACCCCGGCGATGGGGCTGAGTCAGAGCAACAAAACATAGGATGCAGCTGTGTTATATTTGCAGAATGCAATTCTTCGGATTAATGCTAGTTGCTTGTTTAACCTTTAAAATTATTTAAAACTAATATATAGCGACACTCGCTACAAGTATAGGTGAATATATGGCTGATAAATCTGTTACCCTAGATGACATTTTCGACCAAGAGAATGCTTCAAAACCCGAATCCATTCAAGACGGAATGGGCAGTGGAATTACTCGATCCGGCTTGATTGAAAGCTTAGGGATTTCCGTAGCATCTGGAGATTTGATAGGAGATCTTAAGTCCAGCAAGAGGGTTCTTTTGGAAAGAGGAATTTCCATTAAGAGAGCCCAAGCAGAGCCGGACATGGGTGAGGGGATTGTTCAATTTATTGCCTCCACCGAGGGAGTAAAGAGGGATGGCAATCGGGTGCGAAACGACGGCTGGTCTTTTGAGAATTTTAGTAAGAACCCTCAGTTTCTTTGGTGTCACGATTATAGTTCCCTTCCGATTGGAAAGCATGTGGATTGGCGAGTTGAGAAAGTAGATGGCGAGCCAGTTCTTCGTTTGTGGAGTCAATTTTGTTCCGAGGACCTTTATCCCTTTGCGGATAAGGTGCGCAAGATGTATGAGCAAGGATTTCTACGGGCTGGGTCTATTGGATGGATTCCTTTAAAATACGAAACCATAGTAGACAAAAATGGTTATACGGTTGGTTTCGATTTTCTAGAAAATGATCTTCTAGAGTTCTCAGCAGTCCCTGTACCTTCGGACCCCAATGCCCTTATTGAAGCTGTCCAGCGGGGAGTTCTATCCTCTGAAGACATGGAGAAATTGGTTCGGAATCGCAAAAATAAAGACGACTTTAATGTTGCGTACCGTCTATCTAATCAAGATCATTCCTCCAAAGAAGATTTTCCATTGGATAGTCGAGAAATTGAAGAAGACATTTTTATATCCAATTCGGAAGAAATGGAGTCTATTCCTTTGAGTGAAGAATATGAGGGCTCTAACCAGTTTGGCTTGGAATGTGCTTCTTCAGATGCAGAGGAAGTAATGCAGATTGGTGAGGAGCAAGAAATTTTGCTTTCAGCTGAAACAATAGATGAAGATCGGTTGGAGGACATCTCTTCTCGGTCAAATTATGAAATGGACGAAAGTGAAGAAGATGAGAATGGCAAGTCTGTGAAAGACAAGTTGCTATACGTCATTGAAAAAGCAAGCAAGGACTTTACATATTCAATCGTTTCCGCAGTTATGGAAGTTGTTGAATCTGATGGATTTGGTGAAGTTGAAGAAGAGGACAAAGATCAGGCAGATGACGCTCCAAAGGAGGATGGTCAAGTAGAGGATCGAGCTTCAGAGGAAGAAGCTCCTGAACTTGACGATGAATTCGTCAACTTGGCGGCAGAGGAAGCAGCCTCCATAACAAGCGATAGAAATGTTCAAGGAAGGATTGGCGCCAAGGTTTCGCGTGAGAATAAGGATCGTCTATGCCGATGCCGAGACATGCTGAAGGATGTTGTATCTGAGATTGACAAAATGATGGAAGAGAAGGGCATGATGGAGGATTCTGAAAAAGATGGGATGGAAGTAGAAATTCCCGAAGAGGATGACACCACCATGAGCTTGGATGAGGATCCACAGGAGAATTCAGACTGGCTTCGTGCAATAGATCTAGCCTCAAGCATATCTCGCCAATTCTCGAAGGTTGAGAAGGAAGAAAAGGCCGTAACTGAAGAAAGCCCTAAGATTTATGAAATTTCAGATTTAGCAACAGCTGCAAGGTCCATTCTTGAATCAATAAGCCTCAAGCTCGACGGCGAAAAATCAGATGAAGTTAAGTCTAAGTATCTTCAAAATTTAATTAAGAAGTCAAAAGCCTAGTGATTTGACATAGAAAAATTCTTATATTAATCTAAAACAAGGTCGGTATGTGGCAATAATAATGCATCACATACATCGCCAAGTTGAATAAGATTTAGATATTAAAAATAATAACCCATAAATTGGAAAGGAAATATTATGGCTTCAGAAAAGAATGTTATTGTTCGCGGTGGTGAGGACGAAAATCTTCATACCATGATGGAGGTTCTTGAGGGAATTTCCGCTCGTACTAAGGAACTTGGTGATGTTGGTAGCGAGGTAGACGAGCTTAAGGGTGCAATTGAGCGTCTTTCTGCTCGATGTGATCAGCTTGATAAGGAACTGCCGATGGGGCAGAAGGTTTTCTCTGCTGAGACTCCGGTCAAGAATACTGCTCTTCGTGAGTTTGGAGGTGAGATCACTCGCGCTTGGCGAATGAAGCACTATGGTCGTTCGGGAGGCGCAGCTGGTAACGATGGCGATGAGGCTACTGCTGGTAGTGTTCTCGTTCCCCAGCTTACCTATGATAAGGTTGCCCGTATCGTAGAAGAGGCATCGATCATTCGTAATATTGCTACGGTTGTGCCAATGTCCTCCAACACGATGGTGATGCCGACTCGTTCAAGTGGCCCTTCGGTTTCTTGGCTAACCAACCAAGGTGCAACTCAAGCAAGCAAGACTTCTGTCGTGTTCGAGAACAACACCCTTAGCAGCAAGACTCTCATGGCAATTGACGAGGTTTCTGCAGAGCTGGATGAGGACTCGATTGTTGCTCTTGAGCCGTTCTTCGCACAGATGTTCGCTGAGGCAGTTGGCAAGGAAGAAAACAAGCAGGCTTTCAATTCTACAAGTCCCTACACTGGAGTTGCTGCCGACACCAACATCACCTCCGTTGAGTTCGCCAACGATGGCCAGACCTTCGCCAGCGTTACTCACTCTGACCTCGTAAATGTTCAGTACACGGCAGATCCCAAGGTTAT
>Ga0099850_1000209_pt1 | contig 24970 bp, 26 predicted proteins | sample CB_VirMetaG_5_FD_79182 | JGI IMG/M metagenome (GOLD analysis project Ga0099850, IMG submission 79182) | Freshwater to marine saline gradient viral communities from Chesapeake Bay - CB_1508_1D Viral MetaG | ecosystem: Environmental > Aquatic > Marine > Coastal | place: USA: Chesapeake Bay... | reverse complement strand
TATATAGTTTACCTTTTCTCATTCTACCAATCCACGCATCTTGAAGCTTAGAATAATTTGTACAAGGTGGAGAAGCCCAGACAATATCAAAATAATCTTTAGGATATTGTTTATAATCAAAATCCATAATATCAACTTGATGGTCAGCTGGTAAAATTAAATCAACTGAAACTGATTCAAATCCTAATTGATCGCATACTTTTCCAACAGATTTAGTCCCTGAAAATAATTCTAAAACTTTTAACATTTATATTGATTAATATTTTATTTTTTTAATTTAAACTCTTTAATTTTTTTCTGTGTCTTTTGATTAACATTTCACAAAGTTTCTTATCATTATTAGGAGTGTATCTAGGTTCTCCGCCTAAATTATGATGTTTATATTCCTTAACCCATGAGCCTTGATTTTTATATAATCCATAAAGGAAATCATCGCAAAACCAATTATGTATTTGTGGGGGGAAAACCCAACCAAAATGATTGAAATGTTTTTTATGAATTAAAAATTGTGTGGGTATATTTTCATTATTACTGAACCCAGCTGAATATCCCACATTATTATTTTTCTTCAATAATTTAATAAACTTTCCCAGCCATTCTTTTCTTCCATCATACATGATATCATCTCCGCCTATTTGTATATATTCAATTCCATCATCAATAGCTCTCTTTGTTAAGTTATTCCATATTTTGCAAGGATTACCTTTATGAGTTGAATCAAAAGAAAACCATTTTAATTTTATATCTTTATTGCCGTAGGTACTAGGAAGTTTAATAGTTGAATATAATTCATCATCATGATCATAACCAATATAAACTTCAATATTGAAATCAGATAATATTTCTAATGAAGGTAAAAGAATACTAAATAAATAACTTTCTTCTAATGTTGTCCAGTTCTTTTTATTACTTGTTGAAGGAACACAAAAAGCTATTCTTGATTTTTCTGAAGGTGTCTCTGATTGACACCCTAAACAATTTAATGATTTAGTTTCAAAATATTCTGATATAGATTTCTTATTATTATAATTTGTAATCTTTCTTTTGCATTCAGGAAACATAACAGATAGATGGCGGTTTATTTCACTTAGCTCTTTCCATGATTGAAGATGAACTCTTTTTCCATTAGGAACATTATATTTATCTCCTTGCCTTTGATAATCATTAAAAAAGTAATTAGGATTATTTTTAGGAGTTTTTACAATTCTTAATGTTCCGTCATCTAATTTTTCACATTCAGGGATAAACTCAACATAATCACAATCAAAGCCTGCGATATGTATATCTTCATATAAATCTAAAGCTAAAACAACAGAAGCTGAACCAGAACACCAGTTTCTGATATATTTGAAAATACTTCTAGGATCACACATTAAATGCTCAATAAAAATGATTTTGTCTTTAGGATAATCTTTCCATACTTTCTGAATTGACTGACTGACTAAATACATCTTGCATTTATCTTTTTTTATGAAATCAATTACTTCAGGATTTTGACAAACAACTTCATCAACGTTAACATAATAATCAGGATATTTATTTATCTTATCCCAATAGCGAAAAGCTAAACAACAACCAATCCAGTCTCCTGTAATATTATTAAAATCAAAATCTTTCAAAGAGCTTCCATTTCCTAAAACTAAACATGATTTCATTATATTTTATAATCTAAATTATATATTATTTTTAAACGAATTACATTTTTAAAACGAAATATATTTATGGTGTCAATCAGAGACACCTGCTATAAAATACTCATATAGAAATGATATCTATAGAACTCTTATAAATGTATAGGTGTCAATCATTAACACCTTAATTAATAACAAGCATCCCATCTATTTGAGCCATCCCTGTATCTATAGCCTGTGGGTTTCAGTTTATCAACTAAATCCTTTCTTGATTTCTCAATAGCTTGTTGCTTTCTCTTTTCTTCCTTTCTTGCTTTCCTTAATGTTTCATATTTTGAAATTGCTTCAAATTGTGCTTCTTCTAAATCCTTTTTAGTTATTGTAGGAACAGGATAAGAAGGAGTAGAAGTTTTTACAGGTTTAGGTTCATCATTAACTTCTTCTTCTAATTCTTTCATTTCTTTAATTTTCTTCTTTTGTCTTAATTGTTTAGTTTTTGTTTCAACTTCTTTCATGGCTTTTCTTTCTTCTGCTTTTGCTTTGCGTACAGCCATAGCCTTTTCTCTTGCAAGTGCTAACTTTGCTTTATGTTCTTCAGACATAGGTTTACGTGCTTTCTTTTGCTTAGCAGGTCTAGTCGTAGGTGTTGCTTCAACAGGGGGAACTTCAGGGGGATCAGCAATATCTAAATAATCAGGTTTTACAGCTAAATTAGGTAAATCAAAAATATCTTCTTTGACTGGTTTAGGTTTCTCTACTATCTCAGGCATCTTAGCAGCCATCTCTGCTTCATAACTATCAAAGTCTTCTTCTTCTTCTAGGTCAATAGTTGTCCCACCTTCATTAATTTCTTGTTTAGGGATATCTTCTTGAAAGTCAAATTGAATGCGTGGGGGAAGTTTTCTATTCATTTTTATAATAATATACAGAAAATATTTCTATAAATTATTAAAAATAATTAAAAATTATTAAAAAATTAAGAAAAAAAATTAAACATTTAATCTATTTACATTAATTCTTGTGGCTTCTTCCTAAAATATAAAACAACTATTGATTGACCTGTTAAGATTGTTGCATATTGTTCATTAGAATAACAGAATGAAATATTGAAATCTGAAACTGAAATCTCATTAGGATTATCTAAATCAATCCATACAAAGTTATTAGGTTCAAAATATAATCTTCCTGTTGTTTGTGTAGCATCAAAACGTGGGAGATGTCCTATAATTTGAGATTTATTACCAGTCAAAGCATTAACAACTCTTTGATTGAAATTATCTAATCTTACAAACATGGCTTGAGATGAAACTAATGAAGGAGCAAAGTTTGAATGAAACTCAGTAGGGTTGAAATTATCAGGAGTATCAACAACACCAGAATTGAAACCTAAACTCTGACGAGCATTCGCACCGCGAGAAGGTTTATAAATATCACTCTGCTCAAGTATCAGAACATTATTTAATCCTGTGATTCTATTCCCAGACCCAGCATTAACGCCTACTTGAGTATACAAAGCAGCTGCGTTACTTGTGTCTAAAATTGCTCTACTTTCTATAGCCCTACACCATCTCTGAGTTCCTAGTAAATCCATAGTTTCCCACCATCCTGATCTATTCTTTTCCTTGACATCATATTCTTGAATAGGTGGAGTTTTAATATGTTCAATATGTAATTTAGCATTTTGCTTTGTGTTAGTTGCTCCTATTTGTAATACAGGATGAAGACACCAGCAAGCTTGATGAATAGGATTAAATTGAGCATCTTTATTAGCTGCTGTGGCTGCTCCTGAATATTCAGTAATAGTTTCCCATGCTGACCCTGAAGCATTATATATTTCTGCTTTCATAGTTTCTCCCTTCGCTGTAAATCTAACCTTTTCATATTTTTCATCATCCATATCTTTTCTATCACCCAAAGCAGAAAAACTGGATGAAGCATTTTCCCAGTATTTAATTTCATATCTTCTTGTTTTTCCACGTGCTTGATCCCACGCTGTATGATAACAAATTAATTGCCCAAAATCATTTCTACCAACTGCAAAATCCATATATCCACTTTCACCTATGTCCATGTCAGAATCAAAACTATCATCATAATAATAGGGATGATAAAATCCAGCTTCTGTAGCATTATTGAAATATCTACTTAATCCTACTTGAAAAGGAACAGCAGCCCCTGACGCATTCGCATCAGCTCCAGACCCTGAAATATTTACAACCATCTCTCCATCTGAAAGAGATAAAGGATTGTCAGGAAGAATCGCAACAGCAGGAAAAGTCCTATCAAGACTTGCGTTTCTTGTTAAAACATTTGATGAATAAGTCCATTCACCTAAGCCATTACGAGCTTCATTACTATTATCCCAATGATTTTCAGCGTTTGTAAGAGAACCATTTACATTTGAAGCAGATAAATATTGATCCTGAGTAATTTTATAACCTAAGAAATCTAATCCTGAAGCATTCCTTAAAAGTTCAACTTTTGTTTTATCCTGTAAATTAGGATGATAAATACTATCACTCATGCGGTCTCCCAGTCTATTTGCGAAATCTGATAAAGTAAACTCTTTCACAGCTGTATTAACTTCTGTCCTTCTGAGTAAAGCAACCCTTAAAGGATGATATGGCGTATCTTCAATCTGTGGCTCACTAGCTCCATCTAGATTAAGTTTCTTTCCAAAATATTGATAAAATACATTATTCTGACGAGATAAAACAATACGACCATCAACATTTACTTTTACACTTTGAAGAGCGACCTGAGCATTAGCAGGGATTTTATAAGTTGAAGTTAATTGATTTCTGAAACTCCATGCGTTGTAAATAGATTGATTTTGACGTTCAGCAGTTCCGTCTGCAATCTGATTAGAACATATAACTAAAGACATTTTATAATAATTATGATATTTTATTTATTGATAAAAATAAATTAAAATAAAATATAATATAAATGCCGTACAAGAAAAAGACAACTATGAAGCCTATGAATACTAAAACCCCTAATTATAAAAAAGGTTTACAGCATGATGTTGAAAAAGCGATCAAGCCTGACAAAATAAATCCTAAACAAATCTTTGATATGAATCAAAAGAAATCAAAGAAAAAGCGAAGCTATCCTGTGGAAAAGAAATCAAAATATTAATTGTTTAACGTTAGTATGCTTCGCTTAAAAATCGCGATTTTTAAATATTATAAAGGTGTCTCTCATTAACACCCACTATAAAATAAGCTCTCTATAATACGTCTATATGATTACATATAATTGTATGGGTGTCTCTGATTGACACTCTCTATTTAAAGATAATTTAATATGTAAACTTAAGTATATATAATAATGTCAACAATTCCTAAATCTCTCAATCATGATAATATTACTGATGAAGAAATTAATGCTTACTATTCTCTGAAACCATACAAGGGTTTTGACTATGATTTTGATAAACAATTCAATAAGATTTTAACTGAATATATTAACACTATGGCTTTTAAAAATCCTAATGCTAAAAAGTGTTATAAAAGACAATTAAAACAGCTTATTTTAGTTGAACGCCCTGACAACTCGCCTAAATACAGACAATTTATTTTATGGCGACTTAAGCAGATTAACCATCATAAAAATAAACAAAAAGAATGGCTTATGTCAATTAATTACAACGGCTCAGATAAAGCAAATGAAATGAATGACAAATTAGATGAAAAAGATAAAATTATTAAACAACTAATGGAAGAAAATAAAATGCTCAAAGAAAAACTAGCACGATATGAAAATACAGAAGAGAAAAAACCTGAGCCTAAGCCTGAGCCTAAGCCTGAGAAAAAAACTGAGCCTAAGCCTGAACCTAAGCCAGAGAAAAAAACTGAGCCTAAGAAGAAAGTACAAGAAGAGAAACCTGTAATCAAAACAAAAAATACAATCTTTCAAGATTATGAAAATATGGAAACAGATGAACAAAGGCTTGATACTTTCTGGGATAAAATGGATGAAGTTATTGAAGAATGTGAAAAAATATTCATTAACTTCTATAAAAGAGATAGTAATTATATTAATAGGGTTTCAGATTTATTTTATACATTTCATGAAGATGAATATGAAAATCTTGTAGAAAGTAGTGAAACTATAGTTAGTGATAAATATGATAGAATGTTAGAGAAAGCTATGGATAGACCTTTCAGCGTCTTAAAAGATAATCTTAATCAAGAAGCAAAATGAAGTTTTATTCTTTCCCACGCTTCTTGAATATTTATAAAAACTTTACTATCACCGCCTTTGTCTGGGTGATTTTGAAGAATTAGTTTACGATAAGCTTTTCTAAAATCTTCTTCTGATGAAGATTTCTTAATTTTAAAAACTGGGTGGATGTCATTATTTGTAGGATCACAAAAATGATTCTCTTCGCTATCAGGCTCTTGAAAATATTTTCCATTTAAAAAATCTTCCCTAAATTGTTTTTCAAACTCTCTACGTCTTTGAGACCAGGATTTTTGTGCATAGTATTTGTCCCAGTATTCTTTTTCCTTCTCTTTTTGACTTTTATAAATATCATCAGTATTATATTTTTTACGTTCTTTTTTAGGGTTGTTAGGTTTGTCTTTTACAACTTCTTCATCAGAACTTGCCCACCATAAAGGATATGGATTAGCTCCGCCTTTACCCATGAAATAATAAAAAGCAGAGATTTTAATTTGATTGAAAAAAACGAAAATTGAAAAAAAATATCTTTACTTATAAATTATTCTAAATGAAAATTATTATTGAAAAAGGAACAGCTAAGAATAAAAAGTGGAAAGCGACTTTTTACAACGACGAAGGTAAGAAAGTAAAAACTTCGCAATTCGGTGATAGCCGTTATCAAGACTATACCCAGCATAAAGACAAAAAAAGACGAGATAAATACAGAGAACGTCATAAGAAAGATCTGGCTTCTGGTGATTACATGAAACCTGGTTTTCTGAGTTTCTACATTCTATGGGGAGAATCAACATCTTTGAGTACTAATATAAAGAATTACAAGAAAAAGTTTAAGTTAAAATAAACGAAATAAAATATTTATATAAGATATAATTATAATCATGAATGAGTATACTGATATCCAGGTTGTAGAATGTAATAGATTACATAGTGAAGAAGCTAAATCTAATAATAATGAAAACTTTGCATTATGGACAAATAATTTACAAGATATAATCCATCTAAATCCTGGAGATAAAGTTTCAGTTCAGGGAGCTATGATATCAGAAAGGGGAGCAGGTCAGCCCACAAGTATAGAAATCAAAGGAGAAAGTTTAGGAATTAAAAAAACATTTGGAACTATTGAAATTACAAATCATACAACTAATGCTAGCGTAGCTATAAGCAGAATTGACAATTCAGATGAACAACGAGCAACTTATAAATCTATAACAAAAGAAATCTTTGATAATAAAGGATTTTTTGTCATGAATTATTTTATTCCAGCTAATGGTCATAATTATATTGATTTGCCTAGACGTTTCTGGTATAGTGAACTAGGAACATTAGAGAGTGATAATTTTTATACAAATGATACTCAATCAAGGGGCATGTCATTCGCTGACCCATTTGGAAAAATGGACACTTATTCTGCTGATGTTGATACATATGATTTATATGATGATTATTACCAGATTGCAGGTTTGAATACTAATGCGTCATTAAGTAAAGTAAAAAAGGATAATGCGAGATATACAATCATGATAAGAGAGTATACTTATAATTCTTCTGAAGCGATGGCGGCTAATTCTTCAGATGAATATAAAGTTCCGCCACAATACCTAAGAACTCCTGAACATCATACATATAGGATTATAAGAGAATTACAAGAAATAGAAGCTCCTTTAGGTTTTAATTCTCCTGATTTTATAGCGACTGAAATAACAAGACAATTGCAAAAAGTTGAAAAAACAAATATTTTTAATTTTAGAGACCCTGTTGATATTTTCCGTAATCCTAAGCTTCCAGGTTTCCCTGTTCCTATTACAAAATCAATATCAACTAAAACTTATAAACCATTTAATGTCGCAGGTTATATGGGTTCGGTTGCAGGTGGAACTCCCACAGCACAAGAATTAAAAATGTTAGAGTTTGTGAATGCTTCATCTAATTTAGCTGATGGATGGGATTACTTAAATCATTATAGTGTGATAGGATGTAAAAGACCTGAACTTTATGAATATGGAAGATTAATCAATAGAAAATCTAATTTAGGATTATCTTTAACAACAGGCTCTCATATAACAGAAGACACTTACGGAAATAAATATAAAACAAGTCTTCCTTATAATAATATAAATATTTTGAATGATTTTAAAAACTTTATTGAAGCTCAAGCAAAATATCCTGAAATATGGAATATGTTTTCAGATAGTAGAACTGACTATAATGGCTCAGATACAATAGATAATTCAAGATGGGTTCATATCAATAGATATCCTAATGCTTCTATGACTTTTTATAATGGGTCAAATACTGATACAATATTTAACACAGCAACTTTAGGCTGGGGCGGTTTCACATTTCCATCATGGAATAATGCTTCAAAAACTATGAAATCAGTAATTTTACCTATTGAATACGATTCATCTCAAAAAGATACATATTATGAACATCCAGATGAAGCAGCTGGAGAAAGAACTTATGGATGCTTTGGACGTGATGGAGATAATATAGTTATTTATGGAACAAAAAATAATGGCTCAGGTTCTGCTTTGTTAACTATGCTTCATAATGCTTCAGGAGTTATAGAAGCAGAAAGAAAAATAGGATTTGATCAACATTTCTCAGCACCTGGAATGACGTACATTTTACCTTGTGATATGAGAGCTGACCCTTCAGCCGTTATGAAAGCAGATGATTATACAGATGATACAAATGTTAATGGATATGGAACTCGTAATTTAACCCCTTATAACGATTTAGAAGCTAAACAAGTTGCTCAACTTTATTTTGGAGCGAATAGTCCACAGATAAACTGGAATGGAGCAAACTTTACTATTTCTAATTTACACACAGCCATGAACTCAGGAAATAATTTATTAGCTGGAAATCCCACAGGAGCAGGAGATAATGAATATGTGAGAAATGCTGATGGGGAAAGCGAAGTTGTTTATAAGATAAATCCTAGAGAAGATTTCTGCGATTTTACACCAGCAAGAAAACCTTATTTAGGAAAAATAACATTAAAAAGTTATAGTAATCCACCTAATGAAATAGGAACATCTTTTTTTAATCAAAACTTAGAAGCATGGAGAGTTTATGATTGTTTAACTGGAATAATGATTGAAGACTTTGGATTAAAAGAAACTGAATGGACTAATTCTCTCTGGGGTTTATTAGGTTTCAGTTATAAACAATTTCACTCAGCAAGTAATACAAGATTATCAGTTATTGATTTTGATAATGCGAATAATTTATCTATTATAACTACAAACGCAGAAATAAATGAAGGAGATACAAAAATATATACTCAAAATCTATTTGGAACTCCTTTATTTTATAATCGCTTACCTTTTGGCGGAGTTATTGAAGACCATGTTAATAATGATGCTGTAAGATATTTACCTGAAATAGTCCAGAAAACTCAAAGCATAGAACTTATAGCTGATAACTTACCTACAAGAATGATAAGGGGTTATTATACAATAAGAAGTAATATTTTACAAAATACGCCTTTTGTGGGTGGAAAAGTAAATAATACAATTATGCCCATTATTGGAGTTGTTAACAAGATAAATAACTATGGGGATTTTGTATTTGGAGAAGAAAGTTCATTAGTTTTTACAATTACAAAACCTTTAAAATTAGCTTCATTAACTTGTTCAATTCATGACCCTGATGGCTCTTATGCAAGATGTAGTGAACAATCAACAATTTTATTTAAGATACAGAAAGATTTAAGAGTTTCATTTAATGTTATTCAAGATATTTTACAAGAAGAAGAACAACAAAAACAAAAGAAAAAATAATTTATTTCTTTTTATTTAATAAAAATTAAAATATAAGAATTAATATAAATGAGACAAATTGATCGCAACGCTGTAAAACAACTTCTAAGCGAAGCTGGGCGACTTGACCTAAAAAGGGAAGTTTCAAAAGTATGGGAAGATTTACCTGAAGAAGAACAAACGCATGAAAATTGTTTTGAAATGTTATTAGTTTTATTTCCTGAAAAAAAAATCTGTTCTAATATTATAAAATTAGAAGATGAGTGGGGTGAAGCAGAATATTAAAACTACGATTACTCTGGATTTAGACGCTGACTATTTAGAAGAGATTATAAGTATTTTAGCTAAGAATGGTAGACCTGACTTAATCAAGATTTTAAGACAGAGCAGAGATGATGACTATAAGCCACCCACAAAAAAAATAAAAGAATATTATGAATATTATGAAGGATATGAAGCAGAAGAAGAAAATTATGATCATTCAGATGTATCAATTGATGCTGATGGCTTCTGGTCTTTAAAGTAATTTATATTTGTTAACATGTTATAACGTTCAGGGTATTTTTCTTTAAACTTATCAATATTATCTTTTTTCTTATAATAATGATATGAAGTTTTAGCCTTTTGTAATTCTTTATTTAGTTCATAATTAGTGATTCTTTTCTCTTTATTATCATAATAATGTTTTTTAGCTCTATCTCTGTTTTTCTGTACAAAATCAGGGTTTAACTTTTTCTTTTGATAATTCATCTTATCTCTTTCTCTTTGAGTTTTGTAAACATTTAGGATATGATTAATCTGTTCATCAGAATATTCCATTATTTATAATTAATAATAGATAATTATTATTTAAGTATTTGATTTAGAATATTAATCATTTCTTCAGATAATTCTGTGGGAAGTTTATTTTTTTCTTTAGCAAATTGTAATTTGTCAATTGTATTTTCTCCGTGTTGAACACAGCACATAACTTGTCTTATATCAGATAAAGCAACTTTGCTTTCATGTCCTGTAAAAATATTAGCTCCTTCTCCTTGAGATGAATCTTGAAACTTACAAGAAGCTTTATAATATTTCATAGTCATCATAAGTGTAGCTTCATGAATTAATCTTTTTGTATTTCCACAATCTATAGCGTGAATATCATAATTTTTATCTGTCATACAAAATAACATTTTATCTGACCCTACACATCCAGCTTTTTCCTTTTTCATTACTTCATAACTATGAGATAAATAAGTGGGGAAATAAATATCATCATCATCCATGAAACAAAATATTTTTGTTTTGCACATCTTAACTAAATCATTTCTTTTTTTTCCTATACTTCTTCTGGGTCTATCAGATATATATTTTAATTTCATAGGCTTGATTAATTCTTCAAACTCTGGTATATCTTTAATGAACTTGTCATCTCCGTCATCATCTATAATTATTGTTATCAAGTTGTGGGGATATGACTGGGATTTTAAGTTCATTAAAAATAAAGGCAAAAACTTATGTCTGTTCCATGTGGGAACAAGAATTGTAATTTCATCTTTTGACATTATATAATTAACAAATAAAAAAATAATCTTAAATTAAACTTAACAAAGTATGCTTCGCTTACTATTTTATAGCAGGTGTCAATCATTAACACCTTTACCAGAACCATGAATTAGAAGGCTTAACATATTCATCTTCTATTTTCTTTTGTTCTTCTTCTTCTAATTGTTTTCTAATTTCAATTTTTCTGATATATTCTTTGATATATTTAATATCTGTTTTTATAGAATTAATATCAGTTTTTAAATCATTCAGAAGCTCCTTAACTTCTTCAATAGGTTTCTCAGGCATTATAATATTCTTTATATTTTTATCTGATATAAAAAAAATATCATATAAAATAAATGTCAGGACTTCAAATGGAGCGGTTTAATATAAATGAATTAGCAGGGGCTACTGGTTTAATTTTAGGAGCTGTGAGTGGTATTTTAGTAGTAATATTTAAAAGTCGTTGTTATTGTAAGTTTCGTGTAGGATTTTCTGATGATTGTAATATTTGCATGTGTGAACGTAAGCCGCCACCAGACCCTGTAGAAAGCGATGATGAAGGAAAAGCAAAACAAAATGAAATATTAGATAAAGAAAAGAAATTATTGAAGAAAGAAAATAAGATTTTAAAACGTCAAGAAAGTCAGCAATTAATACCACAACCAGAACCTGAAATAGAAAAATTAGTCTAAGTGTCAATCATTAACACCTTAATCAAAATCAACAATTATAGGATTATCTTTTGTAGCTCTTTTAATTGTCATGATATATAAAGTATTTCCTTTGATAATTTTTTTGTCATCTAATTCTTTTTGTACTTGTGGGCTTATCAAAGGAGTGAAAACTCTTCCAGAAGCTTTGATGTCTCCATTCATTAATCTGCAACATCTACGAACAGAAGGAATATCCCCAAACTGCTTTATGTAATCCATATCATCAATTAAATCTTGATATTTTTTATATTTTGTAAAAGTTAAATCATAACTATTTTTACAATATGAAATTATATATTTACAAATTAACATAACATTATTTTTTTCTTTGATAGTTAATGTTTTCTTAGGATTTTTATTTTCTAGAAATGTAATCAATTCAGTTTTATTATTGATCTTAAAAAAGTTATTATCAATCTTGAAATCAGTTTTCATGAAATCATATAATTTATCTTGAATATTTTTCTTATTATCTTGATGAGAGAATTGAATCGCAAGATTTAAATGATTAATTAAATCAATCAAATCAGTTTTTGAATGAGACTTATGTATAATCATATATATCTATATAACAATATTTTATTTTTATTATTTTAACGTGATTTTAAAATCTTTATTTATGTTATAAATATGCCTTACAAAACAGGAAAGCTTAAAGGACAATTAACGACTGCAGAAATACGTAAACTGATACGCGGTCATAATAAGTTAGTAAATATTAAAGTTCCTACAGGAATTGATAGGGATGGATTGATTGCGTTTTTGAAACGTAAGAACTTTGATATAGACCATGAAAATCAAAGGCTTATTGATAAAGCAGAAAGAAGGGGAAAATCAATTAGTCTTGATACAGCTAAATCTATTACTAAACCTAAACCTAAAACTGAATTACAAAAACAAAAAACACAAGAAAGAAAAGAAGCAAGAGAAGAAAAGAAAAAGAAGGAAGTAAGAGAAATTAAAAAACAAGCAATTCAAGAAGAAAAAGCAAGAAGTAAACCTAAGGCTAAGGCTAAGACTGCAACTATTGAAACTCAAACTGATGAACCTAAACCTAAGAAAGAACCTAAGAAAGAAACCTTAGCAATTGAAGATAAACCTAAGGAACAAAAGAAACCAGCAAAGAAATCTGATAAAGGTTTCAAGGTTGAAAGGTTTGAAAGAACACAAAAGCTAAATCAATTATCTGAAAACATGGGAAAGAAAATAAATCCTTTCAAAGTTTTAGGAATTAAAGCAAGTGAAGAAACCCCTGAATTAGTAAAAAAGAGATGCAAAGAATTAAGACTTAAGGAACATCCAGACAAAGGCGGTGATCCTGAGAAGTTTGATTTAATCCAGAATGTTTGTAGAATATTACTTGACACTCAAACAATAACTAAAAAAAACGATAAGGACAAAGGTGAAGCCGTAAAGAAGCCTGAAACTGATTTCAAGGATGATTTTGAAAAATATAGAGAAGAACAATTTGAAAAATGGAAAGAACAAAAAATAAATCAGCTTGATGTATCAAGATACATGGCTAATTTATTTTTAGATTCAACTGGGGGAAGTAAGCAGAAAGACATAAACATGTGGGCAACTATAAGAAGATTAAAAGATGTTTCTAATATTTTAAAATCTAAATCAAAAGCTAATAAAACTAAAAGAGACGCTTTAATAGCTGGACTAGAAGAGTTTGTTAAATTAGTAAAACAAGAAGACTGGAAGGATCTGATACAACCAGCACAAGCATATGACTTTCTGGGAGAAGAAGGAGATTTTGTAAATCCAGATTATGACTTAGGGGAAATTGATGAGAGAAGTATTATGGCTATAATAGATTTCGTAGAAGAATATTTAGGGAATAAAGTTGAATATGACATTTCTAAAATTATGGGAGCTGTGAGCGGAAGAATAGCACCTACAGACTTTAGACCTACTTTATTTAAAATATCGTAAATCATTTCTTTTTCTTTCTGGGGAAAACCCCATCATTATTATCTATAATTAGACATATATTTTATTATTTAAATGCTATTAATCTAATATTATACATATTAAGCGTCGGTATTAATCTAAAATAGTGTCAAAAATGGGTATTTAAAGAATTAATTTTAAAATTAGTTCTTTTTTAAGTAGTAAAATAGTCATAAAATTAGATTAACTCCGTCGCTTAGGGGTAAAATGTTAGATTAATGCGGTAATTTCATCAAAAATAAAATCTATATAAAGAATATATAATAATACTAGTCATGACAAAAAGATTTCAAGCAGATTATGATTTTGGAAAAGAATCAGAAGCTAAGTCGCTCCCTGATTTACAAAAGATTTTTAAGAAAGAATTAATACATGATCCTATGATGTATGCTCATTTTGATTTTCATAAAGATAATATATTAGTTGAATTAAAAACTAGACCTAATACAGAATGGGTTGATGGAGAAATGAAACACACAACTGAAAAAGGTAGAGTTATGTATATTGATACTTTATATTTTGATGCTCCTAAAATGAGATTTGCTTTTCAACATAATAAACATAGAAGGCTCAACGGAGAACCTGAAAAAGATTTCTATTTAGTTTGGAAATGTACTAATGATTATTTCTATTGGAAACTAAACTGGGATGGAGAAAAAGGAAATAGAAACGATTATTATATTGAAGAACAAAATAAAGATTTTGGACATGGCTTCAAACAATCTAGAGATGTAGTAAATGTATACATAAGTAAAATGAAAAGAATTACTTTTTCTCAAAAATAGTTATTACTCTAAATCTATGATTAGTAGATTTAACCATTCCTATCCTTCCTATTATATTCCATTCATCTTTTTTATAATTAGGTAATACTTGGTCTAACCATATCAAGTGTCCACCTGTTTTCATGATTTTATAACATTCCTTAAATACTACATTTCTTTTAACCATACAACAGCCATAATGTTCGCAATCTTCAATTGAATAAGGTGGGTCAGCCATTATCAATTCATAAAAGTTTTCAGGTAAAATATCGCTCATACATTCAGCATCTATCCCCACATTAAAATCTACTTTATCATATTCTTCACTATCAGGAAGAGAACCAGCAAATAAATGTAAAGTTTTATTTTTAATAACAGGAAATAAACTATTTATTCTTTCTAAATATCCATAAGGATATGCTCCATATAAAGTTGTCTTTGTTGTATAATTATTTCCCATAACCCATATTCCTTCTATACATTTATTATTTATTAATAGCTTTGAATAATTAGGAAAAGTTTTATGATAATTATTTACTCTTTCTTCTAATTTCATTATATTAATAATAAGATATTATTTTTCTTTAACATAAACGAGATTTTGTGTTCCCACATCATGACCCATTACATCAGCTAATTCCTTCTGTTCTTCTTTGATATCTGCAAACTTATCTGATACAACTATCTTTCTAACCATAGTTGTACTAATATTCTTACCTAAATAATTTTTACTTGTTTTTAGTAATAGTTGAGAAATCCCATTTCTTGTAATAGGATTACCCCTGCTATTAGTAAATAAAACTTCTCCTACTTTCTTATCAGTCAGCTTGATATACATTCTTAAAACCTTAGAAACTTCTGGGCTTATTTCAATTACCTTTTCCCCATACTTTTTGCTTGTTTTATAGACGTTCAAAATCGCCATTAATTTGTTTTTATTTTTTACAAGGAAATTGCCTTCCTTTTTATTATCTTCAGTTAACTTATTATAATTTGTTTTTGAAATGTATTTCATTCCAGCTAAATCATTTCTCAAAGGATACTTTACTAAAAATGAGAAAATAGTATAAACCATGAGAAGCTCTTTTTCTTTTCCTGTTAAAGTTTCTTTATTCTTAAGATTTTGTTTTACTATTTCTTTTTTCATCGTGTCAATCATAGACACTATCTCTGATAACTCAGCAAAATTGTTTTTTTGTTTCTCAGATATTTTCCCAGATTGCTGGTCTTCTAAATATTTGTCATTAAGCTCATCTCTTATCTTTTGATATGAATCAATTAAATCATTATATTTATCATCATGGTTCAAAGCCATCAAAAATATAATTACTGCATTTAATGTATTCCTTTTACTTGTATAATGTTTATCTTCTAACTTTTCAATTACGTTTTTAGGATCAGATAAAAAATCAAAATTATCACTATCAAATAACTTCTTTAATTTATTCAAATGAGTTTCATATTGCTTGATAGAATTAGGTTTTAAATTAGGTCTGCTTTCTTGTATTTTCTCTGTCATGTTTTCAGAATTAATCTTCATATTTTATAAATATATTAAGATTAATATTTTAAATAAAAAAAATTAAAAAAGATTATTTTAATTTATCAAGTAATTCTTGATTAGATTTCAAAAGCTCTTCTGTCCATTTCTTTAAGTCTTCATATTTTTGTTTCTCTTCAAGATAAAGTTTTTTCCATTTGCTACATTTATCGCAAATATTATAATATCTATACAAATGTCCTAAATCCATTTTATATTTACAATAGATATTTATTTTGTAATTTAATAATCAAAAATTATAAAGGTGTCAATCATTAACACTTGCTATAAAATACTCATATAGAAATGATACATATAGAACTCTTATAAATATCCAGGTGTCAATCATTAACACCTTAAGCATTATAGAGTTCAAACATACCGCCCTTGAGTGTAGCAACCCTTACATATTCACAGAAACTACGCATTACATCTAGACCTGCTGGAAAGTCACCAGTAATGTATAAATCAATACCACGCTGACCTACTCGCCCATTTGTTAGCTTAGTTCCTATGTAAAAGAATTGACCAGTAAGCTCTGCATCCTGGTCATGACCAGCATAAGAAGCATTAATACCGCCATACTTACATTCATCTGAGAACTCTTGACGAGTAATGAAGGGGATACCTTCAGAATGTGTTAATTCACTAAATAGCCTTGCGTTATTATCAATCGCCGTAGTGTATTCAAATCTATCATTATATTTGAGATTGTAGGCTGTCTTAGTTGTAGCCCCCACAACACCAGAAGCATTAACAAGCGGAGACAGAGCATTAACTTCACCCAGTAAACCATCTTCACTTACACTACTATCACTAAGCATAGTAATAACACGTGGAACAAGGCGATTAGCCATACCTAGATTGCGAACAACACTCTGACGAACAGCCGCCTGAGTTGTGCTGTGTTCTACTACACGATAATCAACAAATGAAAAGTTAATCTCTGGATTTGCGTTCTGGTATCTTTCCATCTCATCAGTAGCACCATAGAAAATGTAATCAGCACAGAACTTAAGTTCATCCCTTACAATTTCGCAGTTGATATCAGCAGTAGAACCTTCCTTAATCTGAATACGTTGACCCTTCTGGGGGTAGAAAGTTAATTCAATATTAATAGGCTCATTAATCATGTAAAGTGGAAGCTGATGAACTTTTAGGAAGGGGAATAAATCAGATAAATCAATAGCAAGAGATGGATTTGTTTTTTCATCAGTACTAACACGCAACCACTCAGGAATATTTCTATTTGTTAGAGTTCCTGTTTCTGTCTGTTCTATCTCAAGCCCATTATCTAAACCATATCCAGCAGCTTCAAAACGAGAGCCTAGAGTATAATTGAAATCATGAGCCATACCGCGACCAGTCATATAAAGTTCACGTTCAAGGTTATTTTCATTTGTAATTAGAGCAGACTTAACTGAGAAAAGATGACGCCATGAATCAATTTCATTAATTGCTTTATTTCCTATCTTCAAAACAGCCTTCTTTACAACTTGACCTATTCCTACGTGGGGCATAGGGAAAGAACTATCATTAGCTCCTGAAGCAAGTTTCAGAGAAAGGAAAATCTTAGAATGAGAATGAAGGAAACCCTTATTCTGTAGAGTAAAACGGCAGAAACCATCAGAAGTTGCAGTTCCCTGATTAAATACAACTGGCTCAAGCAAATCAGTCTCTAACTGCTGTACATAATTCACAGGAATAGACTGGAGCATGAGAAAATCAGGAGTTCGTCCATCATCCTGACCGACAAGGGGCTTAGCACTTGATTGAGTGGGTGGCGGTGGCTGTGTATCGCTTTCAACGTCCATTATTTTATAACCTTACAAAGATATAAAATAAACAAAAAAAAAATCAAAAATTATGGTATAGATAATAAGCTTTAGCAATCTATGATAAGCTTTAGCAATCTATGATAAGCTTTAGCAATCTATGATATTACTTACTGACTAAGCTGAACTCCATTTCTGTTGTATACAAGTTGAGCCGCAGACTTGATGAAAATATAAACACCGATAGGATTATCTGCTGTAAGTTCGCTATCAATACTCACACCAAATTGCTCCATAGAGAAATCTTCGCCACCGCCTAAACCATACTTAACACCTAAGCCCATAATAGACCCACCTAGTGGGATATTGTTGTATGAAAACTCACCAGCTATGCTTGTAGTCATATTATAGTTTCTATTCATGTTAGCAGGAGAAGCAGAAGAACGACCCATTCCATATGCTGGAACAAGAGCATCAACTAAACCCTTAACAATAAGGGGATCAGGGAGTTGCGAAAGTTCATTCCCAGTCTCTTCTGTATTTGCTACATAGTCAAAATCTGCTGGATATTTGACACCCCCCTTGAGAAACTGAACTCTCTTGATTTTAGCGAGTGCAGTTTTACTTGAACCCACACCAGATGGGTAAGTTGTAGCCTGTCCATCATTTGTTAACGTATTAATATTAGATACAGGCATGAAAGTCATAAATGCTGAATGAACTTGACGCAGAGCAAGAGAATATTGTATCTGAGCATTAGTAGAATTAATTGAAGTATAGAGAGATGTAATAGTATTAAAATCCATAGTTCCTTCAGGTGCTGGTGGCGTGTCTCCTGGGTCTTGTATTTCACAGGTTAGCTTAAGGTTAGATAATTCATAGTGTGCGTCCCCAATCCCAGTAGTATCTCCAGCTAACTGGAAAAGAACATTACTATCAGGCTGAAGTAAAAACTCAATAACAATTCCACCAAAAGCATCAGGGCGTAAATCAACCATATTACCAGACTGAATAAAACCGCAAGGAATGTGGGCAGAAAAAGAGTTAGTCTGAGCCACAGAAGTTGTAGGACTTTCCATTACTGATTTTCTGAAAGTTGTGGGATTAGGTTGAATTAAACAAGTCTGAGAAAGATGACCTAGCTGGTCTCCAAGAGCAGACGAAGTTAAAGCCATATAGGTGTTCATGTATTTTGCATAATGTCTAATGCTCTCACAAATCATCTTTGAACGCTGAGAGCGAATAGTTAACGTATCAAATAAATTGTAAATACCTAAGCGACTATTCATAGTAATATGGTCTCCATTAGTTAATGGAGTGGGAGTAGCAAGGTTATCCTTGTAAGCTGCGAAATCTCCTACAATTCTGATAGAACGTGGATCTAACATTCCACTCTGAGCGGAAATAGTAAAAGATAGTACAGGGAAACCATTTTTGAAAGAGATTTTACCATCAGCTGGGATATTATCAGGTCTAATTTCAATATAACGAGAACTCATATTTTTATACTAAATAAAATATAAAATATTAGAAACAAAAATAAATAAAATATTTTTATAATATAATGAACTTTGTAAACGAAAAAAATGAAAAAGTAAATTATCAACGATATGAATCAGTTGAAATAAAATTAGCAAAAGAATATATTAAATCTGATGATTTTGTTTTAGAATTAGGAGCAAGATATGGCGGAGTTTCATGTGCAATTAATTCTAAGCTGAAAAATAAAACTCATCAATATTCAGTTGAACCAGATATTAGAGTATGGGAAGCATTAGAAAAAAATAAGAAAAATAATAATTGTCATTTTAATATTATTAAAGGAACTATCAGCAAAAATAAACTTAAAATAATCAAGGATAGTAGAAACTTTCCTGATAATAATGACTGGGCAGCCTTTACTTGTAAGGGTGGGTCAATAACTGATCCCCCTAACTATTCTTTACCTGAAGAACCTTTTAATGTATTATTTGCTGATTGCGAAGGATTTTTAGAAACCTTTTATAATGAAAACAAAAATCTTTTTGATAATTTAAGGCTCATTATCATAGAAAAAGATAGATCAGATTATTGTAATTATGATTATCTTGAAAAAGAGTTTTTTAATTTAGGATTTCAGAAAGTTTATTCAAATAAAGATTTTCATGTTGTTTATGAAAGAAAACCTAAATCAATTCCTAAAATACTTTACATCAATCTTGATGAAAGAAAAGACAGACGCGAACATATGGAAAAACTTTTACAAGGTTATGATTATGAAAGAGTTTCAGCTATTAAACATGAAGATGGATATATAGGATGTGCAAAATCTCATATTATATGTTTACAAATAGCAAGAGCTAGAAAGTTAGATAAAGTTATTATTCTTGAAGATGATTTCATGTTTTATAAAAATAATAATTTCAATAATATAAAATTACCTGAGAAATATTCTTATGGGTCAATCATTAACACCCCTGAAAAAATAAAGGATAAATCTGAACTATCAAAGAAACAAATAAAACATTTGAAACAAAATAATTTATTGTTTGCTAAAAAAAATGAAATAAAAAAATTAGAATATGATATTCTTTTACTTTGTAATTTAATCAAGAAACGAGAAAAGATAAATCACAATTTTAGTAGAGTTTATCAAGCTGAATGGACATCTGGGCATCTTGTAAAAAATACTCTTTATAATGATTTAATAAATAATTTACAAGAAGGAATTGAATCAAGATTAAAAAAAGGAAAATCTAGAGATAATAATTTAGATATTTACTGGAATAAACTTTTCAAAGATTATAAATGTATTTGTCATAATGAAACTTTTGCGACACAAAAAGAAGGTTATTCTGATATAAAAAAAGAAATTATGAATAGGATAAATATTTATTGATTACCCTAAGGGTTGATTGACAGATTAATCGTCAATACTTACATGATTACTTCAACAGAACCTTCACGAACAACTAAACGCCTTAGGTGGAATACAAAACTCTGGAAGAGCTTAGGCTTGTCAGGTGCGGTATCAGTCAGATACTTAAGATTGACTGCTAAATCCTTACCACGTAAATCCATTACACCATTCTGACCACCAGCAGAGAAACCGCGTCCAAAAATAAAGTTATTATTGAACTCGCTGAAACTCCTAGGCTGGATCATAGAATTATCTAATACTTTTTCAATTTCATAGATATGGTAAGCATCTATGGATTTCTTAGTTGCAATCTTCTTTGTAGAGATTTCACGCGATGGAACACGCTTTCCATTTAGCGTAAATTGAATTGAAGAAAGCTGGTCGCATATTCCTGTGTATGCTGTGCGGTTAGAAGCTAAGCATGTATCTTCTGGGTTCTTTGCGATAGTAGCAGGAGCAACAGAATAATTAGAACCCTTAATAACATAAGTACCAGAAGCAGAAATCTTTTGAGCAGATGTGTAAACACTACTATCCTGCGGAACAACTAACAAACTCTTTGCCCTGCTATTCTGAGCAAAAACCTGAAAAGTAATTTGTCTATCAGACGCAAGAATACTATGCTTATAATTTGTAAGAGAATGAATATCAAACTCAATAGCCTTACCTTCTCTAACCTTCTGAATCATTCCACGCTCATATCCTGGATCAAGCTGAACACGAGAAACAATTAGATTGACATTTGAAACCTTGTAAGAAACATCATAAGAACTCTCTTCAGCAACAGATGTAGAATACATAACATAATCACTATTGATTGTATCAGCACCAGCCTTGACAGAAGCATTTTGAAATTGAACTTCAATAAGACCAGCAGAAGCATTAGCCGCAGCCGATAGATTGATAGCTGAAATAGTTAGCGGAACATCTCCATGAAACGCAGAACCTGAAGCATTATTCGCAGCCTTACAGAACTTAAACTTTTCACCTACTACAAATGGAAACCTTGAAACTCTATCAGCACCTTTAAGGTTGTTTTCAGTATCTATGTAAACCTTAGTAGTAGCTGTTCCAGCAGCCCAGTTGTTAGGAGCAGAAGAACCATTTAAACTATGGAAGTGTGGATTGAGTGGAGTTCTTACATCACGAAGGACACTATCTAACTGCTTAACAACATCTTCAGCTTGTGCTAAATCAATTTCAATATATAATCCATTTGTCATACCAACTGGGAAAATTGTATCAGAATTAGCAAAAATACCAGTATGGAGCGGAATACAAACCTTAGCCTTTAGGAAATCAGTATTTGTAAAAGGCGTAATTTGATTTCCAGTTGTTGACTTAAAATAAGGATTAGTTATAGTATTCGCCATAGCAGATTTACTAGTTCCCTGAGTTCCACGATTTTCAGGAGTATGAACAGAGCAACCTTCCTTTAATGCTCTCATGTTTTCAACACTATTATCTTTATCATAATCATATTTTACAGCAACATAAGTTGAGTAGTCAGAAATCTCTTCTAGAAGCTGACCACGCGAACCATCATACACCCTAATATTTTTGATTAAAACAGAAGAGCATTTATCAAGCTGAAGGCGAGTAGGAGCCTTACCAGAAGGAAGCGATAAACTTATGTTAAATTGTAAATACGTGTCTCGCCCATCCATGTATTTTGTGGATGGGTCAAGGAATATTTGTATCTTCTGCCCTGGGTTGTAATCAAGCCCATTTTCACTAGGAACAGAAATCTTTGTTTCACCGACGCGGACACTATCATCAGCAGACCAATAAGCAGACATATTTTATAAACTTATACAGATATAAAATAAATAAAAAAAAAAATCAAAAAAGTTATTTTTTAATTATTGAGTTCTTCCTGTTGTAATTGTTTGTTGAACTGGAGCTGAAACTTCCTGGACTGTTTCCTTTTGTTGCTCTTGTTTTAACTCATCACTTTGTTTATCTTCTTCAACTTTAGAACCTATAGCATCAAAAGCAGATGAAGCAAGGTCAACAACTCCCCCAATAATTGCAGCTGGGGGATAGAAAGTTCCAATTATATCAGCAGCTGACCCAGCAAGAGATAAAGCATTTCCAGTCTTTTCTTCCCAATTATCTCCAGCAAGATGAAAACCTTTTCCACCCTTAAAATCCTGGTATAAATCCATTCCCATCGTAGCAACTCCACCAATAGCCCCAGCGGCTTTCCCCAGTTTAGCAACTCCATCTTCTGTAAGTCCATCTTCTAAAAGACTTTCCATTCCATTTTGAAGTTTACCTTTAGAACCTGCTACGCTTTCAGCTTCTTCAGATAATGAAGCCCCAGCAGGCGAACCTTCTGCCCTTACTTCTTCTCCCGCTGCTGCCGTTAAATTATTCTCTCCCATCGCTTGTCTCATGGGGTCTCCTTGTGTCGCATTTTCCCTAAGTGTATTATTTGCGGCTGTATCAGGATTAGAACCCTTAGCCGCGTTCTTCGCCTTATCTGCTCTCCATTCATTATATGTCTGAATAGCCCCAGGCATTTTTGAACCTTCCCAGAGAGTTTTTCCTGTGTCTAAAGCAGCTTTAATTGTATCAGAAGTTTTTAATCCTTGTTGTAATCCTGTAATTCTATCAGCTACTTCTTGATTATGTTGACGTATTTTATCATTTAAATCTCTAACGCTCTGAGTTCTCATATTGCCTTGAGCAATAGCTTGTCCAGAAGTTCCATATAAATCCATTTTATAATTATAAGAATATTTTAATCTATTTACAAAAAAAATAATTTTATATATCATCAATTTCTAATTCTTCAGCTTCATCACTATCTCTTGTAGGATATATTTTTCTCTCGTGTCTGATGTACGCTTCAGCTGGATTTTCAGATAATTTCAAATATAAAAATGAATATCTATCTTTATGGGCTTCATCATAAAGTTTCATAAAATTATCATGACCGCCAACCATATCCCCATATTCTTCCGCTATCTTTTCTAGTTCTTTTTGATTTTGTTGTTTACATATAATTACATCAGTTGCATTATTTCTAATCATTCCAGACACAGCCCTGAAACTTTGAACCGCAATAATATAGAAATCAATATAATGTCTGAATCGCGTTGAGAAAAAGCTTACTTGATTTCCCTTTTTAAAATCTTTTGTTAAAACATCATCCATAACTAAAGCATATGTGGGTCTTTCACTTTTATCATATTTACCTTGTTCTTTTTTTATCTCTTCAATAATTCCATCTTCATAATGATCTATACAATCAAAATGTTTACTTAATATTTTTCCCTTATTATCTGTGTGTAACGTAGTTGATATAAACTTTACAACATCAAACTTATCTTTATAAAAATCAGGATTGCAAAAATAATTTACGAGTAAATTACTCTTACCTGAGCGAACTGAGCCAATTATCAAAGTTAGACTGGGCATAGCCATTAAGTTAGGGTGGATATCATCAAAGTTTTCATTAGGGTCTTCATCCTTGACTTTCAAAACCTTAGGAATTGATTTTTTCTTCATGTCGCATTTACAAACCGCATGACCTTTAGGACACTTTTTAGGCATTTATATATTTTATATGATATTTTATTTTTTTAATCTAAAAATAAACTTAAAATAAGTTCTTCTGGTATTCTGTATCTATCTAATTGAGTTGTTCCATTTCCCATAGTTTTTTGTTTTCTTTCAGTATTTCCTAAATTAGTTTTATGAAGTAATCTTTTAGCTTTAGTATTTACTAAAACTTTTTTTCCATCTATCATTTCATATCCATTCCCTAAAACTTTCTTATGTTGAGTATCAACCATATTCCCACAAGCTCCTGAACCATCGCAAAGTTTATTGTTCCAGCCTTCCTTATTAGTCCATATCCTTGTTCTCTTTCTATATCCCCAGTCTGAATACATACAATAATCAACATTATAAAAAGGTTTATCTTTCATGAAAGGTCTATCTTTCATTCTGCTTGTTGCTGGGTTTTCAATAAACCAATATTCAGGATTAAAATAATTTATTATCTCAAAAGTTTTTAAAACTAATTTATCATCTTCTTTCATTTCTTCTTCTTGTAATTCTTTTATATATAGTTTACCTTTTCTCATTCTACCAATCCACGCATCTTGAAGCTTAGAATAATTTGTACAAGGTGGAGAAGCCCAGACAATATCAAAATAATCTTTAGGATATTGTTTATAATCAAAAT
>Ga0099850_1000208_pt1 | contig 25024 bp, 15 predicted proteins | sample CB_VirMetaG_5_FD_79182 | JGI IMG/M metagenome (GOLD analysis project Ga0099850, IMG submission 79182) | Freshwater to marine saline gradient viral communities from Chesapeake Bay - CB_1508_1D Viral MetaG | ecosystem: Environmental > Aquatic > Marine > Coastal | place: USA: Chesapeake Bay... | reverse complement strand
CGACGGCAAACTGATCGGGTTGTGTTCCGGTCACAACCCGCCAGATTTCAACTTGCGGTCGCTGCGGCGATACGTTGGGAATTGGTATAAACACAACACATGATAGTTACTGCGGGCAATAAGAAGAAACCAAGCAATGAGCAGCGGCAGATGGAAGGGGTGGGGTAATGAAAATTAACCCAAGTGCGGTTCAGCCAGCCCTCTCCCCACTACGGGGGGAGGGTTTTTTATTTGCTGTCAGAACGCTTTGAGTCTTTCGAGTATCTCTCGTAGACTTCGCTCATCCTACCGAAGTCCAGCTTATAGCCACCGTCCGTCCGGTACTGGATCCGGTTGTCATACTTCAGCATGCGATTGATCGTCCGGAACACACGACGACGACAGTTCGGCAAGTTATCAGCATACGCCGACACGAAGACAACCTCACATCTTCCGATAATTACGCGCCAGATGTGCTTCTCAGCATCGTTGGCAGCTTGCATCTGATCTCCCTGAGGAACCTCGACAACAGGAAATGGAGGCTTGCTGACCATCACCGACAGCACTACACCTTCAGAATGTCTTGGAGCTTCGTCGTCGTTTACAAGCCAGCCCAACAGCTCATCATACCTCATCCCATAGAACTCTGACATCAGGGAAACGTACTGCGGCTGATGCCCAAACTGCAGCTTCGACATCTTCCAGTCTTCGTCTACCTCGATCGCAACCTCTCCAGCGTAGCGATCGCTAAGATAGTCCAGAATATCTCCCATCTTCTCGGGCCAGTCTTTTGGATTGGACAGCATGAAAGCAGCACCATGAGAATATCCGATATCCGGGCCAACATCTCCGTTCATAAAGCGACCGCTATAGCCAACAATGATCGGAATGAGATAGCTCCCGTTCTCTCGGATCATCGTGTAGATCGTAACGCAAGACTCTTTGCCAGTCATGCCAAAGACGCTATTGAACTCTTTCAGAGAGTCTTCATCCGAGCAAAGCAGCCTCGATAGATTGGATACGTTGAACTGCCTGATAGAATCAGGTATCTCAATCAAAGGGTTGTCGACTAGGTACGGAGTGCCATCATCGATTATCTCAGTAACGAACTGAATCTCTCCGCTGTGACGCTGCACCCCTGTTAGCAGACCCGTATCGCTGATTCCGTAGATACCTCTCGACATGGCTTGATCCTCCACTTGCTTTCTTTAATTCGCGTATCATTTTCCGTTCATCAGTTGAAATACTTCGTGGTCTACCCATCTTTTCTTCAGCAGCATGAACGGCCTCTTCGACTACCATCTTCTTCTCGTAGGTGTACTCGACTCCTTCTCTCTTTTCAAACTTGAAATTCATCGAGCTGTTGAAACCGTCGACAGCACCGCCCAAGCGTATGATTGATTGAGCTGCTTCATCGAGCTTCTTGTAATCCTCTTTATTCAGAGCATCAAAGAACTCTTCGTAATACTTCTTCTTCACGTTGCCAGCAGCCTGAGAGATAATTGCTTCAGCAACTTGGTCGCCTTGATCTCCTACATTAGCTCGCAATGCTTCAGCAACGTTGACCACCAGAGAGTCCAGCTTCTCCACATACTTAGTCTCCCCGCCTTTGGTTAATCGATTCCAGAATGTAGGATTAGCATAAGCCTCAAAGATCTCAGTCATCGCTTCTTTGGCCTTGAATCGACTCATTCCGAATCGCCCGGGAGCGAACAGAGTTGAAGGACGATCATCAAACACAACAGAAGCGACAGACATCGGGACGAACTTCTTTCCGACCTCTTCAGCTCGCAATGGCAGAGAACTCCAGAAAGGCTTGCCCCTCCATGGCATATCGAAATCTCCACTTGTTCCAGTGATCTGCTCCATGGCGATACGAGCAAAGATAGAAGTCTTGCTGTAGAATGTATGTAACGGATTCCCGACTAGACTTCCGACTTCTCGAGCTTGCTTTCCGAACGTGATGTAGTACCGCTTCTCCTTGGCAATGCCGAGATCGACATCAGCCAGCGTTCCCTCTGCAGTCGGAGAAATCAGCCTGAGTATCGGAGTGACATCGATGGCGAGCTGCTGTCCTGTCTCGTTCTTAAACATGAAAGCCTGGTCATCTTCATCGCGATCACCACCAAGAGCACCTACGGCACCGTATATCAATGCCTGAACAGCTGCAGGTATCGCTGTAATAACGAATGCCATCCAAGGCCAGTAATGCTTCTGCATCTCGTTCAGCATGATAGGAGACTTGCCGCCGCCGATATTGAGAACGTCTGCGATGTTCATATTCGAGATCGTCCAGTCCGGAGCGAAGACAGCAAGCGTCAAAACTTTGCGAACATTAGGAGTCATGCCCATGTATCGCTCAAACTCAATACCGCCATAAGCATAGTTAACGTAAGCAGAGATCTGCTCCATCACATGCTTGCGATCGAGGGCCATCCCTTTTTCTTGAGCAATGCCTTCGTACTGTTCCAGCAATCTGTGAGCTGTATAGAGCTTCATGCCGGGGAGCATCGAATTCCATAGATGCTTATCGACAAATCCTTTGTATGCCCTAATCATCTTTGCAGCAACCTTTGCCGATCGCACATTGTGAGCTTTCGCCCACGCCAGCACATGATCAAGATCCTGTTCGATTTGAGAGATGTCATAAGTCGGAGATGTATTTACCTGTAAACCAGACTCAAGAAACTCTCGAGCAAGGTCAGAGAATTCTGCATCCGTCTTCGTCTTATCCAAGAACTTCTGCCAAGGAGTTTTCCGGAACCACACGCGAACCGGATCCAGCAAGAATGTTTCCGCTGCAGCCTTGCCTCCATTGGCAGCTATGTATGATTCAGTCAAGGCAAAGTGATGGAAGAAAGACAACCCGAGAGCAGAGAACTTAGCCCAGTTGTTGACCCTGAGAATGACGTTCATAACCTTCGAGAGCCTTCCTTGCGGCCCTTGGTTCAGAACCCACTTCATAGTGTTCACCGCATCCGGATGAACCCAGTACTCCTGAACTCCTTTGTATGGAGATCTCATCTTAACATAATCACCACGATTGCTATTGAATCTCCTGATAAGATCCGGAAGCGACTTCGATACTACACCAAGTCTATCAGCTATAAACTCAGCCAGGCTTTGCTCAACTTTATCAGCAATAGGAACACGAGCATCCGGATCCGTAGCATATCGAGTGATGACCATTGGATCTCCATCAGGGCTCATGATCATAGGAGCAGCCTCGAGGACTGTCCTATTTGCGATAAGGGAGTAATTCATCTCAGCATAGCGAGCTATCAGCTTATCGATCTCCAGAGACAGCGGAACGTAACCAGCCTGTTCTGCTTCCACGAATGTATTGAATACCCTTTGGTTTGCCGATCGAGCCTCAAGACTCCTGCTCTTGTTGCGGTCTACCTTCTTCGGGATATAAAGATGCGGAACATAATTCTCGCGATAGAAGCGAATGAACTCTTCATCTGTCATCTCAGAAGACAGCCGATTGAAATCAGCGAACAACTCATCCAGCATTACATGCGCTTTCCTGCCGAGATCTGTAACGAAAGCAGGATTGCTGTCGAGTATCCGTTGCATCTTGATCTGATCGCTCTTGTCTATCCCGAGAGCATCCCACTTCTCCGGAGGAATATCTTCTCTAACAACAGTAGCCATAACCATTCCGAGGCGTTCATCGATGCCATTCGACCTCACCCACTTCTTGAAATCGTCTAGATCTCTAAGCACTCCATCATATCGCGCTCTCTTTTTGCGTACCGCATCGAGGAGCTCATCGCGAAGAGCATGCCTACCTTCGGGTGCTGGCAGAGTTGCAAGGTCTTCTACGATCGAGGAGACAGCCTCCATGGAGAAAGAGTCTTCAACCTCAATGCCAGGTCCTTGAAACACTTCATACTCTACTGGTGAGTACGGAAGCGTCAGATCGTTGAAGTCCTCCGGATTTAATGCTTCGAATGGGCTTTCATTAAAGCTGTCAAAGTACGACTGAATCTCGTTCTCTTGAAAAGCCTGAGCCATAGCCTTCGCCTCTTGCTCGCTCGCAAGCCTCTGGTTTATCGCTCTAGCATTAGCAATGCGATCAAGAGCAATGCCGTTTACGATGTTCTCTGCGGCGGCTCCTGTAATATTGATACCAGCTTTCCGGAGCATGCGATGTCCGATTTCATGCATGACAACGAAAGCTTCCCACTCATCCAGAGACTTGAATGCATTTGCTGGCAGAGCATCGACTCCTTTGAACTTCGGATGGATCCATGCTCTTTCGTTGTACTTCTTTCTGATTAGCTCCTTATCCACAAAAATAATGTCTTCGGCGCGAATATATTTCCCAGCAATTTCAACTCCATTCTTCGTCCGAATCCCTGTTGTCCATCTGACTCTGGTAAGCGATTCTCTAACAAACTCCTCTGTATCCAGCTCCTTTATTAAGTCGTGATTGTATTCTCCGGTTTCGGATGCATGCTGACGTAATCCCATCTCCTTACGCCGCTCAGCTGCAGCCTTCAGGATCATCGAGTCTTGAGGAGTTGGATCATGGTGCTTCTTGAATTCCCCTCCATCCTCGAGCTGATCTGCAATCTTCTCGAAGTTTACTTTCGTGAGATAATACTTCAGCTTTGCCCAGCGGTTTTTCTTCGGCAAGCTCCATAGATAATTGGCGATACCGTCGACGGTGTGAAGATTCTCTGCTTCATATCGAGCATTGTTCGATTCAAGCTGCTTGACGATGTTGATCAGGAGAGCATTGCTACCACGACCGACCTTAGCAACCAGCCAATTCTGGAAAGCGACCATTCCTTCAGCCTGTTCAAGCTGTGCTTCCGTAGAGATCGTCTCCTTGTAGTCGGGATCCATCTGTCCAGCTTCGTTCAATGCAGCATTCAGAGTAGCTCGTATCTTCTGTTCTCTCGGAGATCCTGTCTTCGGCACTCCTCCGACAAGAGCAATACGCTGTGCTGAATTCTCATAGACAAAGGAGCGAATAGCTGCAGCCATCTGTTCGCTCGAAAGCTTTGCTGTATCCAGAGGAAGTACAGACCTGTAAGTCTCTGTCGCTCTGGTAGCATTATGCTGAGAGAGATCCCAGTCATTCACTCGCATCCCAGTCAAACCTTTAACAGGTGGAACTCTGCCAGTACGGGTGAATTGCCCGACAGCCATAGCATACTTGTTCTCAATACCGCCAAGCTGATTCGAGTTATAGAAGACGATAACAGCATCAACGATATCAACAGCCGCGCGAATAGACGCATTCGGGTTTGCTTTTGTCTTCTCGAAAGGTTCGCGATCGATCGGAGTCTTGCGACCAAGAGCAGCATTCAGTTCTTCTTGGTGCTGAATATACAGATCTGTCCATTGCTGCTGAGGACTGCCTTCCCCTGTATAGTTGAAATCCATAGGAGGTTGCCCGGGCCCGATTTTCTTTGAAGCTTGGATCCTCATCTCCTTCATCTTGGCCGCAGCCCTTCGGGTAATGGTAAACCATCGCTCGTTCTGTCGAGCCTTTCTTCCGGAAGAGAGCGTATAAGAGGATCCGTATGAGATCTTGATCTGAGGCTTTCCTTGATCGAAGAAGTTCGGAGCTGCTGCAACCTGAACAGGAACATCATTCAGGATCCCATTGGATCCAGATAGAATCGTATTCATTCCATTCAAGCTTCCTATGTCCAGAACAGCGACAAGCTTCAGTGATTCTTTCAGTGGTACTGTCTGAGGAGACGGAAACTCAAAGCCATCTTCCTTCTGGCGATCGAGGCGATCCTCGAGATAGTTCGACCTTCTCTCCATCCTCGCATGATCATCGAACATCGATGTCGACTCTTTGATTTGATTCTCTATCTCTTCTGAAAGATCATTGTTTTCATCAACTTCTGCCAGCTCGTCGATTGTTCCAGCAAGACGGATCCCTTCGTCGAAAGCTTTCGTCGACGACGCAAGCAACGATACCGAGTCGTATTCGTTCTCAATAGCTTTGTTGACCAGGCTGATGTAGAGATCCTTCCGGAGAGTGCCTGGCATTCCTTCGAATGCTTCCTGAATCTCTATGTCCGTAAGCCCCAACTCCACATCATTCTTCAGCTTTAGGCGTGGCTTACTTGAGACAAGTGCCTCATAGTCCAGAACTTTTGCAAAGCGACCAAGAGCAGCATCGAACTCATCACGAGTTTTCTCATGTGGATCCCGAATGAACTCATTGATTCGATCTATGAAATCTTCAGCAATCTCTCTCCGGTTCTCGGACTTGATGTCTTTTATCAAGGATCCAGATGCTTCCAGAATAGCGAGCTTCGTATTCAGCTTGCGAGCATCCCAAAAGGCAGCAAGAGCAGGATCCGTTATGCCGAGAGCTTTCGCCTTCAGCGTATTCTCCAGAAGAATAGAAGAATCAAACAGCCGCTCCCGGGCCTTAAATGGATCCTCCTCGTAAAGCTTCACTAACGCAGCGATATCAACTTGCTCAAGGAACTCTCCCAAATCTGCAGGAATCTCGTTCTCAATGACACCCATTACGCCACCTTCTCCAGCACGATACTCTTTCTCGAGAGTCTTCTGAATATCACCCATGGAAATCCCTTGTTCGTCGTGAAGCGTGTCTATAACGTCGAGGATCCGGAGATAAGATCTACCTAGCTTATTCCCGATCTCTTCGATCTGCCTTCGAAGAACCGCTTCTTTCTTATCGATTAACGCTTTGTCAATCATCTGCTTCTTGGTCGGCGGCCTCCCGATAGCCTTTGCTCTTCCTTCAGGCGACATGCGATCCCAAGCGTCCTGATCTATCCCTTCAGGAGCCGTGTCAGACTGTATTACTTCGATCGAATAGGAGTCTCCAAGGATCTCATTCACGCTCTTCTCTACCCCGAAAGCCTTCTCAAGCTCCTCGACAACAGCCTCATCCTCCTCGGTAAGCGGTGGCAATTCATCTACAGGAGCTCCTTCACCCTCAACTTCAGCTTCTTCGGATACGTCTTCTGGAGCCTCTGAGCGGCCCTGTACGGCCTCGGCACCCTCACCAACCTCTTCATCAAGCTGGAACTCGAAACCCAAAACGTCAGGCGACACAGCTTCGACATTGCCGTATGTGAGCAAAGTCGACAATCTTTCGCCAGCAAGATCCAGTAATGCCTCATTAAGAACCTTCGATTCTTTCAGTAATGAGAATTCCGCTGAATCAGCTTTCTTGTTCTTGTCCAGATGATAGCTCAAAGTTTTGGATAGAAGCTCGACATCACTCAGTGACAAAAGCCTCTCAGCCGCTGCAACTGGGCTCTTACTACCGAGCTTCCCCTCTGCATCATAAAGTTTTCGAAGCACCAGTTCGGCCTGTTCCCACGAAATATCATCAGCAAGAATCTCTTTCGCGCCATTCAAAGCCTGTAAAGTGTTCTCTACGATCTCAGAGTTAGCCTCGTTCCCGCGCTGATATCGAGCATGCATCTCGGCTACGGCATTCATGCGATCAATCAAGCGGCCCCTCAGTCGACTCAGGATCTTCGGAGCATCCTTGGTGTGCGTCTCTCTCTTGCGCTTCTTCAGCTCCTCGATGCTTGGAATATCAGCATTCGAATTTGCTATCCTCTGCAGATAGGACTTAGCCTGGCTCAGCCATTTCCCACGGATACCAATCATCTTGGCTGCAGCTTCCTGTTGCTTAGGGCTTCCGCTCGCGATCAGCTGAGTAAGCATGTCGTTACGAGTCATTGCCTCGATGACATCTTCCGTGATGTTCCCTACTCCTGCCATCGATGAAACGTTCAGGATCCGCTTACCCTGCTCATTGATCCGGACGTTAGCAAGCGGCGTTACTAAGTACTGAACCGTTCCGTCTTCTAGCGTCCTGCTCTTTGCATGATCCAAAGACGTACCGTAGCCAGCTTCACTAAGCTGCTTTTTCGAGAACCATCCGATAACCAAAGGAGCGATCGCAATATCATCTACAAATCCCTCTTGCTTCGCAGCTCTCAGCATCTCGGACTGAAGCTTTATCTCTTCCGGATCCCGATTCTTCCTGCGAGCAAATATCATACTCATGTAATCATCATTATGAAGATCCTCTTCGCTAAGTACTGAAGCACGAGAAGCAAACTCCTTCGGATCTTCGATCTCCATCGCCAGCCCGTAAGCATTAGCAAGCCTCACTCCGTCTTCGCCACGAGAGAAGTCAGGAGACATCAGCCAAGTGTAGTGCGTCTTGTTCACGCCAACACCAAACTTGGCCTTCTTCAGTTCTCCACGCTTGCGAGCCTCCTCGAGCGATTCGAAATCATTTGCGCTCTCAGCTTCGATCATCCCAAAACGATTCGCCAACCATCGACCGATTTCAAGATCAGCATCGATGTCAGGATCGCTGAGCATCTTCTTGTACTCTGCTAACATATCTTCCATGACACGAGCATTACGATTCGTGTTCCTGTCAAAGATAGACCCTCTACGAACCTTGCCGCCTATACGTGTCTTGGCCTGGTCAGGATCCATAACGACTTCACCAACCTGCTTGCCTAGTCGACGAAGATCATCTGTCCGTACAATACCGGAACCTTGAATGACACGCTGAGCGGCGAACGACTTCTGCTGTGTCTGTGGATCCACATTGCCGCGAATCATATTCGCAGTTGATCCTGTAAGCTTGTAAATGCCACCAAGTACTGTGCCAAGAGTAAAGTCAGTCTTCGCTTCCGATAGCGTATAATCCTCAGCCTCTTTGGTCGGATGCCAGTCAGGATTGCGTTCTCTTTGTTCTGCAATCGCTTGCTTTATGAACTTGCTCATCAAGAAGCCTTGAGTGACTTCTTCGCCACCTTCCATCGTTGCGTCACCCATGGCGAGTGCAAGCTTCTTCAGCATCCCTACTTTTTTTTGTTGAGCTAAGATCCTTTTAGCAATCTCGGCTTCTCCTCCCTTTAGCTGACGAAGATATGAAAGCTGCTGTAATCCCTCAACAGCTCCAGAAAGAACACCGTATAACCGAGAATACTTTTCGGCGATATCTCGATCTAATCCGTATTCACGCTCAGACATTTCGAGGAAGTTTGCTGCTTCAACACCAGTCATGGCGATGGTTGATCCCATCCAACGAGACACGAAGGCTCCGATAACAGCTGAAACAGGAACTGTAGCAGCTTCTTCCGGAGTAGCGGCCTGTGGGCCAAGTTGCCCAAAGACAGCGGCTCCAGCAGCACCACCAGCCATACCGATAATCATAAGACCAGCATTGGCAGACGCTCGAGCTGCCCAGCCATTGATAACATCAGGGAGATCCTTCAGCTCCTGAGTCCACGGTTTCTCCGGATCCGCAATCCACATCGGACGAGACTGCATGTATTCAGAGTCTGCTTGCATCTGTGCAGTCGGCACGTTCTGCAGCCACTCCCCAGCCATGGTCATGAACGACTGAATAGGGCCATCCCCAGGCACAAACGGATCCACCCCTTTAAGCAAACTACCGCCAAATTCAGCCATCCCCGTAGCGAAAGGAACAACGAGAGATTTTAAGAAACCTAAACGTCGACCTTCTGCAGAAAGTTTGCGTTCATACTTTGTGTCTATCCCATTAACGAAACGATTCGGATGATCGTCGTCTTTGAACTTTGAAGGCCAGTGATAAAGACCGTCTGTATCGTCAATCTGTGGAGCATGCCCAGCAGCAAACGCACCACGATAATCATACTTATGCCCGGGAGCATCAGGATCTGGATTGATTCCAGCAACCTTTGCCCATTTTGCATAGAAAGCCTGAAACCGCGCCTCATCTTCAGAAGAAAGCTTTGTCCGTGTTGGAGTAAGAGAAAAAGGAACCTCTTCGGTATTTCGCTCTTGAGGATACCGCCATTCTTCCGACTGAGCCTCGCGTGGTCGAACGTATGCCTTTATTATTCCCGCCAGCTCGCGCCCTCGAGGAGAGCTCCTTTCAGCTTCAGGCATCGAAGCATACTCATCATAGGCAGCAAGCCCTCTGCCTTTGTCCTCATGCGCCTCACGGCCTATACCAACAGGCGCAACGTCTTCAGGGAGACGAGATAGCATCTGTTCAGCAAAGCCATTGCGAGCCTTGCGAAGCGAATCATCGTAATCCAGCCAACGAGAGAACAGAGATCTTTCATCCATGACATCTCCTACAGATTTATATTAGGGTATTTCGATAACCCTCCTAGCATGGTTTCGTAGTCATTGTCACGAAAGATAACGTTTCTTCTAAGCTGAGCCTGTTTCGCATTCATCCTTTTCGTGGCGACTCCCGATGCAAAAACATCTTCATCTCTAAGCAAGTTTTTATAGTAATCATACTTGAGCATTGCTTCTTCTCTCGTAACTCCTTTGCTTTTGGCTAATTCAATAACTCGAGAATTAAAGCTAGATCCATTCTGATCCGTGGCGGCATTAGATGCTTGAACATTTTCAGTAGGAACCTTTGGCTCAATGCCAAATAATTCCTGGCTAACGCCCTCTCTCATTCCCTCCTGCTCCTTGCGTAAATTCTTCTTCCACTCAGGCTCAGGGCCAGCGTTTTTCATATATTGATCCGCAAGATACGCTTCATCTGAAGCACCAGTGATCTTGCTTGTCGATAACTCGATAGCAGCAATTTCAGCAGCCAAGCTTGCAGCCCTATTCTGAAAATCAAGCATCATCGGATCATCAGTTTTTGTCCTTGCTATAGTCTGATCAACTAGCCGCTTCTGTTCTCTCAATGCGTTAAGCTTAATATTGTTCTCGGCCTCAACATTACGCTTTAATCCAGCGATCTGAGATGGATCCATACGTTTCAGATTCTTAACCCCACCAACCATAGAGGCAAAAGCCTCGAACTGCTGAGGCTTCTTGCTCTGCATTTGCCCGAATATCATCTGCCGCCCAATGTTGGACTGTATGCTTCCTTGAATTCCGGTTCGAACATTCTGCAACATTGGCGCAATGTTCTTCTCAAGTCCGAGATCTTTAGCGAGCTTCTCATATCCGGACAGAACGCTCTCAGCCCCATTCGCAAGCATCGCATACTCACTCGGATCCACTTCGCCGTTCTTAATCCCATTCTGATAAACATCAGCAATCCCCTGAAGAAGACCCATCGCAAGATTAGCCTCAGCATGCTTACGGTTTAATCGGAGCTGCTCTCGCTCCCGGGCATTCTTAGCCTTTGCCTCCTGAATCTTTACCTGAGTCAAGATCTGTTCGTTCTGCATCATCTGAGAACGGTACTGTTCATCATTCTCCATCTTCTTGATCTGGATCTCTTGCATCCTCTTGTCGGAGATGTATCCAAGCATTGCCCTAATATACGAAACTGTCGGACCTACCAAATCGTGAACATAAAAATTAGCCATAGCAACCTCCTAATTAACCATCATTAAAGCAGCGAGAACGGATTAGAACCAGAAACCATTTCTCCCCAAATGTTCATGTGAGATGTCCCGCTCCTCTTGACTCCGGAGCTAAGGAGGAGGTTATTGGAGATCCCCAGCTGTTGCGTATTCTGCTTCTCCGCAAAGTTTCTCTCTAGGTTCGTTGTCCAGTCACGGCTTGCAATCTCCCTGCTGCTGATATTCAACGCATTCCTTGCTCCCAGTACTGCCTTCTGCAGGTCTGAAATGTCTCCAGTCAAAGCCATTCTCTCATCCTGATATCGAGAAGCTTTATTCTCCAATCGATTCGCCCTGTCTCCCAATGCTCCAGCCAGATTGTTCATGCCAGTCTTCGTGAGATCCGCATCAAGACCAGCCATAGCAGCAGCACCGCTCAAACGATTACCCCAAATATCTGCTTCCGTGTTCTTCAGAGCAAGCGCTGCATTCAAGCCTATCTGCTCATACGGACGATTATCAACGGTTTTCATGAACTCATTTAGCAACCCTGAAGCTTGAAGAGATCTGTTCAGAATGTTGTTGTACTCCTGAGCTCGTAGGCCAGCGATAGTTTCCGAGAATCCCTTGTTCGCCTTTGCAACCGCTGCCCGGGCTGCTCTCCCTCCGGATCCTCCAGCCCTGCCATAAGCATCGCCTCCGGAATACTGAGCAACGATATCATCCAGCATCTCGGTATGTGCAGCCTTCATCGGCTCCACGACTCCCTGGTTGAAGTAGGTGAAGTCGAAGTCTCCATCGAGCATCCTTCGGAACGAAGAAGTCGGATCCGTAATCATTCCGGTAGCTTCATCAAAGACAGAAGCGGCTCTTTCGTCAAGCCGAGGCGTAAGATCCTCAGCCATCTTCATGATCGATTCTGCATCGATGTCAGGGAAGTCACCCAATATCGATCTCAGATAACCACGAGAATCCTCATAGCGATAGTTGGCCCATGAGTAACGACTCTTCGCACTACTAACCGCTTCATTGCTCGCTATCTTTGCTTCCTTCTCAGCTCCTTTGAGCTGGCGATTCGTCTCTCTCAGATCTTTCTCTAGCCTCTTGGTTTCGGCTTTTGTTAATTTTCCGATATCGGCCATTGCATTATCAAACATGCTCTTCGGGTTATAGCCCTGAATCATGCTGCTGAAATACTCAATGGTATCTGTTCCGGATCCAACGCCGCCAGATCTCCATGGGTTTGTTGCCATCTTACTTCTCCTCTTTTCCTAATCCGCTAATCTGTATGTATCGAATCGAGATCCAAACATAAGCCAAGAACTTCAGGCGAAGCTTCCGGGCTGTCGTATCTATCCAGTAGAAGCGATCCTTCTGCTCGGAATCCAACGAGATGTCCTGATTCGCAATAGAATAAGTTTCGCCATAGTCCTGAGATCCACTCACTCCGACAACCTTACCGGAGTCTCCATCACTCGCAGCTTCGAAGCATACACGCTGAACTCGATCAAGATTCTCCAACGGCCCAAATACAAAATCTTTTGTCTCCAGCATACATTCAATCGCATTCGTCGACGTAGACCAAGAGCTCCCTCCCCACGTCTCCCAGCTATCGTTATGATTGTCTTCGTCTAGCTTTAGGACATAACCATCATCTGTCCCAACGAGAGGCTTCTCGAAATGCTCAGACTTAAATTGCATAGCCGTAATCTTCTTCGGGAACTCATACACTGTCCATGCATCCTGAAGGATCGAATAGACATACGCCCTCGATGGATGCCAAGAGGTTGTTGTAGGTACGAGGATCCAATACTCTGCCTTCGCTCCATCCACGAACGCCCTGAACTTGTCCAGAGAGTCGCTCTTGGCTACAGAAAGGATATGCTCACGAATCCGATCGTCAGCAAGCGGTCGTATCGAGTTTCCGTCATAAGCATAGACGTTATCTTTTCCAAGGAAGAACTGTAGATTTCGGTATAATCCGACAGTACTTCCAGCATACAGACCTTCATTAACACTTGTCCGGAAGCCAAAGATCGCGGATCCCCCGACATAGAACATCTGCTCAATCGAACTCTGGCGATAGAGAATCAGTAGATCTCCAATATATTCTCCAGCCACATAAGGCGATATGTCTATCCCTACATTGTCAGAGTAATCCAGAGTGAAGTCATGCTTGGTAATGTCATTCAGCGTCGACCAGGCCACTCTCCACGGCCTATACGTTCCGTCAGCATCCCAGTCTCCTGTGCTTGTGCTCCAGTCATGCGTGAAGACGTTCACCATAATCAAGCGATTGTTCATGTTGAAGACGAATCGAGGTCGCATATAAACCTCAGTTTCATACTCAAGCGTAACATCGGTTCCAGAAGCAGGGGCATAGGTATAAGCTCCTCCACCCCTCTGAGGCCATGCATTAAGCTGTGCTTCTCCTGTAGCCAGCACCAGAGATCCACAATTGTTGTCATCCGGATCCTTCAGCATTCCTCCAGAAGTACACGTTAGGATCCACTTATAGCTTCCTTCGTACCACCAGACAGAAACAGTATCATAATCGATCGGTGGTACAGCCGCAGTCCCAAGGTCGAAAGGAGGAGTCTCTGATCCAGTGAAAGTATAAAGGGCTTCTGTGCTCTCATATCGCGGGGCAAGCTCTTTGAACGTCGACGTACTTCTATCCCAGTACAACAGCACCCTGCTATCTCCATCGCTCTCAGCAGTTGTTGCTGAAGCAGGAGGGATGCTCCCTGCGGCTACCATCGTCGCACCAAGATTAGAATCAGTGAACTCTGTCGTGTCCCAAAACTGTATTCCGGAGAAATCAGTAACAGTCGGATCAAGAACATTCGAAAACGTTGCTGTAGCATCCCCGCCTGAATCGTCATACTGGTAAGCTCCTCGATCAGTGAAGACAAACAGTGTCTCTCCAGCATCCGGATCCCTGAAGAAAGACATCTTCAGAACCGTCTCGCTGTCTGTAAACGGATATCCGTAGTTAGAGTACTTATGATACTCAAAGGTAATTGTCGAATTGCCTACAGGATAATAGGGGTTGTACGGTATCCCGCCGCCACGACGCGGATACGGATATGTGGCGAAGTTTATATATCCTGGGCCGCGATTAACCATACCAACAGCAAATCCGTCTTCGTCGTAAAGCTTGTTGTCATCGAGATCTTCCGTACACGTCCAAGTCGTACCTCCAGCATCAGTCACCTTCATTACTACAGGCATTTGATCCGTTGGCGTGAATGCGAAATAGAAGGATCCGATAAATAGCGCATAAGCTTCCGCTCCAGTATAAGTGTCAGTCTCCAGCCAGAACGTACTCTGTCCAACCTGAGAAAGCCCTGGGCGAGTCTTCAACTCATGTCTAGCAATGGAAAGATTAAGGATATCAAGACAGTCGTTCTCTCCAACTGCAAGAGACTCTGAATCGTAATTAACGCCAGTACGAGGAAGGTATGGCGGAAGGCTCCTACGCATGCGGGACATAATGCCTCCTTACGGTATTCTGGCAATGCCAGCAGCATTAAGTCTTGGCGTCCAGTCAGGACGTGCTCTCTCCTCTTGTATCGCTTCGCGTAGTAGAATAATAGCTCGACGCTCCCAGTTCTTCTCATCATCCCATAGCGTCAATTGAGCACACATATCGGCGGTAGCATAAGCTATAACCAGTCGATCAAAATCATCTCCAAGTGGATTATCGGAGCCTCCCGCGATCTCTGCAGGACGACGATTGCAGCGAAGATAAACCGTTAAGCCATTCTCTGAAGAAGTGGGAATCGGGTACATGATAAGCTCGCCCCCGAAGTGGCAATAAGAAATCGGCTCTCCGGTCTGGATGCCTGTCTGCTGCAGCGGAACTCCATCAGTATGATCTCCGTCCATCGAAGAGACATCATAAGTGACTGGGTTTCCAGCCTTGAAAATGCGATCAAATCTAAATGTTGATACAGCTTCAAGAACTACAAGACGACCGCTCGACTGTTCGAGGTAAGCCGCAATGATAGCCTTCGTTCTGGCAGGAAGAGAGTATTCAGCCGTATCGGTAGCAAGCGTAATGGATTCTGTCGATTCGTTTATGCTCCATCGACGAAGAGCAGATATGCGAGCAATCGCATCGTTAACAGCTTGGAGAATCTCAGTATCTTTGTCATCCCGACCACCGAGATTAGCAATGATTCTGTTCTGTAGCTCTGTTCCTGTCATCTGTTCTCCAAGGTGAAGGGGACGGAGAGAAAGGAGCTCCGCCCCCCTCGGGGTTGGATGGATAGAACATGCCTATCCGAGGCAAAGATCAACAGCAAGATAGTCATCTACCGCTGCCAATGCAACACCAATCGCTTTCTGAGTACCGTCAGAAATGACGACACCTGCATCAGCACCCGCCATGACAATCTTGCCAGCAGCAATGCTAGTAGCTGTCTTAACGCCTACTGTCGAAATACCAGCGATCTGGATCCAAGAATAGCTTCCAGATGTAGTTGCAACAACAGATACGCCAAGAGGCAGAGCAGCAGCAATACCAGCGCGAACGCCATTGCACAGATTCGGAACCAAGACGACATCTGAGGTAGCGTCAACAGCGACGATAAGACCTTCGTACAGCTCGATCGTAATTGTGCCACCGCTTGTCGCGGTATTGCTCTTGATCTTGTGCGTGTAGCCCTGGCCTGTATCATCAGTAATATGGATTGTTCCATCCTGATACTGATTGAGCGTCACTGAGGCGATCGTCAGAGTCAGCTCTTTCGCGCCAATTGCAGCAACAGCCAACGCATTGGCAGTTACGGCAGAAGCGGCTGGCTGAGAGACAACACCACCAGCCCCGATCGTAGCAGCAGACTTGACATACATGAACTTGCGTCCATCTTTGAAGTCGACAATACGTCCGAGTTCAGCTTTCTGAGTCGTAGAAGCAGCATCAAATACGCTCCCACACGGTAGCCCTTTAATCCCCTGTTCGTTTCCTACATTGTGAATACCCATGATTCACTCTCCTTGCTTTTGCGGCATTTTTCGGCTCATTGGCTTGAGCTTAGATAAACCCGGGGAGCCCCCACTCGGAGGCCCCCCTGCTAAGGGTCGTTAAGCAATGCTATGAATTACACCCTGCTTCCGGAAGTTGTCGCATAGCAGCTGGCATGTGGTCAGAATCTGAGTCACACGATCACGGCTGTTAGCAAACTCTTTCCATGGCCCCATGTCGAAGTATGCATAAGGATCGATCACGAACTGAAGATGTTCGGTGTTCAGGAAGTACATGCGACCTGCGGGACACTGAGGACACCAGTAGATCGGCACGTTCTTATACATGATATCACCGAAGCCGAGAGACGCTTGAATCGTCTTCGACGTAACGATCTGCTGCAAGCCATCAAGAATGTCTTCCAGCTCTTCATAGATCGCCTGAGTCGTGATGATCATGTCAGGCTTCATCTGCGTTCCAGCTTTGTACTTCGAGCAGTTGTTGATCATCGAACGCATCTCCGGAATGAGATCTGTTGCGATGGTCTTGCCAGAGAAGTCCGTGTACTGGTTCTGCAGGACGGTATAGGTTGCACGATTTAACCCGCCAACCGTTCCAGACGTAGGATCGTCAGGAATCAAATCAGCAAGTGAGTTGATACCAATGCCAGAAGCATCGGCGGTGAAGGCTGCACCTTCGAGCTTATCAACCAGAGATGCCTTGTGGTTCGAGATCTTCTCTTCCACATAGTCCAGCAACTTAGCCGAGCCACGGTTCTTCTGGTCATCTTCCCAGTAGCGAATCATGGAATCACCAAGATAACGCCATGGGAAAGAAAGCTCTTCCAAGAACTGCTTTTCGCCAGTCCCGAAGGTATCACCCTTACCGAAGAACTTGATGTTCTGATCTGCTTTTGCAACGCGGATCTTCACATCGATGTAACGACCACCTTGCTCCTGCGTACGAATACGACCGTTCTCGAGGAGACGGTTGAAGAGCGGGGTGATTTCAAATACTTGGTCGATAACCTTTTTCTTCGTATTCCGCCATGTGGTTACAAATAGGTTATCAATGGTTTCTGTTCTTGTTGACATATTGTATCTCTCTTTCCGTTAATCATTCAGGATCGAGAGTGCCTCCGTTATTCAGCACTTCGTCCAGAGCGGCTTTCGCGCCATCTCTTACGGTATCGAATGTCTTCTCCACTGATCGGTTATCAGCCGAACGACTGGATTTCATCGGTTGCCTTCGTGGATGACGAGCTCCGCTCTCCACATCTCGCGCTATTTTCTTTAACTTGGCGTATTCGTAGGCGTCCTCTATGGACAATTGAGCTCCATACAGAGATCGAACGTCCTCCTGGTACTCGCCAAAATCTGATGTCTTTGACACGAACTCTCGGATATGAGCAGCTTCCTGTTCTCGTGCCGCATTCTGTTGTGCCAACCTCTCCTGCTCTTCTCGAGCCTTAAAGCGTTTATCCGTCTGCTTCTGTTGCCATTCCATCCGAACTCTCTGGCGGCGTTCCATCTCTGCCAGAACTTCGGAGCTGGTCATATTCTCAGTGTCGAGATCTTCGAACTGCGGCTCCGGATCCTCTTCTTCTCGCCCTTGAGAAGAAATCGTCCTCAAGTAATTCGGATCGCTGAGCTTTGCGTCGATATCGAGAAGCTTAGAATTTGTGTCCTGAAGCTGTTCCCGTAAGCTTGCGTTCTCCTGCTTCAGCGTCTCTAGCTCCCTGTTCTCCAGCCCCTCTCCCTGCTCCTGACTCAACTGACTCTGTTCCAGATTCTCCACTTCCATCGCTAGCTCCTTGTTTATTCGCTATTTTTTCGTCCGGAAGACCGACGCGATCACGAACCTTTGGTTGCTTCCTAGAAGCCTCCTCGATTCGTTTCTGCTCCGGATCTTCGTATTCCTTGAGATCAAATTGTTCAGCATTCGGCTTTTGCTCAATAGCCTTTTTCTCAGCAAGATATTCTTTGCGAGCTTCTTCTCTCGCTTGCTCTTCTAGCTCTTGCTGCTCTTTCAGGATCGCCTGACGAGCCTTCAGATCATCTTCAGGAGAGATGCCTTTGTTGCCAAGCTTGAGAAACGTGCGCCATGCACGAGACAGACGAGCCCTTGCAACAGTAATGTTGCGACCCTCGAGATCCTTTCCGAAGGTAAAACGCGGCATCGCCGACTCGAAGTCAATTATGATCTGTTTGCTCTTTGGCATCGGTTTCTCCTCGTAGTAATTATTAAGTTGATAGTGAACCAAATACCACTTACGTCATTCGTTGTCAACTCGCAGCATTGAGAAAATTTGTAGCTCTTTTAGACGCTTGCTCTCTTGCGGATCCATCGTCAAGCATAGCTTGCTGTTGCTCAGCGAACTGCTCTGCGCTCTCAGGAGCGTTCTGAGCGGCTTGCGGGAATACCTCTCTCTCATTCACTTCGGGGAACTTAGAGACGAGCTTACGCATCACTGGAACGAGATTAGCATCCTTGCTCTGAGCCAGTACTTGCATGAGTGCAAGCAGATCTTCTTTCTGCTGTCCCTTGGAAGGAGGGATCATCGAGTCAACATCTACCTTCAGCTCAAGCTCTGCCTTAACGTCAGAAGGTTTTGCCTGTACCCAGTGATAGGCTCCCTCGATGCCGATAACACGAAGCAGCATTGGCTGATCCCAGTATCGCATGACAGCCTGGTTCGCTTTCCGGAAGAGATTGCCAATCATCTTGGCGACCATGTGTCGACGCTCGACGATACGAATATCGTTATTCTGCTGTACGACCTGAGCCTCGAACTTCGTTCTACGTCCGGAGGCAAATGTTCCAAGCTGGTTATTACCAAAGCCAAGAACCCTCTGTGCATCTTCGTTTAGCTTCTCCTGATACGGAAAGAAATCTCCCTGAATATGAGGCTGAATAGGAACGATCGCATTCGACAACCCTGAAGGGGTTGCCTTTGCTCTCAAGACAGCAATATCATCCGTAAGCAACTTCTCTATCTCTTCTTCATCGAATACATCTTGACTGGCTATGAACTTCAGAAGAGCGGCCCTACGTTGCTTCAAGCCCTGTCTGCGAGTCTCATTGCCCTCAAGCATCTGTGGCTCGATATAAAGCGAATCAGGAGTACCCCAAATCGAAAGAGGATTGCGGTTGAACACAAGAGCTTCAAGAGGAAGACCGTCGAGCTGCATCGGATCCTCTACTGGATCAAACATGAATTGTCCATCGATATTCATCCAGAACATCTCTTTCTTCTCACTGTTATGAACTTCATAGAAGTGAGTATAAGGCTCAATACCTCCCATCTGCTCGAAGATCTCCCTTGTCGTGTCATCCTGAAGCTCGATCGGAACATGCGTCGACTTAACATTCTTCAGCCCTTTGTCTGCTTCAAGCACCCTGGTTGGAACGAATAGGCTCTTTGCATACCAGCGGCATGTCCGAAGGTTCCGGGTCGTTGGCTCAAACAAAAGCTTTCGAGGGTAGATGGCGTCGAACCATGGAAAATTCTGCCTTCTTGCTCTATTCTCGGATCCAACAGTCGTTGTGTCCAGAACGCCCATGTTCGCCAAGAATGCAGCACGAAGCCGCTCAGTCTCATCCTTAACGTCTGCGATCGCATCGATATTCGGGAAGTCCCAGCCAGCCTCTACAGCGCCCATGTTATACAGATAGGCATGAAGAACAGCATCCTTCATGATATCCTCGAGCTCGGTCTCTTGAATCAACCACTCATCTATTGAGTCCATTATGGAGGCGAAAGGAATATGTTGAGGAAAGCGAGGCGTGTTTATGATAGTCGGATTCCGGAAGATGAGATTCGGAATAAGGCTTCGACCAAACATATAGACCATATTGAACACAGGATCTCCGATGTCCCAATCGTGATTGTAGTAACCCTCGATGTCATCCCAGCGATCAATCTTCGAATACTTCTTACGCATTTCAATCGAATTCTTGATAGACATATCCCAAAACTTCTCACTGTTATAGTCGGGATTCGTCGAGGATCCGCTCTGAGCTGCTGTCCTGAGTTTTTTTATAATGCCCATAGTTTATTCCTATCTAAAGACTTCATGCGTCACGTCTTCAAGTAAGCCCTGAACAAGCCTTTTCTCAACCGTCCGGGGCGTTTCATTCTTCTTCAACGGCATACCCTTTTCGTAAATCTTGCGGAAGATGTTTCGTTCTTGCGGAAACACAACCTTGAAAATGTCTCCGATTATTCGAGTACACCACCTGCCGTGAATGTGGTAAGGCAAGGCGTTTATGAGCCTGAACACCCACAATCGGTAGAGTGCGTATTCGCTATATGGTTGGTCTTCTGCCAAGATTTGCCATTCATAACTTATTCTGCATCTCTCTCCGCTGGTGGCATCAATAACCCTGAATACACGCAGATCATACTTTCCAACTTCAACCAGATTTTCGTAATGGTAGAAAGGCACGAAAGCTCCACAAGGCGGGAACATATCTCCGATGCCTAAGCCGTGGTGCTTGTGATTGATCACAAGAGCATTGTGGTTTGTAACGCTGCCAATAATGTCTCTGATGAGCTTGCCTTGCTTGCTTACCAGATTACGTCCAGCAATAATATCGCCTTCTTTCAGTCTATCTACCTGAAACCGTTTCATTTAACCCCCTCGGCTATAAGTGCTGACGCTGCTTTCTTGGCAACCTTGTCTGCCCGTTGAACAGGACTTGGAATTATACCATGAACTAAAAGAACCAGATAAATGATGCCGGCAATAATAGCCCAACGCTCAAGGTCTCTAAACTTGAAGCCCGACAACTCAAAGTTGCCGTATTTAATCTTCGGGGCGTCTTTGCCTTCATGGTCAACGTGTTCCGGGCAAACTCCATGCCTAGCGATACACTCTTCCACGGAGACAAGGCCATTACGGAGAACGCCGCACAGTAGCATACCAAGCCTACCAATTACTTTTCCCTGTAGCTGAATATCATGTGAGCTACCGTTGCTCACGTCTCTGGATAATGCTTCAGTTTCGTCTATCAACTTCAGTTCCAGGTCTGTCGGCTTTGGCATCTTATTCCCTTTCCACTTCTTGCTGTGCATTCGCCATCGTTATCCCTCTCACCTCATCAAGCTCAACCGTGGTGTTGAACGTAAACTCGAAAGCTCCCTTTTCTACTTTCACGCAGCTACAGAAAACAAGCAGCACAGCAACTAGGAGGCCAACCACCGATAGGGTCATGAGTCTCTTCATTGTGTCTTCCCTCTCTTGTGGTTAATACTCATTATACTAGACTCTTTTCCTTCTTGTTCGAAAAGTATTCCATCACATGAAACAACAATTCAAGCTGACGATAACTAAGGCAATGCACAACTATACCGGCAAAGAAGTCTACAATTTTATCCGTCATCTTTTCAAACTTCGCGCTTACCTCGTGTTTATGATCAATCCTCATTGCTACTGTCAGGCTTCCTTTCGCACCGTAACCGCTCTATATCCCCTCGGCTAATTCTTCTTTCTTGAACCGAATCTTGTTCGGATCGACGCTCGCTACTGCATAATCAACAAAGTCCATGTCTGCATGTATCCATCCTGCGATTTCTGTAATCTTTTTCTTTGGATCGGCAAGCACGTCACGATACTTCACAATCATGAAGTCAAAAGGCTCTACATCACAGTCACCAAATCGAGCATTGTTCGAAGCGTTAGCCCGATTCTGCAACATCACCTCAGTAGACGCTAGATGGGTGCGTAGACAGGCTTCAGCGTGTTCCCACGGTTCCATATCATCGGGGCCAGTGTATGTCGCTCTGGCCTTCTTGTAGCTTGCTTCCTGACTCTGCCTGATCTCCGCAGGGTCACGCCACATCATGATCACCTTGGCAGGGCGTGAAGTAACCGCTTCCCACCGCATACCGCCGACAGGGATAATCACTTTACAACCAGAGAACGGCGTCATATAGATATCATGCCAATGCTTGAACTGGTTCTTCGTGATCTCGTAAAACTTTGGATTCATGCGGTAGGTATCACCATACCGCTTCCGCTCGCTCTCTTCACGACGCTTTACTTCATCTTCGTCTTCAGTCGTGTACTTCATATCCACGCCCAACCGTTCTACGATTCCAGACATCATGCTGGACCCGCAACGCGGCAGGCTGAAAACAAAGACTCTGTGTTCTGGTTTGTCCATAATTATTATCCGTGGTGGAAGGTTGTCTTGTCCGTGGGCGTGCTCGGACCCGCTGCGGTGAAGTTGATCACCAGTTCAGCATCTTTTGAGGTACCGCGATCGCGCATGTACAGATATATTATATTACTCTCAACCACAGATTTATTAGCATAAAAAACCATTTCACCATTTGTATACTCATAAGAATTGACAAGTGCTTGGACTAATGATGTAACATTCAAATCAATCAAAGCATGGTTGGCCCCAGCAAAGGTTGTGGTATTAGTTACAGTTTTTACTACTGAGCCGCTAACTACATTTGCCGGATTAATAACACCCCAAGCACTTGTTGGGTTGCCCGGTGATTGTCTGGAGTCTACCTTAGCATTAAATGTAGCTGATCCTGAACTTACCCCACCATAGAAATTCAAAATAGCTGAATTGATTGTTGCACTTTGCGGAATAGTGATTCCAGTAAATCTTACCCATCCCCCCTTCCCTACAAAAGTTGATGGGGGTGAAGAATTTTGAAGTATTACAGACGCAACACTATATGCCGCTCTTAAACTAGTGACTGAAGTAAAGGTAAATTTACTTATCTCCGCCCCACCATCATCTGCATTTGCAGCGATACTGAAAGTAGAAGTAGGATCAATCGTTACTGGATACTTGATGTCTTCCGGCTTGGCTGACCATTCCTTCTTGCGAGTATCTTTGTTCATCACCGCAACTTTGCCACTCCACGTCTGAGTAATCAGCTTCTCGTGCGGATTGCCAGTCTCGTGCTCGACGTTCTGGAGTTCAGTCTTCTTCCCTTCGGAGTCAGCACCGAGGTTCAAGAGCTTACCCTTGATACCCTCTTCACGCTTCACTCTGAACTGTGCTCGCTTCTTCGCACCTTGAGCTTTCAGGATACGGTTCACACGAATCATTGTCGGAAGGAAAATGATTTGAAGATCGACGTTCTGCGACACATTAGGATACGTCACCTTGTTGCCGTCAATCGTCGGCTCGACGTAGTTCTCCAACAGCTCAAGCTCGATGGCCTTACCATCGGGTGCGGTTCCGTGATACCCGATCTTGTCGGGGTACAGGTCAACGTCATAACCGCACTTGTGCACTCCACCATTCTCAACGGTCATGTCGATGTCTTCAAGCACACCGTCGTTATCGTAATGCATCGGGTTCAAATGCCGAGCCACTAGGCGACGATTGCCCTCTCCCGGCTCGTCCGATGTGTCAAAGATTTTCGCGTTTAGTGTCCTGAGTTCTTTAAGTTCTTTCATTGGCCTGTCTCCTTATTACGGTGCTACGTCGTAGATACTATCCCAGTCATTCGTCGTCGTGCCGAATGCGACATAGTAGCGATTTGTGTTTGAATAGATTATCAGTCGATCTCCCACGTAACGCGGAGTAAAGACTGTCGGTATGTCATTTGTAGAGGTTTGTGGCATGTACGGTGATAAAGGAACCGTTGGGGCGTCCGTGCCAGTAGTGGTCCAATCACCACGAGCATCGGCAACATGCCACCAATTAGACTCTGCCAAGATCACAGTACACGACGACCAAGGCCAGAGATTGTTTGTACCAGAACCAGAGTATAGCTCGTAAGCATCTCCGCCACTATCCGAATTGTCGATGGCGCAATCAGCATTCAGCTTCAGAAGGTTGGTTGTCGTGTTGATGAATGTAAACTTTTGACCAAGGTGGGCAGATGTATTGCCGGCAGGCAAGTCAAATAGAACATCGCCTGTTCCAGTATAGGTAAACACCTTCCCTGAATCAGAACGAGTCAGAGTATAGTCTGTATTGGTTGCAACAAGCGTGACCTGTTCACGCCAGTTGGTTGATCCGTACCCTGCACTATCAAGAACAGCCCCAAGAGTCGGGCTTGCGTCGTCTACCAAGTCCTCCATTTTTGCATTAAGCTGTGTTTGAATATCGCTGGTTGCACCATCAAGGTATCCCATCTCTGTTTGGCTGACATTGCTTCTCCATGTATCTTCGGCGCTCTTGCTGTAGAAGTCAGTCCCTGCTTCTAAGTCGAGCAAAGCTCTCATGGCTGCATAATTAGCCGCACCTACCAGAGATATCCCATTTGCAGAAAATGAGCTATAAGCAAGAAAGTCAGTACCGGCCTCAAGGTCGAGCAAGGTTCTCATAGCAGCATAATTAGCAGCAGCCACAAGAGACTGTCCGTTAGCGGAAGGAGCCACGCCAGACCATGTGTCGAGATTAGCAGAAGCGTCTTGCTTTGCTGTATCAAGGTCATTTGAAACTGACCCGATCAAAGAGACAAGTGCATTACTGACAATTGTATCATCGTCGTTGATCGTGTAGGTTAGCTGCCCGAATGCGTTTGTAGCCGCAGTAATTGTAATCCCGCCTGCGCCCTCTGCCAGTAGCGTCCGCAACGCCACAGCAATGTCGTAAGCTGTTTTCGGGCTGGCTGTCTCGTTGGTGACAGTTACGCTGTTTGTTCCGTCTGGAATATGGCCTGTGACCACAACTCCGTTGGTGTCATGTTTATACCCTGCGTCAAACCTAAGAGCGCCTTTCGCAACCCATTCATAATCTGAATACATCCAAAACTCTTCCGCGTCCTCTTGGACATACCACATCACCT
>Ga0099850_1000207_pt1 | contig 25071 bp, 30 predicted proteins | sample CB_VirMetaG_5_FD_79182 | JGI IMG/M metagenome (GOLD analysis project Ga0099850, IMG submission 79182) | Freshwater to marine saline gradient viral communities from Chesapeake Bay - CB_1508_1D Viral MetaG | ecosystem: Environmental > Aquatic > Marine > Coastal | place: USA: Chesapeake Bay... | reverse complement strand
TGTTGTCTGCTGTTGCTGACGACTGCGCTGGAAATACTGCTGATGAAAGCGTCACAAGCCAACTGAATAGCGCTGCTAATTTGTGTTTCATTTAGTAGCCCCTCTGTATAGGCAATACCCAATGCCAATGAGGTATAGCCAGGTGATGAGTGTTGAGATGTGCGGTATGTCAAGTTCATACACGAATCATACTCCTATCGGTTCCAGATTTGGTTGCCTACTTTATCCCACGCTTCAACAGATACTGGAGCGTTGGCTATCAAGTCTTCTACTGTCTCGTTGATGTGATTGACTTCTGATATCAGAGAGTCAAGCCACTTGGCTATCTCCCCTAGGTTCTTTAGATAGTCTGCATCACGCATTGGCTACCGCACTTTCTTTTAGGGGGATAAGTTCTATCCTTATTGACATACTTGGATATGTTCTTTCTAATTCATCTACTGCTTGACCTGGCGTGGTATATCCTGTGAGTATTTGGTCTTGCCCAAACCATCTGATGTGTAGGTCCCATAAGAATTGGTCATTGCCTGCTGCTTGACCTGGGTAAAATGTTTCAACAACTTCTGCTATTACATCTATTGATGCTTCGGACATTACGCACCTACCTTTGCAAAGGCGCAGGTCTGGCAGAGGTAGTAGTTCCACTCGTTGCTGTCTGCTGTTGGAATTACTAGTGGAATGCCACACTTCTGGCATTCTGCTTTGAAGTATTTGTCAGTCGTTTGTGTCACTGTAGTCTCCTAAGTTTTCGTTGACTCGTTCTTCTCCCCATAGTTCTAACCAGCAGTCGGGGTGAACACCACTAATTATCTGCTCTCTTAGTGGGATAGTCAAGGACTTGAATGCAGTTTGAACATACTCACCTCTGAGGTAGGTGAGTAACTCGCTTTCGTCCACCATAATAGTCCCGCCCTTTTGGCAGACGGGACAGCGGCGCGTGGCATACACAGTCTTCATTTGTTTCTCTTCTTCTTGCGGATATCTAACTTGGCTAGGCTGTATCCGCCGACAGTCTTGCCAGTTTTCTTCTGAACTTTGGGGCGTTTCTTCCAGGCTTTGCCGTTCTTGCGTTGGCTGTTAGTTGTTGCCATTGTAGTTCCTTGCTACTCGTTCTTGTTTTAAAACTCTCTGTGTGTTGTGGTATGCCTGCTCCCACTTGTAGGCAGAGCGGAACATAATCAGCATCATTGCTAGTGATGCACCTTGCGCTATGATGATTGCCAATAGCGTGCCTGTATCTATAAACATTTATTGTCTCCTAAATTGTTAGCCGACTCGGGTCTCTCTGCGGTAGTTGCGACGGGGTGTCAAAAAAAGACAGCAGGGTGAGAGCCGAAGCCCCCACCCTGCTGGTTTGTGAGGTTAGGATAGAACCTTGATTTCTGTTATGACATAGTTGTCATACCAGTTCACGATTTTCTGTCCTGTCTTTGGGTCTTTCTTCTCTACAGGTGTAGATGTGAATACGCCCATTACATTGACTGCGAACTCTGTCTTCTCCGCAAGTAGTGGTTTGAGTTGTGCGACTAGTTCCTTGTCCTCAATGGTCACACGGCGTGATGCTACGAACTTACTGCGAAGGTTGCCGTCTAGCGTGCGCTGGACTTGTGTTGCTCTGATGGTTCCGTTGATACGATTCTCAAGTGGAACTAGGTTTTGTAGAAGTCCGTTGTTGACTCCCCAGAAGGTTACTGCGTTTTCTGTATTCATTTTCTGTCTCCTTTAGTTTTATCGGGGACACCCCCGTCACTGGTGACGGGGTTCCCCGTTCGGTTTGTTAGTTGCAGTTTGGGCACTGAATGTGCTTGTTGTGTGTGTAATAGCAGGTCTCACAGATGGTTTCGTGTGAAGACATAGTAACGCTGGTCTCCAGGTCGTATAGCCTGTCAACCAGCAGAGATACTGGCTCAAGGAACTCTCCTTCTCGGTCAGTCCAGTCGTGACCTGAAGGTAAGTCACGAATAACTGATAGTGGATTGAACTCAGAGACACTGCCACCATTGGCTACAGCCCGCTTGCGGGCACCGTAGCCAATGTAGATATAGTCCTCTGACTCATCCACTATCTTGTGAGCCAACTCAGCATCACGGGCGTCCCGTTGCTCCTGACAGTCAGGACATAACTCGGTCAGTGCTTGGCACTGATAGCACATAGTCTGGATAGAGATACCAAGTGAGTCGGTCATCTTGCACCATCCGTGCTAATGAAGTGTCTACCGCAATCTGAGCAGTAGGTTTTTTCTATGTCAATTGGCTTATCAACATAGATTATTGAACAACTGGAGTCGCAGATATAGACAAGGTTTAGTTTGTTTATATCTGAATTGAACTCTGCTTCTTTCCCCGATATAGCATCTTCGGGGAAGTTTTTACGAACGAATTCTTTGAATTTTTGGTCTAAATCGTTCATAACTCACTCTCCTTTTCTAACGAGGCTTGCCAACACATCCCCGTGGCAAGCGAGCGGGGCACAGAAGCAATACACATCTTTACCAACTAAGGGTTCTAACCACTTAGGGTTTTCAGCAAGCCTGCGCTCCGCATAAGCGCGGAAACGGGCTATAACTTCATTTCTACTACCATCCCTTCCTATCACAAAGGGATTACCATAATTACTGCCCCTGCCAATATAGACAGCACCAGCAGGAGCAGAGCCAATCTTATAAACTTTCATAACTGCCTTTCCGCTACGGGTATCTCCCGTAACTACACGGCTCGGCTAATCAGACCTGTCAAACATCTTTTTAGTTTGACTGGTCTGATACAGAAAGGTTGCTGGCAGACAGGCGCGACGACCAGGAGCGGAGATAGTATCCTGACTAGCACAACCCTGAACAGGACAGATACTGCCTGGCAGAGACTGTACTGAGTCTACTTTGACCGTAGACTTATTAAAGGCGGGTTGTATATGTAGTAGTAACTCTGATTAATATTTTGCCGTACAGACTATGACCCCTGCTACTGTCCTAATATGTCCTATTTTGGTATAGTCTATTCTGTGATTTGTATAACAGTTTTGTTATAAACCGTTCGGATTGGCTGTTTGAACGGATTAATAGATAGTAGGGACTATTTATAGTCCCGTCCAGTAGCAAGGTCTTTAGGACCTTGCGTACAGACTGTATCTACTATCTGTTTCTAACTGGCTGTAACTATTGTAGATGGGACAGGTCTGTGACTTTTCAGAAAGGCAAGAATAACCCTAGGACAGAGGCTATGGCAGCCGCAAAGGCTAAAGTAGTAGCCCTTGTCTCTGAGGGTTGGGCGCCCCACAAGGCGATGGCTGAGGTGGGCAAGCAGCCCGATACCATCCGTATCTGGTGTCTGAGGGATAAACAGTTTGCTGCCGACCTAGCCCAGGCTAAAGAGGATGCTAAGGAGCGGTCCTTGACCGCCCTGGGGATAGCCCGTGATGATATAAGTTTTCCACAGTTCTCTGAGATGTTCTTAGACCAGAAGGTCTTTGACCACCACCAGGATTGGATTGACCTTTTAGAGGGGCGGGAGCCTAGTTGGCTCCACGAGAATATGATTTACGAGAAGGGCGACCCTAACCGCCTTCTTGTAAACGTGCCGCCTGAGCACGCCAAGTCCACCGTTATCACGGTGAACTACTCTACTTACCGCATCGCGCTGAATCCTAACGTTAGAATCATCGTAGTTTCTAAGACGCTTATCAAAGCACGGGAATTCGTGTACGCAATCAAGCAAAGGTTAAGCCACCCGCGCTGGCTGAAGTTGCAAACAACATTTGGGCCAGAAGGGGGATGGAAAGAAGACTCTGACACCTGGCGTGTTGATACCGTCTACTTGGGAAGCGATGCCCGTAATTCATCTGAGAAGGACCCGACTATCCAGGCACTCGGTATGGGGGGTCAAATCTACGGTGCCCGTGCCGACCTAATCATCCTAGATGACTGTATAACCACTGCTAATGCTCACGAGTATGAGAAGCAGATTAACTGGCTACAGAAGGAAGTTATCACCCGTCTTGGCAAGAATGGCAAGTTGCTAGTAGTTGGGACGAGAATTGCGCCGACAGACTTTTATAAGGAACTCCGTGACCCGAAGCATTGGTCAGGGGGCAAAAGCCCATTTACGTATATGGGTATGCCTGCTGTTCTACAGTATGCCGAGAAGTCTAAGGATTGGGAAACTCTTTGGCCTAAGTCGGATGTCCCGTGGGATGGTGATGAGGATACCCCAGATGAGGAAGGGCTATATCCTAAATGGGACGGTCCGACCCTCGCCAGGCGCAGAGGCGAAGTTACTCCTTCTACGTGGGCTTTGGTCTATCAGCAAGAAGATGTAACAGAAGATTCCATTTTTCCCGCTGAACTTGTTCAGGGTTCTATTAATGGGATGAGAAAGCGTGGGCCGTTAAAGCCAGGTGCTGCTGGTCATCCTCAAAGGGTTGAGGGTTATACCGTCATTGGTTTTGACCCTGCTATGGCTGGCAACGCTGCGTTTGTGGCTATGACCTATAACAAAGCCGATGGAAAGATTTATGTGCTGGACTGCCTGAATATGGCAGAGCCGACACCACAGAAGATACGAGAAACGATTGAGAATTTTACGCACACCTATTCTCCGCAAGAGTTTAGGGTGGAGATTAATGCGCACCAAAAAGCCTACTCACTTACGATGACTTACGAAACTGGCTTGCTTCATACGGCGTACGCCTTAATTCTCACTTCACAGGCAAGAACAAATGGGACACGACATTCGGAGTCGCTTCAATGTCTACACTCTTTGGGACAACCAGAGAAGGAAAGTTCCAAAAGAACAACATACTGGAGTTACCAAGCACTGAAGGTTCTGAAGGACTCAAGGCTTTAACCCAGCAATTACTGACTTGGAAGCCGAACACCAAAGGTAAGACCGACTGTGTTATGGCTTTGTGGTTTGGAGTAATCCGTTGCCGAGAGTTTATGCAACAGAACTCTAACCTACAGAAGTGGGCACACAACCGTTGGGCAACAAGAGCACAAAAAGAAAAACGTTATACGGTAAGCATTGACGATGCCGTTGCAGAGCAATGGCAAGAGATGTATGGATAGGATTAAATGGCTAACCCGCAAGACCCTATATACGAGGTCGTAACTAAATCTCTTAGTGAAAAGATTGCTCAGTCTTCCCAGTTAAGTAAATCGCAACAAGAAACCGCTGCTGAAATGTCTAAAGTACCTTTGGATGCTAAGACAAGTAAACGTAGCAAACGCGGAACTCCAGGGGCTAAGGGTCGGCAACAGGGTGGCATTAAAGGTATAACAAAAGCCGAACAAGAAGCAATGATGCTTAAAGACCCAAAGTATCGTGGCGGACCTGGACAAGTAAGTCCTAGTGGCGAAGCCAGAATTAAAACTGGCGATATAGCAAAAAGTCTTTTTAACTATTACAAAACTGGCGAAATGCCACCACCTGCTAAACAACCAATTGACCCAACTAAAGTTGAAACTCGCCAGATGGGCAAAGTTGAGTTAGCCAAAAAACAATGGGAATTAAAACAATTAAAAAAACAAGAACAGTTAAGAAGAGAACAACTTAGAATTGTAGAAGCGCTTGCTCGTGGTGCAGGTTCTAAGCCTCCTGCCCGTCCTACTCTACCTGGTGCTATTGAACTAGGCAAAGAACGCAGTGCTCGTGCTGCCTCAAGGGAAGCAATACAAGAACAACTGCGTAGCAAACTAACTGGTGCTTGGCCCTGGAGTCCAACCACAAGAGAAGAACAAGCAATAAAAGATTTAGAAGAACGTAAGGCTAAAGATAAAGCCGAGAAAAAAGCGGCTAAAGAAAAAGCCAAAGTTGCAAAACGAGACGCTGGCAAGGGTCAAGTTCATCAACTTGCACAATCAACTCTTGACAGAGAAGCAGACAGGCGAGTTCAAGAAGCATTAAAAGACATAGAGAAGAAAGCAAAAGAAAAAGAAAAAAAGAAAGAAAAACCAAAACCAAAATATACCTACAAGGGTAAAGGTGGCGGACTTCGTGGCGGCCCTGTTGGTGGTCTTGGCGGAGGCGGAGCAATAGATTGGGAAACTAAATGACACTTACGATTGACCAGATTACAGCGAGAGTTGAATCTTTGCGATATCGCGCATCTAATCGTGATGCACGCCAGCAAGATGTTCTTTCTGTGCGTAAAGGTGAGATTGCTTCTGTCTATCCAGATTTTTTCCCTGATGGGGTAGATGCTAATGTCGTTGCAAATTTTATTGATATTGTTGCGAGAGATTTGTCCGAAGTTATGGCGCCATTACCGGCGGTTAACTGTTCGGCAGCGAATCAGGTTTCTGACCGCGCTAGGGCGTTTGCTGATAAAAGAACTCGGATTGCCGCTAATTATTTTTCTAATTCTGATTTACAAGTTCAGATGTACACGGGTGCCGATATGTACATCACGTTTGGTTTCGTCCCCTTCATAATTGAACTGGACGAAGAAGCAGGGCTGCCGCGCATACGCATAGAAAACCCCGTGGGCGCTTACCCAGAGTTTGACCGCTATGGGCGCTGCATTGCCTTTGCAAAGCGCTACTATATGTCTATAGGAGAGATAGTAGCCAACTTCCCTGAGTTTGAGATGCAGTTACTTGGCAAAGAAGGTTATGACCAAGACTTAAATTCACAGTTGGAAATTATTCGTTATTACGATAAAGACCAATCAATAGTCTATGTTCCATCCAGAAATGACCTAGTACTATCTCAAGCAATCAATCCGCTAAATAAGATGATGGTAGTCATTGCTAAACGACCATCACTTGATGGTGAGATGCGTGGACAATTTGACGATGTACTTGGCATTCAGTTGCTTCGCAATAGGTTCGCATTACTTGCGATGGAAGCAGCGGAAAAGTCTGTGCAGGCTCCTATAGTTGTTCCGCAAGATGTTAATGAATTGCAAATGGGACCAGATGCAATCATTCGCACCGCTACACCAGGCTCTGTCCGCCGTGTAGACCTAAATATTCCACCTGGAGCATTTACCGAACAAGCATTACTACAGCAAGAACTCCGAACTGGAACACGATATCCAGAATCAAGAACTGGAAATGTTGACGCTAGCATCATTACGGGACAAGGTGTGCAAGCGCTTATGGGTGGATTTGACACCCAAGTTAAGTCTGCTCAGGCTATCTTTGCTTCGGCATTGAAAGATGTTATTAGCCTATGTTTTGAGGTTGATGAGAAGTACTTTAACTTTGAGAAAACTATTCGTGGCGTAGATGCTGGTTCTCCTTATAGCATTGACTACACGCCAAGCAAAGATATTAAAGGCGACTATAGCGCTGATGTCCGTTATGGAATGTTGGCTGGTCTTAACCCTGCGCAAGGTCTTATCTTTATGCTACAAGCCCTTGGCGGTAAATTAATTTCTAAAGATTTAGCACAGCGTGAATTACCATTTGGTATTAACGTAACCCAAGAACAAGAAAAGATTGAAGTAGAAGATTTGCGCACAGCGCTTATGGCTTCTATACAGCAATACACTCAGACAATTCCCCAGATGGCTGCTACCGGTGCAGACCCGTCAGATACCATCCGTAAAGTTGCTGACATTATTAAGGCTCGTCAAAAGGGAACATCCCTTGAAGACGCTATTGAAAAGATATTTGCTCCTGAAGAATTACCTCCTGTTGGTGCTCCTTCTATGGTTGAGCAAACGTCCCCTGCTCCCGCAGCGCCGACAGGAGGCGCTCCTTCTCCGATGCCACTACAAACTTTGTTATCAAGTCTTAGTTCAGGCGGAAGAGCAACGGCTAGTGCCAGGACGGCAACACGGAGGTAGTTATGCCCAGACAGCGTAAAAAGGCTAAAGCAAAACCAACGCCTAAGCGCAGAAGAACTACAAAAGAACCTGTACTTACAAAATTAGATTTTTGGGCAATAGCAGCCAAAGAAGTTTATGATGCTTGTGTTCGTGCTGGATTTGATGAGGGTACAGCAATGGCATTTGCTATGGACAGAACAAGTTATCCAGACTGGATTGTTCCAGCCGATGACCCAATCCGTAAACCTGATTACGATGAAGAAGAGGACGACTAATGTCAATGATGCAACCCACAGAAAATCGTGGCGGATACAGACCAACTGCTTCACAAAATAGTCCAACAAGTATTTCGGCTACAGGTGGCAATGGTCAATCAGGAAAACAACCAGCACGGTATATACCTGATATGCGTGAGCAAGGGGTTACTGGACAAGATGTTTACGCTTCACAAAGCGCTCCTGGTACAAGACTACAAGGTGATGAAGCAGCCGCAATGCGCGGCAGAGCGCTACCAATTGATTTAGATGCACCGACAATGTTTCTTGATGAGCCAGGAACTGCAGGTATTGACAAAGGTCCTGGCATTAACTCAGATGTTTTTATGGCGGATTTACCTATGGCTAGGCCAAGTATTACTGCCACCTTGCAAAAACTAGCAGTATTTGACGATTCTGGAGAAGCAGAAATGTTACTTCAACAAAAAATGAGAATTGGATAAATAGTGTCAATGCGCTATGTTCCTTCAGTTATTGCTGAAGTAAGCCCTAACTTATATTCTGCTGCGTCAAGAGCAAACCTGAATCCAACTGAAATGAATCAGGTTGAGCAGATGAGTTGGGCGATTAAGAAGCATCGTGAGTTTGGCCGTATGACTACAGAAAACGCACGTTTGTCATATGATAAATTAGATGCAGATGCGCAAGAAAGTCTAAAGTTTTTCTTCGGTGATGCTGAGTATATGAAAGAACCGCCAGCATTTTCTGACAGATTAGTAGGTGCTGTTAAATTTGCCGGTAAAGCACTAGCCAGCCCGTTGATTGGTTTGTTTAGGGTTGCTGGTTCTTACAATAAAGTTATTAACTCTCCTTATTTAGTTTATAGACAGATAACCCAAGGCGAAAGCATTTTTGATGCAAAGGTGTGGTCAGATGCTTGGGACGGAAATGATATCTATGATAATGGAGCGTTGAACGAAGCCGTTCGTATTTTTGGCAAAGAAAAAGTCTTTGTCGCAAAACAACTACTTCAGGGTAGAAAACCAGGTGAAATCCTAGAAGCCTACGGTCAACTTACTGAAGGTATTACCAATGCTGTAATGGAAGCATTTAATGAACCTGAAACTTTTAATCAAGTTTTAGATGCTACTAAGTATGCACAGGTTTCACCAGGCAGAGACATTGTTAGATTTTTGGCTAACAGACCGCCCAAGAATGGTGGCCTTACTGCCGATATGATTGATGGTAGTGCTTTCACAAGAGGTATTTCTGGAACTATAGACTTTGCTTACCAGATAATAATTGACCCGCTTACTTGGATAACTGGCGGAACTTCAAAGGCTATTACACGCGGAACTCAATTAGCCGAAATGGCAACTAAGGCTATGAATAATGGTCGTTCTTCTGCCGAAGCAGTATCTATGGTCTTTAAAGATGCCGGTGTCCGTAAGTTATGGGATGACCAGTTTGGTCCAGAACTAAGAAAACTATCTGAAGCAACAGATGCTTATCAGCGCGGAGTCATACGTCGTAAAATTGGACAAAGATTTTCTGGATACAATGATGACGATGCTATTGAGTTCTTTGTTAGAAACAAAATGTTTGATGCAGATTCAGCAGAAGATGTATTTGCTCAAGCAGAAAACACTCATCGTTTATTATCTGGCCGAATAGACGGTATTTCTTACAAGCGTAATGGTGTTGCTACTGCAAGAAACCAGCGCCGACTTGGTTATGGCTTTAACCGTCTGCTTGATGGGGTGTTCAACGGGGCAACTAGTGGTAAGTTTGCGATAAGAAAAACAGTAGAAGAAATAAATGAAAAAAGTGAAAAAGTATTTGATATCTTGCTAGACCACGGGACAGAAGTTGATAAGGCTATCAATCCTGCTGTCCGTGAACTTGTAGACATAGATGAAGATTTAGGTAAATTTAAAAAGACACTTTACTTTTTTGGAAAGATGGCTGCTCGGAACCCTGGTGGCCAGTTTATTATGGTCGGAGATGATGCAGTAAAAACTGTTGGTACCCTCCGACAGGTAGCCCGACAGGTTCTTAATAAGGATTTGTCTGACTTTGTTGCTCAAAAGTTTTTGAGGTCTTCAGAAGATGAGCAGATTGTCATAATCCGTAACCTTTATACAGCAATTATGATGCGTGCTGGGTTATATGGCAGACCAGAGGGCGAAGAGTTTATCAATGAAATCCTTAAAAAGACTTTAAATGAAAAGGCTGGATTTACTACTACTACAAACTCTAGGATTTCTGAAGGGTTAACTAAGTTATTAAGCAGTCATACCGTAAGAGTTATGGAAGGGCAAGCAGAACTTGTTCGTAGGGGTGCAATACAGCCATCTCAACTAGCAAGTGCTATTGCTCCTTTGCCCTATGAGGAAATAGCATCGGTTGCTTACAATGTAAAGTCTAAACAAAATTTATTTTATGCCGTAGGTGGGGCCACCAAGTCCCGTGCCGCTAAAAACTTTGTAGATTTTTGGTCTATTTTTACTCTTTTCCCTAGATTGGGTATTAGGTCTGCTGTTGACGAAGGGATAATGCACGCACTTACTGCGCCTATGAAAGACATTTGGCAGTTTGCTAGCGGTGTAGGTCGTAAACTTGGGCGTGCAAGCGCAGCATACACAGGTTCAGATGCTGCTTCTCCTCTTGTTCTTGACTCTTTTAGAAAACTAGCAGGTAGAAAAACACCATCTCAATACATACCACTTGAAGAACGTAATCAGATTATTGATGATTTGATAAACGAACTTAATGAGATGAACAAACTATCTGATGATTTGGGTTTAACTCCTGCCGAAATAGCCCACATAACTATAAATAAGAATATTGCAGGTAGGGCTGCTGTATTTTTACGCGGATTAAAAGACGAAGATAAAGCCTACTGGGCAGATTTAATGGTTCATCACCCAGATGCTATGAATGCTATGGCTTCTTCTGTTGCTGCCAAAACAATATCTGGCCGTATAGATGATGCTTTTACAACTCAGCAAATAAATATATCTGAACTTACTAGGGCTATGTCTATTGCTACGGAAAGACTGCGTGAAAGCGGCAAACTTTCTAAGAAACAAGTTTTAGAACTAGGTGACTATAGAGATATTGATGTTTATAAGTTAGGGCAGAAAGACCCATTCTACGTTACCCTTGCTCATTATGATAATTTCTTTATTCGCTTTGCAGTTCCTAGACAGCACGGTTCTTTAAAGTTACCTGGAAATTACAGAGTAGCACCTGCTACTGTGTTTCTTCAGAACAACGGATTAAAAACTGAAAAAGATTTATTCCGTGCTGTTGGCGAAGTTATGCAGAGTGTGGGCATAGAGTTTATTGGGGATAGTTACAGAGTAAAAGCGGGTGCTGAAGATACCGTAAAGAAGTTCTTATCATACTTTGGCGATACTGTAAGTCTAAGAGCACAGGGACTAGCAGATGAAGAGATAGTTCGTATCTACGCTGAGGGTATGCTTTTAGATTTACGTTCTGCATTCCACGGCAGTTTTGATTTCTCTAAATATAATTCTGCTTTATACGAAAAAGTTGTTGACAACTATAGAAACTTAGCAATGAAGGTAGAAGAGCGTGGCACCCTTGTAGGTGTTGCGCCTATGTATATGTCAGATAGCAATCTATGGCACAAGTCTATTGCTTCTCTGGACCTGGATTCTTTTGATGAGTTAACTGTTGGCTTTAAGCCTGAAGGGTTTATTAATACTCGTATAGAGTTTCAAGAGTTTACGGATTTTCCTAACGTCTTTCGTAAATATGGCAATCAGGCTATGGAGATGATGGATAGACAACTTACCAACATTCTTCGTCAGCCTATTGTTAATGTTTCTTATCTTCGTTATCGCAAGATGTATGCTGGTTTAGAGCGTGAATGGGTAGACCAATATATTAAAAACGAGATTAGGGAAAACCCAAAACTGTATACCAAAGGTAGCGATGCTTTAATTGCTTTAAACCGCAAGGCTGAACTTTTGGGGCAAAAGAGATTTGCTGAACTATCTCTAAATGAAGCCCTTGACCAGACTTTAAAGTTTGCCGATAACCCTTCTATCCGAAGCAATCTTGCTATGTCGGTTAGAACAGTTGGTCGTTTTTACCGTGCTACTGAAGATTTTTATCGCCGCGTATATCGCTTAAAAGAAGTATCCCCTAGGGTTCTTTATCGTATGCGTTTAGCGCATCTTGGTTTAAATGGCTCTGGTCTTTTTCACGAAGACGCAGATGGTAAGCCCTACTTAATGATGCCAATGGATGATGTGATTTTTAAGGCTACGGATACAACGCTTAGAACATTATTAGGACAAACAGATTCTGTTTATAAACAACCTGCCTTTAATGATTTTACTTTTAAACTAGAACTACTAAACCCTTCATTCTCACCAGAAGCCGGTGTTCCGCAATTTAGTGGGCCTATAGCAGCGCTAGGCGTTATTGGTATAAAGAATCTATTAGGAAACTTTGATAATCCAGCAGCGCAAAAAGTTGCTGCCGAGATAGACAATGTTGCTTTAGGTGATTTAGGCGATAACATTACAATCAGAAGAGCCATAGTTCCTAGCACTTTAGGCAAACTTTGGGCTATGTTGCCAGTAAATGAAAAAGAAAGACAAGAAGTTACGGCTGCTCAACAGGCAGTTGCTTACAACGCAGCCAATGGATTGTTTATTACGCCTGATGCTACCGATAAAGAAAAGGCTGATTATCTTAAGAATGTAAGGATTACAGCCCACAATATTTTGTTTCTGCGTTCTTTCTTGGGATTGATTTCTCCAGTAGTACCGACTACTCAAGATACAAAGGGAGTGCCAGACTATCTTCTTGATGTAGGGGTAACTGGTTTGCGGTCAGAGTTTTTTGACATTCTTACTGCTGTTCAAAAGAAGTATGGCGATGATGTACAAGACCCATATGAGTTAGCGTTAAATATATTTACTGGACAAAACCCAGGTAAGATTGTGTATACAGTCTCTAAGAATGAAAAGCAGAATAAAGTTCTTATTGACTCTACCAATGAAATGAAGAATTGGGCATTAAGTAATGTTAACTTTATTAAGACTTATGGAGAAGTAGCCTACTTATTCGGCCCTAAGACTGGTGAGTTTAGCCCAAGTGCCTTTAACTGGATGCGGGCTACAGGATTGATTGAGGACAAAACTCTTGAGAAGTACTATGAAGATGTGCAAGTAGCAGAGGATAAACAAAAGTATTACGACATAGCCCGTTGGGAGAATGACGAACTAGCCAGAGAAGGCAGCATTGCCCAGCGTAAAGTAGTAATACAGTCTGCTACTCAAGCCCGTGAGGCTTTAATTCAGTCAAATCCTTTGTTGCTTACCGCTCTTACTGGCGGTGGCAATGAGGTAGCAACAGAGCAAAGAATGATGGAGTCTGTCCGTCAGATTATTGGCGACCAAAATATTCAAATAAGTGGTGATACCAGGATTCGTATGAAGACTGCGTTACAGGCTATGGATGATTTCTTGTCGTTTGTTGCCAACCCAGAGGTTCGGTCACTTTATAATGCTTCTTACTTAAAAAGAAAATATAGAGAGAATGTGGAGAAACTATTGAAAGACCTATCAGTAGAAGACCCTGCTGTTAAAGAAGCAACTAGGGCTATCTTTAATAGTTTATTGAGTTACCATTCTCGTGAATCTTATAGGGCGGTGCCGTAATGGCTACTATGTTAGAAATCCCAACACCTGATAAAGATATTCTTCAAAGTTATAGAGGTAGAGTAGGTTATTTTAAGAGCGATACAACTATCAAATTAGTCTTTGATGTTATTAACCAACAATGGCGTATTATAGATACAAGTAGTTACGCTTATCCTAAGACTTCTTATGTAACCTTTGAAGAGTATGAAGGTGGCAAAAAGACTGTAAATCCAGAAGCAGTTAAATCTATTATGGGATATACGGGAGATGCTGCTGACGAAGTTGGCACACAAAGTGCATTGGCTGGAGCAACTATTACTATGGGGCCAAGTGGTCCTGTTGTAAATTTTACTACTCCTAATAAAGCAGACCCAGATGGAGACCCTGTAGTAATACAGGCTTATTTATATGTCACCGAAAAGGGAGTGTCTTTATCGCCAGATGAAGCCAAGGCTGGGGAAATAGTAGACAAAACATTTGATTTAAATGTTACAGATTCTGTCCGTGATAAACACTTAGAAGATTTATATAAGATATATGGTAATAGACAAAATATTATTAATGTTTTATACGAAAGTAGATTTTTAAAGACAGACAAAAACGTAGAAACAACTGAATTAATTTCTGCTTTAGAAAATGCAGTTGGTGAGTATTCTGTAAACCAAATAGAAGCCTATAAGGCTGGGCAGATAAAGCAATTTGCTACATTTAACGAGTGGCTAACAAGCAGAGAAGGCGTTGTTGATACAGGGTTAACAAGGACTATTCGTAGAACAGATATTTCTTCTAAGGGAGATATCAGAGGTTTGGTCCGTGAAATGTATCTTGAGTTAAAAGAACGGCAACCAACCGATGAAGAATATAAACGTTGGATTTCTAAGATTCAGAAAAAACAAGAACGTAAACCTGACCTAGAGACAGTAACCTATGACGAAGAAGGCCGGTTAGTTTCTAGTAAAACTAAACGTGGTTTTAACGAAGCAGAATATTTATTTAAACAAATATCAGAAGATGACGAATCTAATGCTGTTCGGCTAATGAGTCTTTACGACGCCTTTAGACAAGCAAGGAGGTCGGAATAATGCCATATACTCCACCAGGTCCTAATGTTATAGATGGTGATGGCGGACAAGGCCAAGGCATTGAAGAAATCTATCGCCTATTAGAATCAGAATATGGCGACATAGATGATATTTTTCTTACCGATGAAGAGTTACAAAGCCTTTTGTTGCAGGCTTATTATGGTAAATGGAAGCCTGAAAGATTCTATAATGCTATAACTACCTCTAAATGGTTTCTGAATAATGCAGGTAAAGTACGCCAAAGAGATTACTATAAGCGTATCTACAATGGCCTTATTAAAGGCTTAGACCAGAATGACCCAGAGTATGCTAAAAATGTAGAAAAGATTGCAGGCAAAACAGAATACTGGCGTGGGCTAGATAGCGTAAAGGCTAAACTAGAACCACTTTTAACTGGCAAAGGTATTCAATATACAGATAGGGATTTAGATAACTGGGCAGCAGAAATATATGACTCTGCTAATGAAGATAATAATTCTTTTATAAATAGATTTCTTAATCGTAAAGTAGGTTTTGGGGCTACGCCGTTAGGTGATGTAGCAGACAACTTGGCTTTGTTAAAGACTTATGCCTTTGATATGGGTATTGATTTAGAAAAAGATTATAGGTCTTCTTTACCTGAGTGGATGCAAAGATTGGATAGAGGAGAATCAATAGAGGTCTTTAAGAATATTATCAGAGACCAAGTCGCTGGTACCGAAGGTGAGTTTATAGCAGGTTATTTAAATAAAGGTATGACATTAAAAGACTTATATAAACCATATAAACAATACGTGGCTTCTGAGTTAGATATTCCTATTGAGGAAATAACTCTTGATGACCCATTGTTGCGCCAGGCTATAACCCAAGATAGGTTTTTAAATAATAGAGAATTTAAAAAATTAGCCCGCCGAGACCCACGTTATCAATTTGGACAACCAGCCAGAGAAGAGGTTTATGGAAATATGTTTCAGATTCTTCGTGACTTTGGATTCCAGGGGTAACAATGGCTGACGAAAGAGATAGATTACGTAAACTTCGTGAACTTGAAGCACAACAAGTTGCTGCTACTCCGGTAGAAAAAACAACAACAAGAACTAAACCTTTAAGCGAAGAACAAAAAATTGCTTATGCTGAACAGAAAAAAGCCCAGCGTGAAGCAACAGCATTGGCTGAACAACTTGGGGCTAAGATTGACCCTAAGACTGGTTTAATTGATAAAGAAACTGTTACCAATCCTTTTGGTATTTATGGACCTAAAGGTGGCAAGACTAAGATTTTCCAAGGTTACAGAGGTAGCGGTAAAAACCGAGTATTTGTAATTACTTATGCTGATGGCACTGAAGATGTTACTGCAGCCCCAGAGGGAGGCGGGGACGATAAAGGTGGCGGAAAAACTGAAACTGATAGAGAATATCTAGGTTCAGGAGCAAGCAGGGTTCTTCGTATTTATTATTCAGATGGAACTTTCCAGGATTTTCCTGCTGCCGAAACTGTAACTAAAGATACTACTACAGACGCATTAGTAGAATACCAAAAGCAACAAGATGCTGCTGCTACAAAAGCCAGCAGAGAATCTGCTTTTGATATTTTAAAAGCAGAGTTTACTAAATATGGTTTAGGCAGCCTTGTTGATACAGTCAAAAACCTTATTCTTGATGGTGTATCTAAAGAAGAAGTAACTATGAAGTTACGTGAAACCCAGGCATATCAGACTCGTTTTTCCGGCAATAAAGGAAGGCTAGATGCTGGTCTTAATGTTTATGATGAGTCTACTTATTTAGAATTAGAAAATCAATATGATTTAGCGCTAAGTTCTTATGGCGTATTAGATGCTGCTGGCAGTACTACTGCTGCTCGTCAGGCTAAATATGGTGAATGGATTGCTGGAACTAAATCTCCTAATGAAATAAAAGGTAGGGTTCAACTAGCCGTCGCAGCCCAGGCTGAGGATGAAGTTACTAAGGCCACATTAAGACAATTCTATCCTATGATTTCTGATACAGATATTATTTCTTACTTTTTGAATCCAAAAGATACTTTGCCTAAATTAGAAACAAAGGTAAGAGCATCTCAGATAGGTGCTGCTGCAGTAAGACAAGGCTTAGTAACTAATGTTACTACTGCTGAAGAACTTGCTGCTTTTGATATTACAGAAGAACAGGCTCAACGTGGCTATTCTGCTTATGCTGGTATGAAGCAAGACATTGATAAGTTAACCGGAATTGACAGAGTAACATTCGGCCAAGCAGAAGCAGAAGGCGCATTGCTAAAAGGGTTAGCCTCTGAGCAAAGGAAATTAGAAGGTCTCCGAGAGAGAGAAATGGCAAGATATAAAGGCGCTTCTGGTGTATCTAAGGTAGCGCTTGGAGATGCCGCTAAAGGCACATTTTAGAATCCTGACACGGACCGACCAGCCCCGTGCAGTGTACAAGACTGGTAGCAAGAGCCAGCCTACTTTCCCCTGAGTAGAACTGTGGCTTGCGACAACAACGACAGAAAGGGTGGTTGCTATGAGCAACAACTACTGGGATGATGAAGACGAAGACCAAGATACAGAAGTAAGTCTGACTGGTGATGACCTTGTAAAGAAATTACGCAAGGCTAAACGAGCAGATGAAAAGCGTATCAAGGAACTTACAGAGCAACTTGAGAGTTTTACCAAGGCGCAGCGTGAGCGTACCGTCAAAGAAGTCCTAGAAAAGAAGGGCATAAACGCTAAGGCTTCTCGCCTTATCCTTAAAGACTTAGATGATGTCACAGAGGAATCTCTGGATGGATGGCTCCAGGAAAATGGAGACCTAATCGGTTATCAACCTGAAGTCAAGGATGAGCAGAAGGAGCAGAATCTTGCTGCCTTAAGACAGCAGGATGTGCTCACACAAAGCGGAGTATCGCCCGAGAGAGCAGATGAGTTAGCAATGAAATTGGACAATGCGCAAAGTGCAGACGAATTGCTAGCCTTCCTACGCTCTCAGTCCTAATCCGTTCATAGTCTAGGAGACTAAACAAATGGCTAATGCCTATACAAGCACCGGCTCCTCCTCTCTTGGAGGTACCGTTGGCTCGGCAGGTCTAGTTCAAAAGGCGTATGACCGCCTTCTTGAGTTCGCTCTCCGCTCAGAACCACTAATCCGTTCTGTCGCAGATAAGCGTCCTGCTCGCCAAGCAATCCCAGGCTCAACCGTAGTTCTACAGAAGTACGTTGACCTAACCGCAGCAACTTCCGCTCTTACAGAGGATACTGACCCAGATGCAGTTGCACTGTCAACTCCAACTCAAATCAGCATCACTCTCGCTGAGTACGGAAATTCTGTTCTAGTAACTCGTGCGTTGGAACTCTTCAGCCTTGCTGATGTAGACCCAGCGATTGCAAATATCATTGCGTTCAACCTTGCTGATTCTATTGACAAGGTAGCAATGACCACACTTCGTGGCGGAACCAACGTAATCTACGGTGGTAACGCTTCTTCAACAGCAACTGTTGACGCAACCGACACAATCTCCTCAGCAAACATCCGTAAGGCTGTTGCTAAGTTGCGTGCCGGAAATGCTAAGGGCCGCAAGGGCAACCTTTACTGGGTTGGTATTCACCCAGAAGTTTCACACGACCTTCGTGCTGAGACAGGTTCCGCAGGCTGGCTCCTACCTCACCAATACGGAACTGACCAGAGCAGCATCTGGGCAGGAGAAATCGGTAACTACGAAGGTGCATACTTCGTTGAGACCAACCGTATGTACAACGCTACTGACGGAGCATCATCTGCTCGTAACTACCGCACAATCGTTGCGGGTCAGCAAGCATTGGCTGAGGCTGTTGCCGAAGAGCCACACGTAGTAGTCGGACCAGTAGTTGACAAGTTGATGCGTCACCGCCCAATGGGCTGGTACGGCGTACTCGGCTTTGCTCGCTACCGCGAAGATGCTTTGTACCGAATTGAAACCGGTTCCTCAATCGCTTCCTAGTTGATTGACTGTCGGGCAGGGGAAACCCTGCCTGATGGTGAGTCCATTAAGGAGGACTAATGACTGAATATATCTTCAGAACACCAACGGTGCGAGAAGGTCCTGCTGGTGGAGGAAGACTGTTTTCTTTTTATAAGTTAGATAAAGGAATCAGTATCGTCAAGTCAGGTGCTACCTACTCTCAGGCTAGGTATCTGCTAGACGAAGACTTGGCTGACTATGATGTTGTATATCGTGGTGGCTATGAATATGTAGTAGATGATGCCACTAAGGCAGACTTAATTGCCGGTGGTGTGGGGATAACAGAAAGTAACTTTACTGCAATATGAAACATTGGGAGCATCACCCACAGCCAGTTGAAGGTTGCTTCGGCTGTAAGGGTCTGTCTATCCAGATGAACGCTGGGGATGCAACACGAGATATTCCAGATAAGAAATGGAATGCTGAACTACAAGCATATCGGGATGCTAGAGCACAGGGTATACAGCCCAATACAACCCGTATGCAAGATATACAAGCGGCATACAAAGCATCAGAAGTGCTTGGCAAAGCATATGACGGTGACAGTATGCCGAAAGCACACAAGATAAATAAGGGCGTAGCCGAGGTAATGAAAGAGATAGGTGCATAATGCCAAAAGTTGGAAAGAAAGAATTTCCTTACACAGCCAAGGGAAAGAAGATGGCTGAGGCTGAAAAGATGAAGATGGCCAAGAAAAAGAAGGCTAAGAAAAAGAAGGCTATGTAATGGCTAGAAAAAGTTTAGAAGAAATTCGTCACGAGGCTGAAGGCAAGGCTTACGAAAAGTTTCGTAAAGAAAGTTGGAAGCACGTATCAAAACCTATGGATTTTAAAAAATCTTATTACAATGCTTTAATGGCTACTGCTGACGCACAGGTTGCGGAAGTAGAGGCTAGGCGTGCAGTTAAGGCCGCTAGAAAAGCAAAGCCTAAGAAGAAGTAATGTCGTCAGGAAAATACAAGCCTCACAGAGGGTTTAACCCAATCCAGATTAAAAATGGGATGGTTGTGAGGCTTCGTAAAGATGGAACTGTAAGAGCAGTACTAGGAAAGCACGGGGAATATGGCAAGCAAGAAGGACCCAAGACTCGCTAGAGCCGGTGTCTCTGGTTTTAATAAACCAAAGCGCACACCGAATCATCCTAAGAAGTCACACATTGTTGTGGCTAAAGAAGGTAGCCAAGTCAAAACTATTCGCTTTGGTGAACAAGGAGCGAAGGTTGCTGGTGCACCGAAGGCTGGGGAATCCCGCCGTATGAAGATGAAGCGTAAGTCTTTCAAGGCTCGTCACCGTAAGAACATTGCCAAGGGCAAGATGAGTGCAGCGTATTGGGCAGACAAGGTGAAGTGGTGAAGAAGAAAGCATTTTGGGATAAGAAGAATCCTAAGAAAAAGTCTAAGAAACTTACACCTAGCCAGAAGGCTGCGGCTAAACGCCGCGCTAAAGCGGCTGGTAGGCCGTATCCAAATCTTGTAGATAATGCAGCAGTAGCAAAGAGAAAGGCTAGATAGTGGCTGGTACACCAGGTAGCACACTTTGTGCAGAACTGAATCGTTTGGCTAACGGTGGGACTTACCCTGCCCGCACAGCATTTCTGGATGAACAAGGTGCTGCTAATGCTTGGGCTAGCACATCAGGCAAAGGGTTGATTGGTGCTCTGAACTACAAGGTTAGTTCTAGCCGTCAGCCGTATGACTTTAAGGGATTGAATGCAGTATGTAATGAACTTGCTGGAACCTCTGGGTTATCAGCCGTAGATGCGCTGAGGACTATATGACAACATTAGGCAACATAGTAGATGAAATCCTTATCAATATGGCTGGCTACACAATGCAGCAAGATAGGGCTACCAGCCTTGCTGCTGCTATCACCGACACTACTGCTACTAACATCTCAGTAACCTCAACCTCTGATATCGGTAAAGGTATCATTGAGATTGGCGAAGAGTTGATGTGGGTAGAGAACTTTGACCGAGTAGCCAACACCCTAACTATTGCACCTTGGGGCAGAGGCTATCTAGGTACAACTGCTGCTACTGCTGCCAACTCCAGCAAGGTAACAATCAGCCCGACATTTCCTAAACACGTAATCAAGCGTGCTGTCAACGACACTATCAATGCTATGGGTGCATCTATCTTTGCAGTCAAGCAAGTAACTTTTACTTACAACGCATCTATCTCAACTTATGAATTACTTGATAGTGCTGGCAACAATGTAACTGCTCAGAACATTATTGCTATGCACTGGCAAGAGGTAGGTCCTTCTAAAGAATGGATACCAATCCGTCGCTGGTCGTTTGAGCCTTATGCTGATATCACCACCTGGGGTGGTAGCGCTGCTTCTCCTGCTCAAACTGTCAGCATCTATGATGCAATTACCCCTGGCAGAACTGTCAAAGTTCTATACGCAGCAGCACCTACATCTTTCAGTACCAACTCTGATGTCTTCACTACAACCACAGGACTACCTGAATCCTGCAAGGATGTGGTAGTACTTGGCGCTACTTACAGATTGCTCACCTTCCTAGACCCTGCCCGTGCTACACAGACCAGCCCACAGGCTGATGAAATTGATACCAAGCGTAACTTTGGTAGCACCTCCAGCATTATGCGTCAGATATTCGCACTCTACTCACAACGTTTGGCTGAAGAGACCCAGGCTCAACAGCAACAATATCCAACCCGTATCCACTACACCCGATAGGTAAAAAATGACAGTACGCAAATACTCTTCCCGTTCCCAGCAAACTACGCTGGCTTCTGCGATTACTGCTGGCGATACTACGATGACAGTGGTGTCAGGTTCCGCCGTTATGGGTGGTAAGACCCTGACGGGAAGCCAGACCTACACAGTAGTCATTGACCCAGATACATCCCTTGAAGAAATTGTTGATGTAACGCTCTACTCAAGCGGTAATACCCTAACCATCACCAGAGGGCTAGATGGCTCCACAGCCCAGGCCCACTCTGCTGGTGCTGTCGTAAGACATATGGTTATCGGTAGAGACTTGCAGGAAGGCAACGACCACAGAGAGGCTTCTGCAGCCGTTCACGGCCTCACAGGGACGGTTGTAGGCACGACTGATACTCAGACCCTCACCAATAAGACTTTAACCTCTCCTACGGTCAATGGAGCCACAGTCTCAGGTACCGTGACTTCTACCGCCACCATCACTGGTGGAACGGTAAACCCGACCACCCTTCAACAGGGCGGGGTACAGGCAGTCACCACAACTGGTACACAGACCCTGACCAACAAGACTCTTACTAGCCCAACCATCACAGGCACAGGCGCTATCGCTGGTACCTTCACAGGTAACCTGACAGGTAACGTCACAGGTAATGTGAGCGGTACTTCAGGTTCTACCACAGGCAATGCTGCTACAGCCACAGCCCTAGAGACAGCCCGTAACTTCCAGATTCTAGGAGATGTTGAGGCTTCAGCCGTATCCTTCAATGGTACTGGTGATGTAAGCCTAACTACTGGAATTGCTGCTGGTGCTATCGTCAACGCAGATGTCAACTCATCTGCTCAGATTGCTTACAGCAAGTTGAACTTGGCTAACAGCATTGTTAATGCCGACATCAATGCTTCGGCTGCTATTGACTGGACAAAGATTGCTCCATCCTCAACGGTATCTACAACAGAACTTGGATACCTTGATGGAGTTACCTCTGCTATCCAGACCCAATTAGATTCTAAGTTGGCTACATCTACAGCAGCCAGCACCTATGCTCCTTTGGCTAGCCCTGCACTAACTGGTGTTCCAACAGCACCTACTGCTGCTGCTAATACCAACACCACTCAGATTGCTACAACAGCATACGTCCAGACAGAAATCAATGACTTGATTGCTGCAGCACCTGGTGCTCTTGATACTCTTGATGAGTTGGCTGCAGCCCTTGGCGATGATGCTAACTTCTCAACTACAGTAACCAACTCTTTGGCTACCAAGTTACCTCTAGCCGGTGGCACTATGACCGGTGCTATCGCAATGGGTACCAACAAGATTACAGGGTTAGGTGACCCAACCAACGCTCAGGATGCTGCTACTAAGAACTACATTGATACAGCAGTTATTGCTCCTAGCAATCTAACTGGAGTAATCACCTCGGTAGGAACTCTTACCTCAACAGGTGCTCAGACTGGTACTGGTTCAACCTTCGTAATGCAGAACAGCCCAACTCTTACTACACCTGATATCGGTGTGGCTACTGCTACTAGCGTCAACGGAACTACGATTCCTAATAGCGAGACTCTAGTAACTACAACTAGCACCACATACATTGTTCCTAGCCAAACTGGTAACTCAGGCAAGTACCTAACTACCGATGGCTCAGTATCGTCTTGGGCAACCGTAGATGCGCTACCTAGCCAGACTGGTAACTCAGGAAAATATCTCACGACAGATGGAAGTACCGCTTCGTGGCAACAAATCGTAACCGACCCAACACCGTCAGTCTTTATGCTGATGGGCGCTTAAGGAGAAATAATGGCTAAAAAAGTTCTTGGGCAATCCAACCCATCAGCAACTACAGTAACAACCCTATACACAGTCCCTGCCTCTAAGGAGGCTGTCATCTCTAGCGTTTCAGTAGCCAACCTTGCTGCTTCTACCGCTACCTTTGACATCATCGTTCAGCCTTCGGCTGATGTATCTGCAACCATTTTGGATAAGCAATACTTTGGTAAGAACATCACAGTAGGTGCATCTGATACAACTATCATCACTGTCGGTATCACACTTGCTACTGGCGATGTAGTCAAAATCAATGCCTCAACTGCGACTGTTGCGTTTCAGGCGTTTGGAGATGAGGCTTCCGTCTAATGACGATTACAAGTTTCAAGACTGGAACCGTATCGCCATCTAGTTTGCTTGCTGGTAATGCCTACCATATTCCTACCGTGACTGTAGATTATTTAGTTGTCGCCGGTGGCGGTGGAGGTGGTGGTGGATTAGCGGCAGGTGGAGGTGCTGGCGGTTTACGCTCTACCGTTACAGCAACCGGCGGTGGCGGTTCGCTAGAGAGTTCTCTTGTATTAAATGGTGGAACCAGTTATACGGTTACAGTTGGCGCCGGTGGGTCAGGTGGAAGCAATAATTATGGCTCTGATGGTAACAACTCAATTTTTTCTACAATTACTTCTACTGGTGGTGGAGGCGGCGGAACTTATTTTCTGAGTCCTGGTAATGGTCGTGCAGGTGGTTCTGGTGGTGGCGGCGGTTCAAGAGAAAGTGGTAGCAATTCAAGCGGCGGCGCTGGAACGACTAATCAAGGCTACGCCGGCGGCGCTGGTGGATTACGCGGTGGCGTAGGTGGTTCAGGGGCTTATTATGGAGCAGGTGGCGGCGGTGGCGCTAACGCTATTGGTGGTAGTTTTGTAACTTATACGGGCGGAGATGGTGGCGCTGGTGTAGCAACTTCTATTACAGGTTCGTCGGTTACTTATGCTGGCGGTGGTGGCGGTTCGGCTTATCAAGGGACAGCCGGTAGCGGTGGCGCTGGTGGTGGCGGTAATGGCGGAAGTGGAACGAATGGAATAGGAACCGCTGCTACAACCAATACTGGTAGTGGCGGTGGTGGAACTGCTAAAGATGCAAATACTGGAACTGCTGTTGGCGGTGCTGGCGGTTCAGGAGTAGTAATTCTCCGAGCGCTACAAGCAGCAGCATCAACAACCGGCTCACCTACATATACAACTTCAGGCAGTTATCACATTTATACATTTACCGGAAGTGGGAGTATTACTTACTAATGGCACACTTTGCACAGATAGACAACAACAACATAGTTACTCAGGTAATCGTTGTAGCCAACGAGGAACTACTTGATAATGGCGTTGAGTCTGAAGTCAAAGGTGTAGCCTTTTGTCAATCTCTTTTCGGTGGCAACTGGAAGCAGACTTCCTACAATGGCAATATGCGTAAGAACTACGCTGGCATAGGTTATACCTATGACTCAGATAGAGATGCTTTTATAGCCCCACAGCCTTATTCTTCTTGGATACTTAACGAAGATACCTGCCGATGGGAAGCACCAGTGCCATACCCGACTGATGGCAAGATGTATTCTTGGAATGAAGCAACTTTATCTTGGGATGAGGTAACGGTTTAATGGCAATCAGAAGTCTAAAGAATGGCACATTCAGCCGTAGCCTACTGATAGGTAATGAGTTCTATGTTCCGCCTAGTTTTAACCTGATTCAAACATACACAGTCGGTGCTGGTGGCGCTGCTAATGTTCAATTTAATAGCATACCTTCGGGGTATTCTCATCTTCAAATTCGCGGCATCTACTCTTCAACGCACAGTTCTAATTATGGTCTATCAAGTTGTGTAATGCAGTTCAATTCTGAT
>Ga0099850_1000206_pt1 | contig 25215 bp, 35 predicted proteins | sample CB_VirMetaG_5_FD_79182 | JGI IMG/M metagenome (GOLD analysis project Ga0099850, IMG submission 79182) | Freshwater to marine saline gradient viral communities from Chesapeake Bay - CB_1508_1D Viral MetaG | ecosystem: Environmental > Aquatic > Marine > Coastal | place: USA: Chesapeake Bay... | reverse complement strand
GATGTACTGAACGTAATGATATCTTAAATTCCTTTCCTCGTTGTTCAGGTTATTCATGCACAACCTATATGAGTAATTGTTCCTATTATGATTTATGCAGATTAAGAAACAATCCATTGTTATGGTTACATAAACCACCGCAAGGATTTATATATGATGAATGGGACCCAGATTTACATGAGGAAAAAATGAGAAGAAAATTAGCGGAGGTAATGTAATATGTTTAATCTTGAAACATTTAATCAACAACTTCTCAAGCCAAGAGATAGAAAGTTTGATTTAAAATTCTTGCTTGTAGGAAACCCAGGTAGTGGTAAAACTCACTTGGCAACATCTTACACGCTTGGCCCAATTTATACTTATATGCTTGACAAAGGAGGTGAAAAAACAATAGAGAAACAGTTAATCAAGCGAAAAGAACAAAACGTAGTTGTAAGAGATTTTTCTGGAAATGACCAAACATTCTCAGATTTTTGGTATCAATGTCAACAAGATGAAAAGGATGGTGTGTTTGATTTTTTGGCAGAAAATAATGGAATTGCATTAATAGATTCATTAACTTCTGCTAACATGAAAGCAATAAATGAAATTGCTAAAAAATCAGGTGTTACACCAAGTGGTATTGGTAAACGTCTTGATATGAAAAAAGGTATGGCTCAACCTCATTGGGGGCAATTACTTAATTGGATGTTAACAATGGTAAGTGCATTACAAGAACTTCCTTGTTCTGTTATTATTACTGTACATTTACATACTCTTATGAACTCTGCACAAGAAGTTGTTGCTCGATATCCAGCAGTTAATGGTCAGTTCAGACAAATTGTTGCCCGAGATTTTGATGAAGCATATTTACTTATGGGTAAAGGTTCTACAAGAACATTATACTTTACAGAAAAACTAAAATATGAAGCAAAGTCTCGTGTATTTGATAATGATAAAGTTACAAATGTTACAATGGATGATCTTGCTAATGCTTATGTTACAGGACAAACAATGATAGGAGTAAAGTAATGTTTATTAAAAAAACTTTTGATAACCTCAGAATTACACAAACAAACAATGGTGGTTACATAGTTAATGTTGGTTGTTGTATGATGGGATATTCAAATATAAAACATCTTTTAGATGACTTAAAAACATTTTTAGAAGACCCAAAAGGAACAAAAGAATATTATCATAGTAGCGGGAGAAAAGAAGAAAATATAGAGGTACTTGACTCAAATAAATACAATCATGAGACACAAGTAGAAGAAGCCTGTGATAACACAGGAAATTGTGATTATCTTTAATTGTTTAACCCGCAGCATATCGCTGCACAACATATAATTATTTATTAAGGAGTATTATTATGGGAGTATTTGGTAATTTAAGTGACATTCCGGACATGGCACCTGTTGAAGAAGGCGAATATGATCTTCGCATTATCAAAGCACAGGAAACAAAAAGTAATCGTACCGGAAGATACGGAACACTATTTGTTATTAAAATTGTTGGTGAAGATGCAGCAAGTAATATCATGCACACTTGCTGGCATGGAAATTTCAAAGATTTTCAGGAAGATGATAAAGAAAAATCAGACGGTATGTGGAGAAGATTGAAAGAATTTATTGCTGGTATTGGTCTTGATCCGAATGATGAAAATCTTGAATATGATGACTTCAAGGATATTGAATTTACCGCATTGGTAACTTATAATGATGGTACGGAAACAGATGATGATGGAAACACTCATAGAGTTGGTCCGCCGAAAAATGAAATCGGTAGAATTATGTAATCATTTATTAACTTGATGTTCATTTTTTGAACACACAGTTGGTGGGTAGCTTAAGTAAAGCCCTGATAATAAATATAATAAACCCTGTTAAGGTGTAAAGCTTTCAATCAATTATGTTATTATCAAAGATGTCAGTATCGAACCTGACCCCACCCACAAAATAAAAGGAAATAATTTATGGAAAAGAAACAAGAGCTTGAAAAAATGTTACAGGAAGATCTGGATAGTTTTTTAAAAGAAAAGTTTAAGCATACAGGGTTTGTTTTAATAACTGTAGATTTTAAAAATAAAAACAGTGAACCTAAACTTATTTCAAACTTAGCGAAAGAACAACTTGGTAGTTTTTTAATCCATGTAGGCAATGATTTAGTAAAAAAGCCAGAAGGATTTATTAATAATTATGACGTTTCATATAAGGATAAATAACTATGAATAAAGAAACAAATAATGGTGTTGATTACCAAGCTTTATTAAATAAAATATTTGCAGCATCCCTACAGAAAAAACAAAAACGTCTTAGTTATCATGAAATAATTTCTATGGTTAAAGCAGGGCCAACACGGACAAAAATACAATCTCGGTCAAAGAAGTATAAACGAGAAGATAAATTCATTAATGAAAATATACTTTGGAAATCATATACCAAAGGAACAAAAGTTGGTTCTTTTAAAAAACCTGTACAAGGTACTTTAAGGAGACTTTATTTATGAAACAATTACGAGTATATGTAGCTGGAAAATATTCTGCAAAAAATACAATTTCTACTCTTCAAAATATTGCTAAAGGAAATAAAGTTTGTGCCGAATTAATGATGTTAAACTTCGCACCATTTTGTCCTTGGCATGATAGTATGTACTTTATAGCATATCCAAATTTATCAATCTCTGTAGATGGCTTTAGAGAAGTTAGTTTATCATGGCTATCTGTTTCTGATTGTATGTTAGTAATCTCTGGATTGAAAACTTCTGCAGGAGTCAAAGAAGAAATTGCTTTCTGTCAAAATAATTCTATTCCAGTATTTTATTCTTTACAAGAACTTATGGCGCACAGAGAAAAATTATTATTTGAAGAAAATAGAATCAAGGAATTAAATAAAGAAGGATTTATTTATGGATAAACCACATATTGTACATGAACTTGCTAAGGCTCATTGGGAGTATGTTAAAAATCTTTTGATTAATCATGGTATAATTGATACAGATCAAATTGGATTTCATTATAAATCTGCTTTTATTCATGGGTATAAACATGGAGTTAGTGATAATGAAAAGAAAAATAGAACAACATAATATTCCAGCAAAATATACAAGAGGCTTTAATGTTAATGCTGAATATCTTCGTTACCTGGAAGATAAACTATATAAAATAACAACACGAATAAATAAAATAGACATGAAGATAGTAAAGAAATTACGCAGTAAAAAACCAATTGATCCATACCTTCATTGTCTTGAAGATATTCGTAAAATTTTAGAAGAAATATAACAAATGAAAAATATTCCTACGATATTTAAACGTAATTACTCAAAGACATATGCAGTATTAAATGAAATAAATCCTGTATGTCAATGGGTATTTGATGGTGAAGGTATTCCTTATAGAAAATTCCAAGGAATGGCAACATTAATTCTTGATAATGTTTGTTATAAACGATGTATATTAAAACCTGGTACACCAATACCAAATGATTTTTATCCAGCAGAACTTGATCCAAGATCAGGAAAATTCTATGGATGGCTACCTATTAGTTTTTACTGACCCAATTGATAAGTATTATGTTAATGCTTTTAATAAAAAGAAATCTTGGGCAGAAGGAACATATGAACTTATTGGGCCTAAAGTTTTAGGTAACAAAGAAAAGTTTGATCAACATCTTTTGATCTCTCATAATACAGAAGAACTTCCTGATTTTAAAAGAACCTATCGTAACATTCGTAATATCTTAGAAGTCTTTCCTTATGAAGGAATTGTCTTTCATCATGAGGATGGACGAATGGCAAAGATTAAAAAGAAAGATTTTGGATTTAATAGATAAGGGGAAACTAAATGAAAGAACAAAATTATTTATTTACATTTGGGTATGGCCAAGCTCATCCAAATAAATTTGTTCGTATATTTGGAACATATGATTCTGCACGAACTGAAATGATTCGTCGGTATGGTAATAAATGGGCATTTCAATATTCTGAAAAACGGGAAGAAGAATTAAAAACTTGTTCTATCACAGAACTAAAAGAATAATATCATGGCTTATAGAAAAGAATATATTGCAGCTGAACATAAGGCATGGTATACAGCAATATGTCCAGGCTGTAATGTAAAACATCATGTATTAATTATGTGGCTTGGTAATGGAAACCCAAGAATATATTGTAGTAAATGTAAAAATATCATGGGACGTATTGGTCATGTTAGAGAATATCAACCATGGGATGAATAAAATTATAAAGGAAAATAACCATGATGATTAAAGAAGATATTAAAAAACCAATAGACATCACTGTAACAATATTAACTGAAACCGACCGTGCTTTTAGAGTAACTGATAATGACAATCCTGAATTTGGTCAATGGATTCCAAAGTCTCAAATATTTATTGAACAAGATGCAGGTGTTGGTGACACAATTATTATAACAATGCCTGAATGGTTAGCAATAGATAAAGGATTTATTTAAAGGATAATATCATGTTAAAGGATGAACTAATATCCAAGATTAAAAATGCAAATAAAGCTTATGCTTCTGGCATTCCATTCATGACTGACTATGAGTATGATAAATTATGGAAAGCTTTATATTCAATTGATCCAACAAACCAAGTATTATATCACACTTCTCGTGATCCAAATTTAACTGAAGGAATTATCAACCATATCCATCCTGTGTATGGTACAAATAAAGCCTTCAACATAGATGATCTTAAACCTTTCATGTCTCGTTTCGGAGATACAGAATTAACAATAGAACCAAAGTACGATGGCTGTGCAGGAGTATTAACTCACATGCCCAATGGATTAAGATTAGTTCTTGAAGGAGATGGAATAAAAGGTTTAGACGTTACCCGCCACTTAAATAAACTTACCATAAATTTCGAACCAAAAAATAATGAAACAGTTGAAATAATTATTCCGTGTAATAAATGGAATCCAGATTACGGAGCTAATCCAAGAAACACCATTGCAGGTTGGCTTAATCGTTATAAATTTCCAGATTATTATGCAGAAATAATTAGTCATAACTATGGAAAATTAAAACAACAATATAAATTTGATGGCAACTATGATTTACTTGAAGAATTATTGTTGTCTCTATATAATAAGTGGTCTAAACAATATCCGATGGATGGCTTGATGTTGAAAGTTACAGATGAACAACGTCGGATAATTGCAGGCAATAACGGCGTAGCTAATTCTTGGTCTATCGCATGGAAGCCACCGATACAAGTAAAAACAACTATCGTTACAGCAATAGAATGGAATGTAAGTCGTCTTGGTAGAGTTATCCCAACAATTATATATGAACCAATTGAACTTTGTGGTACAACTAATCAGCGTGTAACAGGTAATAATGCTGTATGGTTTGTAACTAAAGGTATTACTGTTGGTTCTAAGATTATTGTTGGTAAAGCTGGAGAAATTATTCCAAAGATTATTGATGTTCTTACAGTTAAAAATGTGGTGGGTAAAAATCAGCACCTTGGGCAGGGTAAAAATGAAAATTTCAATTCTGGTGCGTTTCACGGTACGTTTCACGGCGTTTCAACCGGCCAGGGTGTAACCGTACCAACAACAACCGACGGCCCGCAAACGGAAAATTTCGGCGTCCCCAGTGTTTGCCCTATATGTGAAACAGAACTTGAATGGGAAGGTGTTCATTTAATTTGTCGTGGTACAAAATGTATTGCACAATTAATAAAAACCATTAGTTATTTTTACTCTGATAAAGCAATGGATATAAAAGGAATTGGCCCAGCCGCTATAGAAAAACTTCTTTATGATCCAGAATGTTTTGATGTATTATCTGAAAAACCTTGGGCATTACTTGACCCAGTAACATATAATATTTATCATCGTCTTGCTGTCGTGCTTAGTGAAACTGCAAGACTAAATATCCTTGACAGTGTTAGTAAAACCAGTAAACAAAAGAATGCTGCACACTTTATAACAGGACTTGGCTTAGAAAAAGTTGGTTACAAAACAGCAAAGAATTTATATAATTATATTAAATTTGGTAAACTTAATTCTCGTATATCAAAAGAAGCACAGAAGAATTTTGTTAAAGGTATTACTATACTCAATTCCATGATAAAAGAAATTAATTATTTTGCCTTTGCTGATGTACCAAAACCTGCAGACATTACATATTGTATTACAGGAACCTTAACTATGTCACGTGATGATATGATTAATTTATTAGAAAAAGTTAATTGGGAATTCAATACAGCTGTTACCACAACTACTGATTTTCTAATCGTTGGTGAGTCTCCAGGTAAAGTCAAAACAACAATGGCAAAGAAGCATAATATTAATATAATAAATGAAAATGAATTAATGGAAATTATTGGAGGACAAACTAATGCCTGAAAAACATTATGGATCAGAAGATGTGAGTAGATGTATCGCAAGGATTGATCGAGATTTATATGAACGAGTTCAATCTAATTTACATTATGGACAACAAGGTCAATTATTACGTCGTATTTATACTGCGTTAGATAAGAAAATTAATGAGAATAAATTTGGTGAAGTAATTGATTTTATCTATAATGGTAAAGATTTATTACTTGAATTACCTAAAGCAAATACCACAAAGAACTAATGGCCGTTCAAATATTGAACAACTGGAGAATATATTATGCCTCTAATGGATAGAATTAAAGTAGAACCTTTCCATGAGATGACGTTAGATCAACAGTATAAATTAATAACGGATATTAGAAATAAAAGAAAAGTTAGTTTAGAAGTTGCTCGAACATCTCGTGGTAGAGGTATGACAAAGTCTGCTATGAAAAATATAAAAAAGTTAAAAGGTAAAAAGAGAGTTTTAAAAGACCCAAAGAAAGCAGCTATTGCAGCGTTGAATAAATTATCCCCAGAACAAATTGCTCGAATAAAGGATTTGTTATGATCCAGGATTATAAAATAATTGAGGGTTGGGAAACTCCAGATAATATGGCAGATAAAATAAAAGAAGCATTAAAAGATGGTTGGAAATTACACAAAGATTTAATAGTAACTATAGATCACCATAACTATCCTGTGTTTCATCAAGTAATGGTTAAACGAAATCTTAAAGGAATATTTAAATGAAATTATTTAAACTTGAAGAGAAATTAATAGATGATATTATTATTGTTAACAGAGCAAGAAAAGACACTGGCGATATAGATATACTTGTTCAATCAATACATGAATCTGGACAACTAAATCCAGTTCTTATAACTGAAAATAATGAACTCATTGCTGGTGAACGTCGTATCCGAGCATTACAAAAACTCAATCAACAAACAGTAATTGTTAGAGTAATGCCTGATATTTCTCCAACAGATAAACTTATTATTGAACGTATGGAGAATGTTGCACGTAAAGATTTTGATTGGCATGAAGAACTTGAGCTACGCTATGAGTTACATAAACTATGGAAACAACAAGCAGAAAGTAAAGGAGACACTTGGGGATATAGAGAAACAGCCAAGCAATTAAAATGTAGCTTGGGTGGATTATCAACTGACCTTGCACTTGCTGAAGCATTAGAAACATTTCCAGAACTTAAAAATAACACTTCTAAAGGCCGTGCAAAAGATGCCTATAAACAAATGGGTATTCAAGCAGTTGCTATTCAGCGTATGAATAATATGTCAGATGAAGAAAAAGAAAGATTAAAAAAACTTCATGAAGGCGCACCAATTGATTTAAATAAAAAATCTCGTGTAATGTTAAAAGCTAAACATGCTGATGAGTCTCCAAACATTGAAGATTTTAATAACGATAAAGAATCTGACTTCGATCCTACCATTAAAGAATCAAATGTACTATACGCTATTGAGAGTTATAAAACATTCTTACCAAAAATACCAAATGAAATTATAGGTATGGTAGAACTTGATCCACCTTATGCAATTGCTTTTGATTCAACATATGGTAAGACAGGAAATATTAAAAGTAAAGCAACAGACTGGACTGAAAAAGAACTCTATGAATTTTATTTTGATTATTTACCAATCCTATATAAGAAGATGATGCCAAGTAGTTGGGTACTTTGCTGGACTGGAAAAGAACATGCCTTAAGAACAAATGAAATTGCACAGTCTGTTGGTTTTATGATTCAGCCTCCAGGTGTTTGGAAAAAGAATGGTGGTAGTACAAACCAACCTAAAACAAACATGATTAGTAATTACGAAATGTTTTTATTGTTCCGTAAAGGTGATGCACAATTCAATACAAGTTCACTTCATGCAGCTTTAGAATTTCCAACTGTTCCTGCACAACAACGAATTCACCAATGGGAAAAACCATTAGAACTTTATGACCATTTTTTAAAAGCATTAGGTCGGCCAGGCACTATTTTTCTTTCTCTCTTTGCAGGCTCAGGTAACGCTATGATATCTGCTGCAAAGAATAATATGACTCCTATGGGTTGTGATGAAAATCAAAAGTATGTTGCACAATTCTATCAACGGTTACAAAATTATGTAAAGGTATAAATTATGCAAGCTAAATATCAATCTGGTGATATAATACCACACAAGGAAGAAAAAGAACTTCCGCAAACAAAGTGTAAACACAAGCATATAGTACCATTAGAAATAAGATTTGCTCGAATATTTCATACAAGTTATTCAGATCCTCCACAGTATGATTACACAGCAAATGTAATGGGTTCTCATGTAGCAAGAGTAACTGACTATTGGTGTCTTGATTGTGATAAAATTATTAAAGCTCCTAAAAGAAAGGATTAATTATTATGTCAACTAAAAAACAACAACAAACTCGTGTTCGTAATCATCAATTATTTATGCTTCATGGCTGTATTGGATTAATAAATAATATTATTAATGCTTATGAAAAAGTATTTTTAACTTCTCGTGTTCGTAGTAAATGTGAAAGAGCTATAGGAAGTCTTAAAGATGTAATAGATGAAATAAAAGATGATGTAACTTCTCGTGATTATATTAAATAAACCATTGTAAAGGAATTCTTATGGTTAGATATCATGTTGTATATAAATATTTAGATGACATAAAAGACTGTGGAATTATTATTGCTAAAAATCCTAAAGATGCAATGAACAAAGTTGCGTCTGCCAAAGGATTCCACATTAACTATTTAAATGCTAAACGAGTTGATAGTACCAAAACAACTCCTGTGAGTACCAAAAAATCAGGACTTAAATTATCAATTCCAAAAACACCCGATAAAAGTAAAGTAAAATTTGATCCATTAAAAATTGAATGTCCTCCAACAGATAACATAGCTTTTGCAGAATTTGCTATGGTAGGAACAGCTCCAACAACAGCAGAGGTTGCAACAGAAAAATGTTTTACTGGTCAAGCTGGTGGGCAACTAAATAGAATTTGTTCTGCTGTGCGAATACCACGGTATAACATATACTTAACTTATGCTTGTAAAGCTGAACTACCAAAAAATAATATAAATAAACTATGGACAACTAAAGGATATCGTCATCCGTATTGGGGGAAATTACAAACACAATTAATAGATGAGCTATCAAAATTTAAGGGTAAAATAATAATGCTTCTTGGTGAAACAGCTATGAGGCTTCTTATTGACACACCAAAATTTAATTCTATTACTAAGTACCGAGGTTCATTTTATAAAGCTGAAGAGTTTCCACATTTAGCAAAAAAACTTAAAGGTAAAATTATTGGAATATCTTACGATCCAAAATTTACATTACCTTTTGGTGCGCCTGTACATTTTTATACTATGATTATGGACTTCAAAAAAATGTTATCTATTAATGAAGATCCAGAATTATTAAATGAAAATATACAAATAATAATTGAACCTTCCTTTCAAGCTGTCATGCAATTTTATGAGCAAGTAAAACAAAGTAAATATGTTGCTTATGATATCGAATCAACACCAGAATTTATTACATGCTTTTCACTTGCAATATCAACTAAAGATAAAATTATATCTATGTCAATTCCAGTAATGAATAATAAAGGTAACTACTGGACATTGGAAGATGAGGTAAGAATCTGGCAAGGACTTGCAGACATATTACAATCTCCAAGCACATATATAATTTGTCAAAATGGTATGTTTGATATTATGTTTACTTTACGAACAATGAATATAATAACAGATAACTTTTATTTTGACACTATGTTAGCTCAACATATATGTTATACTGACCTACCTAAAGGGTTAGATTATTTAACCTCCGCATATACATATTTTCCATATTACAAAGATGAAGGAAAACAATCACATCTTTCAGTAATAAAAGATTGGAAAATGTATTGGCAATATAATGCTAAAGATTCTGCCTACCTATTACCAATAACTGAAAAACTCATAGAAGAATTAACAGAGTTTGAAGCACTTGATGCTATGGAATATACTATGGAATTACATAAGCCATTAATGGAAATGGAATTTAATGGAATATTAACAGATCAAGTTGGGATTAAAAAACAAAGGAAAGTTCTTGAAAGAAAGATTAATGCATTACAACATGGGTTAAATAAACTTGCTGATAAAGAATTAAACTACAATAGTTCTAAACAAATGATTGCTTATTTTTATGGTATCTGTATGATTAAACCGTATGTAAAAAAAGTTAAAAATAAAAATGGGCATGTAGAATATCGACCAACTTGTGATTCAGTTGCGTTACATCGTATAGCTAAAAAGAATGTTAAAGGATCTGTTGAAGCAAAGTTAATTATTAAAATGAGAAAATATAAAAAATTATTATCAACTTATTTTATGATTAATGTTGACGCAGATAATAGACTTCGATGTAGTCATAAGATTGCTGGAACAAGTTCTGGTAGAATAGCGACAGAAAAAACATTCTTTGGAACTGGTGCAAACTTACAAAACCAACCTTATGTTTTTAAATACTATTTACTCGCAGATAAAAATTATATTCTTTTTGAAGTAGACCTTGCTAAAGCAGAAGCTCATATTGTTGCCTATCTAACAGGGGATGAAAATATGATTCATGCTTTTGAATCAGGTGTAGATGTTCATTCATTTAATGCAAGTAAAATCTTTGATGTATCAATAGAAGAAATCATTGAAGAGAATAAACATAAGAAAGCTGATGGAACTAAAACAATGCGTGATCTTGGTAAACGAGTTGTTCACGCAAGTAATTATAAAATGGGGCCACAGACTTTCTCAGATCAACTTGCTACAGAAGAAGTATTTATGTCACAGTCTGAATGTAAACGATTACTTACTAATTACACAGATAGATTTCCTGGATTACCTCGTTGGCATGCAAGGATTGAAGATGAAGTTAAATCTACCAGAGTATTGTATAATTTATTTAATCGTCCTAAACGTTTCTTAGGTATAATGAATAGAGCTTTATACGGTAATGCTTATAGTTATATTCCACAATCAACAGTAGCAGAACTATTAAATCGTGGAACAATTAAAATAGCTAATGATCTAAGACTTGGTAGAAATAATTATAACATAGATTTGTTAACTACTGTGCATGACTCTGACGTAGGACAATTACCAATAATGCATAAAGATAATTTACTACAAGTATTATTAATAATCAAAGAACACTTAACACATACATTTACTTACAAAGGTAAATCATTTACAATAGGCCTTGATGCAAAAATTGGAACTGCTTGGGCTGGTAACACGGCAGAGATTAGTAAATTTACACAAGAAGAAGTTGATAAAGCATTAGCAAAAATAGGTTTGTAAATATGAAAATTCTTATTGGCTGTGAAGAAAGTCAAGTATTATGTAGCACATTTAGAAAAGCTAACTATGAAGCATATAGTTGTGATATATTATCTACCAGAGGAAATCCACTTTGGCATTATAAAGCTGATATAATGACTATCATTCCAAAAGAATCTTGGACATTAATTATATTACACCCTGATTGTACTGCATTAGCATTATCTGGAAATAAGTGGTATGGTAAAAACTGTCCTAAACATAAAGAAAGATTAGCAAGTATTAAATGGACATTAGCACTTTGGGAAATGGCTAAACAATATTCAAAAGCTGTTGCGTTAGAAAATCCACAGAGTGTAATTTTTAATTATTTATATAATGTTCAATATATTCAACCATATCAATTTGGGCATACAGAAAATAAAATGACTGGCTTTGCATTATATAATTTACCAAGACTTATTCCAACAAATGTTGTGGCTGGATATAATAATAATGTTCATAATATGGGGCCAAATAAAAATCGTAAACGTGACCGAAGTATTACATATCAAGGAATTGCAGATGCTATTGTTTGCCAATGGGGAAATCACATTAAAAAATTATAAGGTTCTTTTATGAAACGTCAACTGGATGATTGGCTTGAAAATTATATGCGCTTTACCCAACGAACAGAACCTCCAACATTATATCATTTATGGTCTGGGATTGTAGCTATCTCATCTGCGCTCCGTAGAAAGTGTTATTGTAATTGGGGTGCATTAAGAGGTTATGTATATCCAAATCTTTTTGTAGCTTTAGTTGGCCCACCTGGAGGACGTAAAGGTACGGCTATGAAAATTGCAAAAACTATGGTGCAAAAACTTGATGATGTATCTTTAGGTGCAGATTCTTATGGAAGTTCTCAAGCACTATATAAAGGAATTATTAATAGTGAAGCAAGTTATATTGAACGTAATGGATTAGCTAAAAAACATAAGAGTCTTTGTGTATGGGCAGAAGAATTTAATGTCTTTCTATCAGACAGAGATATGAACTTAATCTCATCTCTCACAGATTTATTTGACTGTGCCGATGAATGGCGATATGAATCTTTAGCTCGTAAAGAAGAAAAGATATCTAATTGTTTTCTAACAATCTTTGGTGCAATAACTCCTTCTTTACTTCAAGCAAAGTTAACACAAGAAGCAGTTGGTGGTGGTTTATTATCTCGTATAATATTTGTAGTTGGTTATGGGCCAATACGACGAGTAGCTTTACCATTCACAAGTGAAGAAGAAGAAATTCTTAACAGTAAACTTAATAATGATTTACAACAGATTGCACAATTATCTGGCCCATTTAAAATGGAGAATTCTTTCTTTAAAAAATATGCTCGTTGGTACGAAAATTCTACCGCAGCAGATGGAATACAAGATGATAAATTTATGGGGTATAATTCTCGTAGAGCTTTACATTTAAATAAACTTTGTATGGTTATAAGTGCATCTGAAAATGATGACATGTTAATTAAAGGACATCACTTTGACAAGGCATTAGCTATATTAGAAGCAACAGAAAAAGAAATGGATAATGCTTTCTATGGGTTAGGTTTATCAGATCGCACAGGAGTTTATGCGAAGTTCTTAGACTTTGTCAAGTCAAGAAAAGAATTTACTTGGACAGAACTACTACAAAAGTTACATCAAGATATTAATAGTATAGATGAGTTAAGAGGATTCATAGAAATTGGTGTTCAATCAAAATTATTAAAGGAGGAAGTATCACCAACAACAAGTAATTATGTAGTACAAAAACAAGATTATGTAGTATCATCAAACGATTATCTTATTAACACAGTGTTAAGTAAGATGGATGAAAACATTAAGAACAAGGAGTCACAAAATGATGACAAAAAAAGAAGTGATTGAAATTTTAGAAACTAATATTAAACAATGCAAAGAAATTCGTGTCCGAAGTGTAACAATTACTAAAAAATTTTTTACAAGAAATATTAGACGCTATAAAAGACAAACCTGTTAAAGATAAAAAATCAAAAATTATTTTCTTTGATACAGAAACTTCTGGCTTTATTAAAAAAGATTTATCTTTTGATCATCCAGATCAAGCATGGTGTGTACAAATTGGAGCAATTCTATGTGATGAAAATGAAATCTATGAAGATCTTAATATCATAATCAAAGCAAATGGTAGAACTATGAATCCTCACGCAGAAGCTGTCCATGGTATATCAGTTGAAAAAGCAGATCGAGATGGTGTTGAAGAAATTGAAGCTTGTGAAAAATTTGGTAAGATGTTAAAGCAAGCAAATTTAATTGTATGTCATAACTTTGACTTTGACTGGAATTATGTATACCAACTTATGCAAAGAAATCTTGATAAATTATCAGATGAAGCTCGGTCAGCATTTTATTTAGACTTACCAAATTTTTGTACTATGAAAGATAATAAAGTAAAACAATTTGTTGGCGCATTAAATAAAGCAGGTAGAATTAAATGGCCAAAACTTATTGAACTTCATGAGAAACTTTTTAACTGTGGTTTTGATGATGCTCATGATGCTTATGCAGATATTAAAGCAACCCGTGATTGTTACTTTGAATTATGTAAATTAAATATTATTTAGTCGTTCACTTTTTGAACAGCCATTACAGCTATCATTACTCAGTAGGATTTATTAAAGTTAAAAAAGCGCCAATAACCATGAGAGTAATACTCTTTCCGAATTCAAGGTCATAGTATAAAGATACAATAGTTATGGCGCTTACAACTAATACTAATAATCTTCTAGTCTTTGGTAATATAGGCATTATAAATTTTCCATATTATTAACATAGTCAACAAGGTGATTAATATGATGATCTTTAATATACCAACCCTTATGATCATTTGGCAAGGTGATAATATTGCATTCTGGATGTGTGAAAAACAATCGACCAAGTTTTGGAACTAAATCATCTGGGTCAATAAATATAGTTGTATTATCCATTTTCTTTTTATTCCAAGGACGAAATGCTCGAGCTGGGCAAAATGCTACGCAATAATCTGCATCATATAATTCCTTATACGCCATAGCAGTTGGCCCAGCTTTTGAGTGTCCACAAACCAGAAGTTTATAACTACTAATTCTTTCCTTAAAATTTTCATGTATTTCTTTAGCAGCATCAACAGCAACTTTTTTAATTCCATTCTTTGATCTTATATTTATATTCTTCCACCAGTCAGCCATTTCATTTGTTCCAGCAATAGCAAGTATTTGTAAAACATTATCTTTATAAATAAGACTTGTTATGGAATATTCAGTTGTTCCTAAATCAATATTTTCTTTATACACACCAGCACAAGCATTAACAGCTATTTTATATAATGTATTATCCATCTTGTCTCCGTATAGTATTAGCGTGCGTTTGTATATGAATATGTTTTCCTTTACCAACGTCATGATAAGTACAACAATTTTTACTTGGTCTTTCAGTATCATACATCCAACGAGTATTGATAAAGTTTTCTATAAATTTTCCAAAGGGATCATAAGAACATCTTAAATCAATACCACGTACAGGCAAAGTTCCATGTACTCCAGAATCACCTATTCGATAAATACTTGTAATTGTAAATTTAACTTTAAGAACTTGTTCAAGATGCTTAACTATGAATTTAAGTTCTTGATCAACAAAGTTTAATTGCATTAAATCAATATTCATGATACCTTATCCTTAAGAATATTATATTGATCCTTACAAATATTACTATGAGATTCAATTTTAGCATCCATACGGTCAAGTAATTTAACAATTTGTTTTTGTGTTAATGCAATAATCTTGTTTGTCTCTACTAAGTGTCGTTGTGTTTCCAGGTATTCTTTTGGTAGATACCATAAATACCTCCCGTCAACATCTTTAATGTCATGCATATGATATAAGTCCTCAACTAAATTATAAGTATCTAATGCTTTTTCAATATGGTTATCAAATGTTTTGACACCAGTTGAAATAGCGGTTATAATATCTTTATTATTTTTCTTATCTACGAGGCGGTATACGATTTGCAAAACAATTAATGCGATGGCCAAAATTGCAATCACTTCTTCTTTTGTCATTATAATCCTTTCTTAACCAACATTAGTTGCCCCAGGGGAAGAATGTATTCCATATAATCCAGTGATAATTACATTATAAAAAACATCAGGTTCAGTTGCTTCAGGTGCTTCTTCAAGTAATCCAATTGATACAAACAAAGACGCAATATTACTACCATCAGCTGACCCATAAGTCTTAGACCAAACCCCTGCAGAAATAATTGCTACCGTATCTATACCATTGTGTAAAGCCATAAAGTCACCCAAAGAATTGTGGTTATTACACCAGTCCAAATAACAGGTCTTAATGTTCCTCGAGGCTTTCTACAAAACCAAACAATTTTTTTCCATCGATTTATTTTTTTTATTGATACTTCTCTCTCAGTACAATCCATTCTGGTACAAGCACAAGATTCTCTAATCTTATTTAACGTAACTTCAACAAGTTTATTTTTTGTTATGTCTACACATTGAGCATTAATACAAGAAAATAATTCAGCACCTTTAGAACCATAAGTACCGTCACCTTTAAATTCTAATCCTTCATTAGCCATTTTACTAAACACCTTATAAATTGCAGCACCAACAATATCTGGTGGATGCTTATAAGATAACATAAGTTTAGATACAATAGTTCCTAAAGTTCTTTGTACCGGTGCATTTTCAGTGCCACCATCAACATAGGGTTTTAATAATTTATCAAAATCTTTTTTCATTATGGCTCCTTATGCCCAAGTTATTTCTGTTCGTGTAGTTGTTGTATCATTATCTGTAATAGACCATGTAGCAAGATCGGCACTATCCCCTATGTTACGTAATGTTGCTGCACCAGTGCCATCAACAATTGTTTCTTTATTATTAAACCATTGATATAATCTTTCTAATAATGTACCAAAGTCAGTTGTTAATGCACTTGCTACATCCCAAATATCAGCAGCAGCAATATCATTTAATCCAGCAATGTCAGAGATAATAGCAGTAGTATCTGTTTGAATACTGGCAATCTCATCAGAAAGAGTTTCAAGTGTGTCAGCATCAGCACCTGTTCTTGCAATTTGTGTAGCTCCTGTATCAGCAGACGTAATAGGAAATGCAGTAGTTTCATCATAAACACTTGCTGTAATTGCATCAGCATTAAGATCAACAGATGTAGCAGTTAACCAATTACCTTGGTTAGTTTGTAATTCATTAGTATCATCCAAGATAGTATTAGTATCTGCACCAATATCATTTGCTGTTTGTGCTGTACCACTTACATGTGTTGTATTAACATCAGCATATGCAGCATTCATAATATAATAATCATCATTAGCTACAGGAGTAAATCCAAAAGCTCTATCAACAATAACTTCATCACTGGCTGCAATAGTATCTACAATACGACGACTTTCATAATGGTCATCAGTTTTATCTTCAACCGTAATCACCATACCATTATAAATATCATTTGTAGGAATATCATAATCAATAACAAATCTTGTTGCATCTGTAGCACTGACAATATCACCATGAACTAAATGAAGTTTAGATACATTATAACCAAGAGTATCTTCATCATGTCCAGAATCTGCTCTTGCCCAAACAGCTTGTTGAATAGCATCAGCAGTAAGACCAGAAGCTTCAACAGCTACAGAACCTACACCACAATAATCAATATATAAATCATCAGTAATGGTAGTACTGGTAGATGTAAATCTTATTTTAACTTCACCATCAGATGTTTGAATATGATTTTGATTAAGACTATATTGATAATTTTGATTACTTGATGCATTTTGCATGTTATTAGCAGCATTACTAATTTGATCCCAGGCAGCAAGAATATAATTATACGCCCAAATATCAACATCTCTAACTGGACTTGAATCAAAATATCCAGTAATATTAACAGATTCAGGTGTACGATTAAGTCCTGTACCTACAGTAAATACTAAATCTACATTAAGTCCAAAGCCACCAACTGCTGCACCAGCAGGAGAAATTTGCCAATAAGTTGTATTGATAGTTTGTGTGTCTGCATATGTACCAGAATCAATTGTACCTGTAGTATCATTACTACTTCCAGCAAGATGTGTTTGTGGGGAAGCGGCAACAATTTTATCAGCAATAGCTTCTAAAGAATCTGTAGTATTATCATATGAAGACCAATCAGCAGTACCACTCTTACTTGTAAGTTTAGCAATTATTGAATTATCTACAACATCATCCGCATCTGCTACGGCCACTAAGTGGTCGAGCTTCTGTGCGACAAGAGCGTCGTTTGCTTCAGATTGAATAGACGCAAGTGCTGTGTCGTTCCACGTTGTAGTACCATCCGACTTGGGAACTTTGGCAAGTTCTGCTGCTGTAGCGCCTCCAGTCACTGTTGTGACAGTCGGGATAACATTATTTGTACCAGCATACCCGGTCCCGTCAAAGAAAGCCTCACAATTATCTGCCGCTGTTGTATCCTCACTAACAGCTTTCATATTAACATCCATATACCCTGAGTCTTTAGCAACAAATAAACTGTCATATGCCGCCTCTGCAAGTACGTTGTATTCATGTCTTACTGGCAACGCGCCTGATTCATGAATAATCAGCACCAAATTACCTTCCGTGTTGGTGTCTGTAGCATCCAGCTCACAATTATAATAACCGTTTGCGTCATGACTTGCGGCTGTGGCATCGTTTTTTTGTGCAAGGGCTTGACCATTTTTAGATAGTTTTATATCTGCTTGTGCTAAAGTTAAACTAGTTTCGGCGGTCTTTCCATCCGTGTCATCAACGAACGGCCCGATAAGAACGTCAACCGCCGTGTTCGCTTTTAAAAAATGCATATTATGTCCTTATGTTTTTGTTGTAATGGTGGTAAAATATTGGGATTGTTGCACCACCTTCGTCTTCTTCATCATGCTGTTGCCAAGCTCCGATATGTGGTTTGTCATCATCTGTGCTTATTGATTGCCATGCACCTATATGTGGTGAATTATCAGCCATTATCCAACTCCATGCAGTAAGGGCATACCAGCATTTCGCAAAGCAGAACCTGTTGTTAAAGTAAAATCATCACTTGCTGCTGCTGTAAAATTAGGATTGACCGCAGTGTCATGTATGCCTTTCATGCTGTTATCTTCTGTGCTGCCGTTATCAACGCTAATGTCCCTTGTATTGTTGTACCAGTTATTATAGTCCAAGAACCAATTCAGCTTATTTGTGCTTGAGTAATCGAGTTTTAATCCATTGGTACAGTTAGAAAAACTGCAATTGATAATTGTACCAGGTGCTTCCGTACTGGATGCTGTAAAACCATCCGTACAGTTATCAAAAACATTACCAAGCATGTATACATCATCACTGATTGTCCCATCTAAACCAACCACACAATCATAAAAAATATTGAACGTGAAAATTGAAGAGTTACTAAATTTGGCCCCAATAGCAGACCCCTTTATATAATTACTGTGGACTCTTGCAAGTGTTGTTGATGTTTCAATAGCAGAACCATTGTCACTTTGGAGTTGATTGTTCACAATAAGGTTTGCACTTGGCATTGATAGGGCAATCCTTCCTGCCGTACCAGATGTATTCCTGAAATCACAGTTATAAGCATAGGAACCTACGTCAGCACGAAAGCCTGTTGCTTCCGTAATTGTGCCACGCAAATTTACCATCCACCAATAATCATCCAACCTAAAAGCATTGGCCCCACATGCAATTAGTGGCCGATCTGATCCTGTGACCCAATCTGATACCGTTGGAGGCTCGGCTGTTGTACCTGAAGCTACACCAATTAATTTTATAGGTAAATTTTGTGTACCATCTATAACAGTTGCAAGTGTTGAGGTAGATGTATAAGTTTGTCCTCCCATCATGTAAATAGAATCCCCAGCAGATACAGTGGATTCTAAAAGGGTATCAAAGTCCGTCCAGTTGTCTATTGCATTGGCCCAATTTGCACCTGTGCTTGTACCTGTAGCAGTAAAATCAACATAGTAAACTGTCATTGGCTCAACCTCTCTATGTAAATGCCTTCTTTATTACAAAGCCAATCATCACCATCTAAAGCCCTTATAAACCGATTAGAACAATCAATCATTGTGCAATCATCAGGCACAATAACATTGTCAAGGTTGCATCCCTTGAAAGTTATATTTGATAGCCCCATCTTTGACATATCAAAAAAAGGGTATGTTTCATGATAAAAACATGACCCTATGATAGTTGTGCCATTGGCATCAGTCAGATCATTTTGGGTATTATGTAGGAGAAAATTTGTGTAATCTTTATATGAATATTTTGTATTTGTCATCTATCCCCTTATTGCCACCATTCGATTTTGCATAAAGTTTATTTAACGTATTCATCATCACTGCCCATAGCGTCTATCTCACACAGTATCTACTGTTTTTATGTATAGTTCTGCCATTAATTTCCTCTATGTCTTGGGAGTGGTAATAACTGTAATGTAGTATCAGAAGTAACTGATAGTGCCCAAAATACTTGTGCTCCTGGGCCAAGAATTTCATTTAAAGAAATCTGAGCATTAGCTTTAATAGTGTAATAAGTAGTTAAAGCTTCAACATTAGAAATCTTTACAGCAACTGCTCCTTCCGCCTGAACTAAATAATCTTCACAGTCAATCCCAGCTGGTAATGTAACTGCAGTTGCGGCTGTGGTAACAATAGCTTGATTAACAGGTTCTAAAATCATAATACTCTCCTATTATATTTGTCATTAAATTTTCTTTGTAATTCTTTAATTTGATTTTCAATTCGCTCTTTTTGACTTTTTGTTCTTACACGATCTTTTAATTTCTTTAATTGTTTTATTTGCCTTTCAATATTTTTAACTTCATTAATTAATCGAAATCGTTTATCACGAATAAGCTCTCTTTTTTGTTCTGGGTATTCTTTAATTTTTTCTTGTAATGTTTTAACATCTGTAATGTTATTGTAAAAATCTTTAGTTACATTATAAGTATCTTTAGTTCCAATAAATTTTCTCCCAAATAAAATATCTCGTGATTCAAATTCTTTTTCATCATCAAAAGCTTTTAATGGTAAATTCAAAGCATTAGCAACAAACCTACCTGCACCACCAGTAAAAGTATCAAATATCATATCCAGTGTTTCAGGACTAACATCAACAACTCCCTTTTCAACTTTATCCCCACCAGTTAATTTATTTGCATATTCAGTTATAAGCTTAGAACCAGGACTAACATTTTTAAAATATCTTTGACTATCAGGAGTTTCAACAGCTTCAAATTTATTTTTATCTGGCATTAATGGTGAACCAAACCAAGTTTTATTTTCAGCTACTTGCACAATTGGGTCTAATAATGTTGGTGCAAGAGACTGTGCTAATGTAGCAGATTGTAATGGATTAAAAGCATTTAAAGCATAAGTAAGTAATCTACTTGCACCTTCTAAAGGATCATAAGATTTACGATTACCACCAATAGTCAGCATAGCATCACCAGCTTCAACACCAATATTCCAAAAGAAATTTAATCCCCAACCTAATGGTATCTTTATATATTTACCACCAGAATTTGGAATCATAATAATCATATTACGTTCTTTATCATATGATTTTATTTGATTATAATAATCTTCTCCATTATCATCTTCTCCACCCATAGCACTATTTCCAAGTGTCATTCCCACAGCAGCAAATACCATTGTTCCAACCATACGACGTGCAGTCTTAGATGTTGCAAGAGAACGAATAAGTCTTGTTGATCCTTGAATACCTGCATTAGAGAATAAATAAAGACTATTGATTAATTGTCCATATAAACCTTTTTGTTGAAAATTAACTGTAAGTTCTTTAGCAATTAATGACGCTTTATCTTTTGATAATCCAGCATCAATAGCATTCTTATATGCTGAAAGTCTTACTGCATTTTCAGCAATTGCATTATAATCTTCTACAGTTTTAATTATACCATTAACTAATTTTGTTGGAATATTTCCAGATTTATATTTTTTTAATTCCTTATTAAGATTTTTAATTCTTGCTTCTGCATCTAATGTATAATCAACCCAATCCATTTTACCACCAGCAGCAGCAAAATCTTTAGCTTGTTTACCCCAATCAGAATTAGCATCACCACGCAGATAATTATGTAATCCAGCTATTGCTTTAGGAACATCTTTCATTACTTGCATTTTCATGTTTTTAATTTCAGTATCTGAAAGATTCACCGCAGCTATTTGTAAATCTCTTGGAAAGTTTGTTAACATAAATTCTGGATTAAGAGATGTATTAACCATAGATAAGATACGATTAAATCTCATAAGTCCACGAACAATTGTACCTGTCTTATCATTATTTCCTTTCAAATGATTTGAAATACGTATAGCATGTTCATTCTCAGGATTCATCCAAACAACATAATATTTACCATCAACCTTAAGAGGAATTTCATTTGCTTCAATTTTACGATCAGGAACTTTTATAATATTACCATTATGGTCGTAATCATTAATAAGCTTTTCTTCATTAATACGCCAGAAATTTCTATTCTTATTTCCTTTAACAAGATTAATAAATGCTCTTGCTGCTCTTGCTTTCTCAGCACGAATAATAGATTGCTCATGTTGCATCATAGCATTTGCAAGCATATTAATTGCTGGCTTTGTACTACCACCACGAACAAGAAAATCTTTTCGTAAATTAATAATATTTGAACCAGTTCCTTGATTACCTTTTTTACTTGGAAATCCTTGCCTGTATAGTGGGGTGTAATATTTATATGTACTCTTAAGAGCTTGATACTCACCTTTATTTATACGTCCAGATTTATAAGCTATGTTAAGAGTTTCAGCTGTCATTTTATCATAAACATCTAAAATCTCTTTCATACCTTGATTATTTTTCCACTTACTCCAAATGGTATTAGCATCCGCAGTAGTCATACCAGAAGGTTTTTCTTTAAATTTTTCCCAGTCTTCTTTAATCTCAAGTTCATCTTCTGTAAGATCCTGTTCAAAATAAGAATCAAGTAAATCAAGATATTTTTCTTGTGTTAATTTATTTGGAATATCTTTATCTTTAAATTCTTTATCAATTTCTTTAACAGCATCTTTTAATTCTTTATTAGGAGTTACATTAACAAGTTCTTTTAAAAACCTTTTAGCGTTTGTAAGAATTAATCTATCGTTGGCTTCTTCAGCATGTCGAGCATATAATGCTTCATCAACAGCAGATGTGTCGAAATTATACTTAGCCATAAGTTTTGTTATTGGTAGTTCAAACTTAACTTTAGCACGCTTTAAAGCATCCGCAGCACGATTAGCTCTATTACGTTCTTTCATTAAATAATCTGCTTCTTCAGGTATTTGTTTCTTAATTGCTTTATACAATCGTGATACCGGAGAAAGAACATCTATTATGTTATGATAAAATGTTTCATATTTAGTTGATACTTCTGGAATATCAAATGGTTGGTTATATGTTTCATTGGCAATAGAAAACATTGGCATGCCTTTACGCATAGCAACTGAACGTAGTTTAGGAGTTATTTCTAATCCAAGAACATTCATAGTGTCAACTTGCTTAACAGATTTCATAGTGAAAATTTTATTAGGATTTCTTTTACGTAAATTAGCTAATTCATTAACAGCTTCTTTCTTTGAATCAAATAAACTAAATTCTTCTCCATTCATATAAATAATGTATTCATCTGTTTGTGGTGCTAATTCTTGCTTAGTAATTTTTCCATCAAACTTCTTAAAAAACTTATTAACCATACTTGGCAGCATCTTATCATAAAATGCTTTCATACCTTCGCCACCAACTTTGAGATCAAGGCCAGATAATACTTGATCATTTTGCGCATTCGTAATACCTTCACCAGCATCCATTTTTTGTACTATTTCTTTTCCAACAACATCCTCAAGTTCTTTTGCTGATACATTATTAGATCCATAAATCTCATTACCATCTTTTCCAAAAATACTAATTTCATAATTTCCAATAGTTTTTCCAACACTACTGTTACGTGGATTATAATCATAAGATAATATATCTTGTTGAATACTTTGATTATCTTGTTTTACTGCAGCATTCATTAATGCTTTATATTCATCTTCACGAGCATATGTAAAAGGTTCACCTTCTGGAACTGTAAACTTAAGATTATTATCTAAAGCAAATTTTTGTATGTTTTTATAATAAGGATATGATGTCGGTATGATTTTCTTATATTCAATCCGATCAACTTGCTTACTCAAATCATACCTTGCTGCTTGTTGCTCACCAGTAGTCCATGCAATTTTATCAAAATTATTTTCAGTAGCATATCTAACCATTCGTTTCATGGTAAGTAATGGCCAAGATTTTTTAAACGGAGCATCTGGAACAGCATTTCTATTTTCTTTTTTAGCTAGTAATTCTATATTATATTTAGAAGTTAATTTTTTTCTTTCATTAATAATTTCTTGTTTTTGGTTAAGAAAAAAATCAAGTCTTTCTTTAAGGTTATTATACTCAAACTTATGTGCTTTAAGTAATCTTTCCTTTATTTTTTTAATATTTCTATCAGCTCTGATACTATCTTTAAATAAATCATTATCTTTTTTTAAAGCTTCTCTTTCATTCTTGGTTAAACTTTTTTGATACCCTTCCTTTCTTCCTTGCTGATGCCAATCACTTTGAACTTCTTCAATAAATAAAACTCTATTACCATTTGAATCTGTTCGTTCATTAAATCTTACATGAGCAAGAATATTTGGTTCAGAAAAATGGGCTGCATTAATAAACTCAACATCACTTTTTGGAATTAGCAATAAAAGTTCTTTATAATTTTCTCCTCCAGGTTCTTGCCATTTAGAATGTTTTGTTTTAGTATCTTCTTTAAGCACTTCTTCAATTTCAATATTATTAGCCTGAATAAAATCAGTTATATCTTCTTTTGTAATTTTACCTATTTGACTATCTAACCATTCATTCAAACCAACCCATTCAATTTCTTCTTTCTTAACCCCAGGAAGTTTATTAATTATTCCTTTCCATTGATCAGGTGTCCCAATATTTTGTGCTACATTTTCTACGCCAGTTTCAAGAGCTGAATACCACATGGGAGCAGTAGTTTCAAAATTTACAATTGTTTCATCTGGGATTAATTTATTTTCTTTCGACTGTTGTTCACTTTTTGAACGTTGAGTTTTATTCGAAGATAATTCATTATCAAAGTCTACATAAAAATTTTCAGGGTCAATTCCTTGTGACGTATATGGTTTAGCATTTTTACGGTCAATTGAACCAAATGCTTGTCTTGCACTAACATCTCTTGCTTCAACTTCACCAGCTAAAAATCTATATGCTTCATAAGATAAATTTCGATATGGTTTTATTAATTGACTTTCTTTGCGCTCTTTTTCGTATAATTTATTATCAAATTCTGCTTTAATTTCTTCTTTTTGATCTTCAAGTTGTGGTAAAAGTTTTTTAATTTGTTCTCTTTGGTTTTT
>Ga0099850_1000205_pt1 | contig 25238 bp, 38 predicted proteins | sample CB_VirMetaG_5_FD_79182 | JGI IMG/M metagenome (GOLD analysis project Ga0099850, IMG submission 79182) | Freshwater to marine saline gradient viral communities from Chesapeake Bay - CB_1508_1D Viral MetaG | ecosystem: Environmental > Aquatic > Marine > Coastal | place: USA: Chesapeake Bay... | reverse complement strand
TATGGTGGCGTCCACGGTAAAGCTCATAGTTGCATGGTGAGAGATGTTGCGCATAGTGCGCAATCGTGCGGCTGGCACAACGCGCTAGATCGCCTTGCCGGCCACGGCATAAACCTCACAATCCGTGATATCCCGCGTAAGCTAGATCTCGTAGTTATTGATCCCGTGCAAGATGCAATGATTGATCGTAGCAGGGCTCGTGTTGCACAAGCTTTTTTACAGCAATTTAAGGATTGTGAAGTACTGGTCATGATCGATCATGACATGGAGTGGCGTGGCAAAGAGGGCAACTACGAGGGGGATTTGGCGCACATTGCACGCCTCGCCGTCGAGCATGATGCCGTTGTCGGTGCGTTTGTCTCTAAGCGCGTACGCGGCCAAGGTGCGGCACATATGCACAAAGCAGAGGGCGATTTTGATCTTGGCGATCCTGGCCTGGTAGAGCTTTGGTATGCCGGCGCAGGTATGACCGCTTATCCTCGTACTCTATTGCAAGATGTTACAGACACCACAAAAGAGATACCACCCGGTTACGCTCCGATCTTTATGCCGATGGTTGTCGATCACCCCGTGCAGCCAGGCAAACAGCTTGCGCTAAGCGAGGACTGGGCGTTATCGTATCGCGCTGCCGAGCTTGGCTATAAATCATACGGCGCACTTAAGCCTCTGGTGGGCCATTGGGGTGATTATTGTTATGACGTTGTTAACGACGCAATGTATGTTGAGCCAAAGGAAGACAACTGCAACGAGTGCAAGTGCGTCGCTGAGCAAAAACAACCTAACACCGCCACATCATGTGTGCTACCTCGCGACGAGATCAAGATCTCATTGTTACACGCTACCCGTGGGCGTAAGCAAATGGCGACCAACGCCTATAAAACATGGCTGGCGAGGTGTAACGATCCATCGCGCCTAGAGTATATACTATCCCTCGATAGCGATGATGATACGGATTATGACTGGTTAGAGCTAAAGGCTGCCGACACGGCCATATACGGCGCCAACAGGGGCAATGTAGACGCGTATAACGCAGCTCTCAGGGTGTCAAGCGGTCACATAATAGTACAGATGCATGATGACGTTACACCTCCTCTCGGGTGGGACGATGCATTAATAGATGCAATTGGTGATGTTACCAAGCCGTGTGTGTTGCATGTCAATGACGGCCTGCCAAAGTCGGTTAATAACAAGCCATGGCTCATTCCAATTTTAATTGGCACCCGCGCATGGTTCGAAAAGTGCGGCTTCTTTTTTCATCCCAAATATATATCTGTATTTTGCGACGACGACGCGAGCCAAACCGCAATAAGAGCGGGCGTTGTTAAAGACGCCTCAGACCTAACGTTTAAACATGCGTGGTCAGGCGCCGATCACGATGAGACTCAACGTCGTAGTTATTCTGCCGACAATTGGCAACGCGGGCAACTGGTATACAATGAGCGCGAGATAGACGGATTTCCGACGGAACCACAGCTCCAATATGCGTACCCGCAACCGAGATAACGCATGCCTCTAACAACCGTCATTATCACGCATTATAATCACCCACGGCCAATGCTGGACCGTGCAATTGTGTCCGTTGTTAAGCAAGCCGTGCGGCCAGATTTATACATACTCAAAGACAAACGAAAAGACCACCCATACCTAAGCTGGTATTGTGCAGTTGCGGATCATGTCAACACGCCATACGTAGCCATTTTGCACGATGACGATTGGTACGAGCCAACATTTATCGAGCAAGCGGAGGCACTGCTTAAGCAAGGCGCCGGGTATGTGTTTACCGATGCAAAGATCCACTTTCCCGACGACAGCGAACGGCTTAATTTGTCATTGTCGCCAGATAGTAGTGGATTTTGGGACTATCAATTGGTCGAGAGTAAGTTGTTTGGTATGCCCTATTGCATATCACCGTCGTGTTGTGTTTTCCGCACCGAAGACGTGTTGCGGTCTCTTATCCCTGGCGGCGTACCATGCCCATTCGATAGTAAAGTGTTGGCTGGTCCAGATGCGCTGCTAACACTCTTGCCGCTGTTGTGGCGGGATAATGTTGGCGTAATCGGTGAGCCATTGTCTAATTTTACTGCGCATGCTGGTAGCGTAACCATTGATGCTATGGGTGATGCGGCCAAAAACAACGATCTATTGAGATGCTATTTGTTGGCTAAGAGGTTTTACCGTGCGTGCAAAGATACATATTCTGGGTAGCGGCGGTTTAGCCTCTGAGGTGACCCTGTATTTACTCGCCATGGGTTACGAGCCGGGAAGGATGATCGGTCAGGGAGATCGACAGGTTAAGGGCTGGTACGCCGTCGGAATAGGCATCCCGCACGTAAAAAAACGCGCCATAGAGTGCTGTAAATCTGGGGTTAAGTGGATGACAGTCTATCATCGATCGGCGTGTGTTTTGTTGGACGCTGGAATAACATACGGTGATGGGTGTGTATTTGCTCCCGGTGCAGTGCTGACCACCAACATAAAAATCGGTAATTTTGTTTTGTTTAATCTTAACTGCACCGTCGGACACGATGCAAGGATCGGTGATTATTGCTCGATTATGCCTGGCGCGGCTGTCGGCGGCAATTGCACTCTGGGCAGTTGTGTAATGGTCGGCGCAAACGCTGCGATCTTACCAGGCGTCAAAATCGGCGATCGCGCCACAGTGGGCGCCGGTGCAGTTGTTTTACGCGATGTTCCCGCCGGTCATACTATCGTCGGCAATCCGGGTAGATCGATATGCGCACTGTCGTAGCATATAGAGCAATCCCAGATCGGCCAGGGTGGGCGACGGGTGACGCGGTTTGCACAGCGCTTAAAAAGCTGGGTCATGACGTAATATCCTATGCCAAAACTTACCAGCGGCCAGAGTGGACCGAGATTGACAATCTCGACGACGTTGATCTGCTTATTTACCTCGAGTGCAACGACAACGATCCCCAATATACCTATCTAAAAGATGTTGCTCGCAGATCGGTTTATTGGGAGTTCGACACCGCTATGCACCGTGATTTCTCGCGTCATTTTGTCGAGGATATGGGGTTTGATCGTGTCTATACGGCTAACCGCAAGATCGCACAGTCTGACGGATTTGAGCGGTGGTCATATTTGCCTTATGCCGCCGATGTTGAAAAATTCAAACCGCGCAACGGCAAAAACCGCGACGCGGCGCTCATTGGCTCTAGATTCCCGAATCGTGAACAATTTGCCGCAACGGCCAATATTCCGATCATTAGCGGCATTTATGGCGAGGATTATGCTCGTCAGTTAGCACGCCTAAAGGTGTCTGTGCATTACTATGCAAGCGGCGGCGACGGCTTAATCGTTGCTAGACCATTTGAAACCATGGCGTGCGGTGTCTGTTTGCTGTCAGAGCGCGATCCGGCGTTAGAGGCAGAATTTGTACCAGGCAACGACTATGTTGCCTATGCCGACGCTGACGACTGCAAAAAACACCTTCAAAAGCTGCTAAATGATGCCGACCACCGCGAGTGGATCGCCGGCAATGGTTACGACATTATCACGACGCGGCATACCTATTTGCATAGGATGCGCAAGATCCTGTCAGACCTATAATGGTACATTTTATCTACCCATATGATTTTACGCGCATCGCCGCACCGTGGTCTATCGGTAACAATGTTGCGCAGGAATTATATGATCAATACGGCGTTGTTCAATACGATTGGACGGATACCGGCACCATAGAGCCCGGCGACGGAGATATACTTTTAGGCCACCCACACCCAAACAGTGGATTTATTTTTACCAACTCGATGCAGCAGGACGGGTGGTCAAAAGTCGTCGCTATGACACCGTGGGGCGGTCTAACATCGACAGTGAAATGTATCAATAAACTATTGCCCGATATTGACGCATTGGCGCTTATTTGTGGCCCGTTTTGGGCAAATCAAATCCCGCCGTCATGGCGCCACAAAACAACGGCGCTTGATATGGCAATTAAACGCGAGGATTACCCACCGATCAAAGGTGTGTTTAATTCACGCAAGTCCCGACGGATTTTATATATCGGCTGTACTGAGCCGAGTAAGGGAACATGGGCGCTAGAGCAGCTATCTCGGCGATTGCCGTATTCGTTTGCTCATGCTGGTTACGGACAGATAGACGGCGTGCGTAGCCTCGGATATCTGGATTTCACCGCACCAGATGCACTAGATGTTTTACGTCAGTTTGACTTTGTGATTTGTCCCGGCACCAATGACGCCAATCCAACGGTTGTTCTAGAGGCGCTATCGTGGGGTCTGATACCTCTGGCGACGGAGTTAAGCGGGTGGGGTGAGGATATCTGCGTTCGTTTGCCCGCTACCATCGACGGAATGATTGAAACAATCCAACAACTACAGGACGCCAGCGAGGGCGATCTTGTATCACTCAGAGCAAAAAAGAGATCATGTCTGGATCGGTACAATTGGCAGCGGTTCACGAGCCAAATAGAAAATCTATTCCAGTAAGCGACGCTGATATCAGCTATTTAGAGCGCAGGTATGTTAACGATGCGTTGGCCAGTGGTCGCGTCTCCTCGGGCAAGTATAACCGGCTGTTTGAGCGTTCATTCGCCGACTGGTCAGGGTATTCGCATTGCGTCGCCACGACCAGCGGCACAACTGCCTTACAGGCTGCCATTGAAGCGCTGGACATCTGGCCCGGCGATGAGATTATTTGCCCCGCGTTGACATTTGTAAGCACCGCATCTGCAATTGTGCAGGCTGGCGCGCGCCCAGTGTTCGTCGACGTGTTGGAGGATGGTTGCATTGATCCTGCGCTGGCAGGCCGGGCGATCACCTCACGCACACGCGCCATCATCCCTGTTCACCTTTTTGGTGTACGCGCCGACCTGCGCGCATTAGCCGCGCTAGGGCAAGAGTTAATTATAGACGCAGCAGAAGCGCACGGGGTCGACAACGCCGGTCATACGGCGTGCTACAGCTTCTACGGTAACAAAATATTAACTTGTGGCGAGGGCGGGGCAGTCTGCACCGATAGCAAGCCGATAGCGGATAAGTTGCGCTGGCTTTGCGGCACATGTCAAGATCCAGATCGGCGCTATTGGCACACAGGCATCGGGCACAACTTTCGTATGCCGCATCTGTCAGCGGCGATCGGATATGCGCAGATCAAGCGCGCCGGTTCGCTCATAGGTCGCCGCAGGGACGTTATACGCTGGTATCGAGAGCGCTTGCCCGTCGTCGAGCCTGCGGCGCCGTGGGTGGCTTCTATCCATGTTGATGACCGTGATCGCGTTGTTGCGCATCTTGCACAACAGGGCATCGAAACACGCAATTGGTTCTACCCGATCCACACAATGTCACCCTATTTAAGCTGTGATGCCGTGCTTAATGGCACAGCGGAGCGGTTGAGCAAAACGGGATTAATTTTACCTTTGTCGTCATCGATGACGCGAGACGACGTTACCCGCGTCTGTGACGCAATCGAGGAGATCTTATAATGGCCGGTACTGTTTTACACGCACCAGGAACACACACCGTAATCAGCGCTGCTGCAATGACTGCGGATATTAGTTATGCCAACGAAACCAGCGCGATCATCGATCTTGGTGAACACCGCTGCAATATCGGCGTACATTACAAAACCGCGACCAGTGGCACCATTGATCACGTCGGCGTACTCAAGTTCCGCGTGTGCAATGAGTTGACCGAAACACCATCCGAGATGAGCACCACCGTTGACATTACAGCAGCGGCGGCGATGGAGGGGCATGTTGAGTTGGCCGACGTTTGCGCGCGTTACTTCGAGGTGTTCTATGATTTTACCAGCGATGGCGCCGACGACACGTTGACCGTCACTTGTCACGTTAGCCAATAACCATGTCTGGGTTATATAGTCGAAATTCGCACCATGGATACAGGGTATCGCACGATCGGCTTGTGTCGTCGGTGGCGCGGTTGCCTGCTAGTTTAACCGTTAACACCGTATCCAAAACTCCCTTGTGCCGGTACAACCTCTTTGACGCAACCGCAGCCGCTCTCCCGGCGTGGGGATATGGTGGCGATCTTGCAATTGCTGGGGCTGGCGCTGATCCAACTATTGATCTTGATTCTCCGCTGCTGGGAAGTATAGACGGCGGGGCCAAGTTCAACGAGGCAAAATACTATGTGGCATCAGAAAACACCACCGGATCGCCCGGTCAAAAAGACATCTGCTTAGAGTTTATTGCCGAAGCGTCAAGCGCTGCTGCGGGGATTTTACTCGGCAAAAGAGATGATACCGACGGTTTTGCTATTAACGGCGCTCTGGCAACGTTCCAGTTTATCCAGCGCTCATCATCATCAAACGAGCTAACAATCACTGCGACATTGACAGCCGGCGCGATCTATCATGCCATGTGCTTTTTAAATATCTCTGAAACGGTGGGGACCAATGGATCTCAGTGGTACATCAACGGCGAGGCATCAGGCACTGGCGGAAATTGCCACGACGCGGATATTGACGTATCAGAGCCCTTCGGTATTGGTGCGCGGCCAGACACCGGAGCAAACCCGTTTGGCTCGGATGTTTTCTATGTCGCATTATATGCCCATGCTAATTGGTTTCAAGCCGGCGCGGCTGGTCCTGCCGAATGGGCGACGGTGGCAGACAAGCGCTTTAAGCAGTTGCGCGGGTATACTCCGCGATCTTACGCGGAAACATCACCATAGAAAATGATTAGACCACGGGGCACAGATACGGCGGCGGTTCAGGATGCCATTGATCATTGCATCAAATCCGCTCCAATAAGCGGGCTGGTCCCGTCTGGATCAAACGTCGTTTATTTTGATCCATGGCTAACATATGAGGTTGATACGCTTCACATTCCCAGGGCAACAAATATACATTTTAAATCTGAACCATACGGAGCGCGACTAAAAAACATAGGTTCCTCGCCGTGGATTTTCAGCGCTGGCGGCAACGAAACAAGCTATCGAGCGCTATCGTTTTCTGGGCTTACGCTTGTAAGGGGCGGCGTTAACCTCGACGGGGGAGTGTTGCCGCACAGTCAGCAGCCATGGACGCGCTTTGATAACTGTGTGTTTTTTAATTCGCCATCTGACGCGATCCGAATCGGCGAGCGCGTTGTTTTTGGTCGCGTTGTTGATTGTCGATTCGATACCACGGGCGGCGTTAATTTCGCAGCGCGAGACTCCGACCTATGGCAAGTCAACGGCTGCCAATTTCTGCGGTCAACCGCACCAAGCGTGCAAATAGGATCAAGCGGTGTGCGCGTCGATGGTTGCGACTTTGAGCAGAGCAACTATCCGTTTATTAGCGTTTCTCGCGGGCCAGATGTCCGAATATGCCGAAACCGCTTTGGCAACGAGGGCGCAGTCCCGCGAGTCATTATCGACGCTGGCGGCGATGAGTCTCTAACCGGCCTGCGCGTTTATGAGAATTGTTTCCGTGGGCGCGGCGATGTCGCAATCCGCTTTGGTGCCGCTCCGATATCTTGCGATGTACACCATAATGAGTTTTGGGACTATGAAACGCTTTGCTGCGACGAGTACGACAGGGACAAAGCCCGTGGCAACATTTGGCAGGCCAATAGTAGGATCGGACAATGCCCGTCCAATGCCGCGCGCGATTCGATCTTTGCAAACGGCGGCCAGGGTTGGTCGGTGCCAGATGTCGTCGAGCGCTTCGACAGCGTTGATGGCGCGTTGTCAAACTTCGAAACGTGGTCGCAGACTGCGCCGGGTAAGTGGCTAAGTCCGATCTCGTGGAATAGGGGCATTCGTTGCGTTCAGGTTACCGCGAGGGGCGTTGGATCGTTCAAGCTCGCTGCGTATGAAACCGCTGGCAACGGCCATCTGATAGCGCACGAGGAGCGTTATTCCGTCGGCGGTTCTTGGCAGGAATACCACGTAAGGGTTGCGCCATACGCCACAACGGGTGGCGTTAGACTGCAAATAGTCAGCGCCGGTGACGTTGAGATAAGGGATGTAAGAGCGTTTTATTAACGAACTAACTTAGGGGGACACGGGGGATGCTATGGCTAGCATCGACACACTATCACTACAGATTGGCAAACTGACAGAGGGTATTGACCACCTTAAAACGCATGTCTACACGCTGGGCCAAGAGCAACAGTTGACGCGGATCGAGGTACAAAACCACGGCAAAGAGATCGCACAGTTGCGCGTAACAATGGCCAACACGGCAAAACGCCAAGATCGGTTGTCGTCGGAGATCAACAAAGTCGAAGAGGTTACCGGTGTGCATCACATCGCTGAAATACAACGGCGAGCGGCATGGGGCACCGGGAAAAAAATTGCGGCAACGATAGCTGGTTTATTAGCCGCACTAGCTGCGGCGTCAACCATATTTGGGATCATGGGGTGATTTATGACATGGGTAATCGAAAACTGGGAATTTATCGTCGGGTTATGTGCGATCTGGATCTCAATCCTAAACACATGCACGCGACATTTTAGCGAGTACGACGGCGTTGTGCGGGTGCTGGCGTGGCTAACCGAGATGCTGTCGCTTGTAACCAGCATGGGTCGCTACAATGGGCGATTTGGCAAAATCAAATTACCAGGGCAATCGGTGCAATAATGCGATATTTAATTTTATGTTGTTTCCTCGTCGGGTGTGGATCGTCTTGGCAATCACGAGCATATCAAAGTCTATCTGCGGCTAAAGAGGCTAACGCCACCGCTGCCAAGCTTGTAACATCTCACTACGGTAAAAAGTGCGGTGACATTGCCGTTAAATGTGGCGCGTCTGGTGACAAAGAATGTAAGGCGTTAGGCGATTGTCAAGCGTCACGTCGCAAGGCCATTGCGCACGCAGATGCGCTCGACATGGCGATTTTATCAGGGCTGCTAGCTGTGCAGGTGTCCGACGAGATCGGCGCCAAGGAGGCGCTACATGAGGTCATAGGACTAGGCGTAAAACTTCGCGAGCTGTTGGCGCGGTTAGGGGTGCTGTAATGAGTGTAGAAGCTGTTGTTGCAATTGTTAGCGTAATTCTCGACGGCGTTAGTCGTTTGGTGCAATGTTTTGCTAGTACATTAGATGCGGACGACGCTAGGCGCCTGCGAAAAGAGGTTACTGACGCTATGATCAAGCGCAGCGTCGATATCACGGCAACAGAGGCGCAGGAGTGGAGCATAGCGCGTGGCAAAAACTAGACCTCGAGTAACCTCGTGGCAGCCTCCGCCGACGCTGGTCATTGCCGAACAGGCGTGGGTTGTCGAGGGTGACAGCGGTGCATTGTCGGACGATCTGTATGGTATTTGTCAACGCGATCAAAATGCAATCTATTTGACAAACCGCATGCACCCAGATCAAAAACTGGAGGCGTTTGTCCACGAGTTGTTGCATGCCGTTTGGGGTTATACCTCGCTGCCCGAAAAATTCTCAGAGGCAGAGGAAGAAATTATTCGCGCACTATCGCCGCACCTCGCTGCTGTTTTGCGCCGCAACAAAATGAGGTTTTGGTAAATGGGCACACCGCGGAGATGGACAGAAGAACGGCTTGAACGACTTAAACGATTGTTGGATATACATGGGCGATATGATCTTGCTCTCGAAACTCTCAGAGCTGTTACTGGAGAGCGCTTAAGTCAGGGCGGCGGCTCGGATGCGTTTAGGGGTCGTTACGGCTTGACGCCTGGTGAATATGTCCGACAATGCGCCACCGCCGCAGATGCGGTGCCAACGGTACAGGAGCAGATCGAGGAGTGGCGAAAGGGGGCACCAACCGAGGAGATCCGCATAATACCAAAATCAGACGGGCTCAGCGCGATCCTGTTGCTGTCCGATTGGCATGTGGGACCAGATAACGGTGTAATAAATCGGGCATCACAGCTAGCGTCACGTGTTGCCAGCGCATTGCAAGATCGTGAATTAGACGAGATCGTAGTGTGCATGATCGGTGATATTGTTGATGGCGAGGGAATATTCAGCGGTCAGGAGATCGCACTTCGCGCCGGCGCGGGTGAACAATTAAAAATTGCAGTACATCCACTCTATCTGATGGTTCGGCAATTGGCCAAAATCGCCCCGGTTAGGATCTTTGGCGTCGCCGGTAATCATGGTCGCAGCAAAAAACAGTCCCCGTGGGCTAATTGGGACTACGCACTATACCAAATCCTCGACGGCATGCTGCGCGAAGAAGGAATAAGCGTCACCAGCGATATATCTCAGTTATCCTTGGTGGTGCGGGGTCGCAAGGGGATTATTAGGCATTGGGCGCCGGTACAGTGTGAGACAGCGGCACAGGCGAGACGCTTTGGTGATTGGTTGCACAACGCCAAAGCCGAGTGGATCGCGCATGGCCATTGGCACCACTGGTCAGCGTCGAGTCGTAACCGCAAGCTTATTTTGCGCAACGGTTGCCTTTGTGGTGATAACGACTTTGCTGAGGAATTAGGATACACCGCCGCCCCGTCACAGTTGCTTGTAATGGCCACCGATGGACCGTGCACTAGTTGGCCCGTAATACCAATCGAGTTTGATGGATAGTAGGGTCTCTCCCGGTCCCCTCGCAAGAACCGGCGAGGGCAAGAGCACCGGCCACTATGCCACGGTCAAAGAGAGATCGCCGTCGCTAGCTAGCCAATGGCAACGGCTGAGCCGTGGTTTATTGATTTTCTAGCCTTAATCAGGTACAAATGACCCCAAATCAGGTGACATGGATCCCCAATTACCCCGTTTGGCAATCACCCTACGCCGGCAATGTAACACGATTTGCCAGCCCGCCAACAACGCTCGTAATACACTCTGGCGCCACATTACCATCAGTGGCCGAATATCTCCGCGACAACTGCCAGGCGGACGGTCGCAGCGTAGCAGCACATTTTGCATGGAGCAATACGTTGTCGTGTTATGTGCAGATGTTACCACTGTTGCGCGAGGGGTGGCATGCTGGCGGGTGCAAGATCAACGGGCAGCGTGCTAACGGATGTTCAATCGGAATCGAGATGTCCGGCCCGTGGGATCAAGATCCGCGCGACAGGTACGAGCTATCGCAACTCCTCGTGCTGACCAGCGATCTATGTGATGCGATCCCGACGTTGAGATCGTGGGTTCGGCATAGTGACATCAAAGCGACTAAGCGCGATCCTGGTCCTGGCTTTGATGCGAAGTGGCTGGACGAGCGGCTGGTGTGGGCGGGCTAGCTGTCTGTGGGATTGGCGCTAGCGTTTCCAAAAAAATCCAGACCAAAGTAACGGGCCAACGCCAAAAAATACCCCACACGGTTTACAGTTCTCATAGTGCAACCTGAACCCATATAGGTCGCAGTTGTACCAGCCGCCAGGAAACAGCATAACGAACCCTCTGTTCGTGCTCCATTCGAGGCGACGCACGAACTTAAAACGTCGTAAGCTCATCTCTCCTCGCTTTCTAGCCGGCGGCTCATTTGCTGGCTTCCATATAAGCGGCTATGAATTGCGTCGCGACTTGCGGGACAATCGCGTTACCGTAGGCGCGCAGTCGTCCCATGCGGTTGGTAATCCCATGAGCCAGCGGCTCAACGCCGGGTTCAACTGGCCGGGCTTTTCCGTCTGAGCAGGGGATCCAGTAGCAGCTTGACCAGAAAGAGTCAGCGTTTTCTTGTCGTGGTTGCCCCGACTGTAACAATAATCCCCGACTTCCCTCGATCGAGGCGTTGCCCATGCTGCCAACTGACTCGCCATCCCAAGAGTTGGCCCGAAGCCGTTGTTCCCGTGTCTCTCTTTGCATTGAGCTCTGCGTTCCTGCCATTTCGTATCTGTGTCGTTCCGTGGTCCCGCGTTCGGTGTCGGCCATGGTGCTAGACATCTCGACGCGATGGCTGTTAGATTTTTTGACGCTTTTGTCCCGCGCGCTTCGCGCCGTTCTCTCGTTGCATCCAGTTCCGTCGATTCCGAAGCCCTTGGAGTCGGCCACGAAGAACAATCGTTGTCTGAGGTGCGGCGCGCCGACCCCCGCAGCGCACAAATCCGCAGCCGCGAATTTATATCCCAATGTTTCCAGGTCAGCTTGTACAGCGGCGAGCCACGCCCTGCCAGCAGGTGACGCAACCTGTTCTCCAAAGATCGTTGGAGGTCGGCACTTGTCGATAAGTCGAAACCAAGCTGGCCATAGGTGTCTTTTGTCATTTGTTCCCTTTCCCCTCCCCGCCACTGAAAACGGTTGGCACGGACAGCTACCCGTCCAGACGGGTTTGTCGTCGGGCCATCCCGCGAGGCGCAAGGCGTAAGACCAGACGCCGATCCCGGCGAACGCGTGAAATTGGGCGAATTCGGCAACATCGTGACTGGTCAATTTCTCAATCGGTACGCTGTTAATTTTGCCGCTTGCTATATGGTCAGCGTCGGCGAGGTTGCGCAGCCATTGACACGCAAATCCGTCAATTTCGTTATATATGACCGTCACCTCGGGCACCTCATTTGCTGGCCTCCAGTTCTCCAATGCGCTCCCGCAACCTACGGTTCTCCTCGGTGAGCACAGCAATGCGCTCTCCCAACTCGACAGCGAGTTTTGCGCGGTCAGACAACGCGGTGATTATTTCCCTTTCCGCATCTTTCCGCTTGCACCACTCGCCGTCGGGATGCTCAAGCATTATCATTTCGTTGTCGGCGCCCTTGGTTGTCCATGCCCGCTTGTAATATTTCATCAGCTTTCGTCCTTTTCTATCCCGCTGATTTCCGTAAAAACGCTCCAGTCAAAATTGGGCAGCGCATATAGCAACTGCTTGTCCTCGTCGGTGGCACCGTCCCACGCCTCGCGCCATGCCTCTTTGTGGCTCAGCGGCTTTAGATAGCCGCCGGTCGTTTTGTGCTCTGGGTGCGCAGCCTTTTCGTCGGTGGTCATTTCGCCCGGCTGAATCCACTTGCACAGATCGAAATAGATAAAATCGGGTTTTGCTGCTCGCTCCCATACATCAAGATCGCATGGAGCGTTGAACACGCGGATCGTGGCCGGCGGCGCACTGTTGAAAAACCCCGTTTCGCGGTTGCATGAGTTCCAGCTGCCGGTGTTCCAGTTGCCGCTGTTCCTGATGCCGGTGTTCCAGTTGCCGCTGTTCTTGATGCCGGTGTTCCAGTTGCCGCTGTTCCAGTTGCCGGTGTTCCTGTCGCCGCTGTTACAAAGTTTAAGCACATCGCTCCAGGGGATCTCCCCTGCAATCTTGATTTGCGAACAAGCGATCTTGCTGTCGCCCGACGAGTAATTGATATCGCCAGAGCACACAACGTGGGCGACTTTAGTTTTCGAGCTAAACGGATAGTATTTAAAACAATCCGCAAGATTCGTACACGCATGAAAGCCGCGATAACACAGTGATATCTCGCCGGCGATTTTGTACGTTCCGCCGACGGTAAACTTGTGGCCCTTGCATGTCCAGTCCGAATTAAACGCCTTGTATGCCTGTATTTGTTTTGTCATTTTGCGTCACCGGCCTGAGCTGATGCCTCAATTTTGCCAAGCACCGCTAATGCTTTTGCCTCTTTCAGCCGCGAATCGGCGAGCATCGCAGTAAGCCAGTCTCGTTGTCCGTCGGACAGGTTGCCATTGTTAAGCCACCCACCCAGCGCCTTACGCGTCTCAGGTGACGCTAACGGTTCGTCGGTCATCTCGCTAAGCTTTTGCTCTATCGGATGTGGCTCATTGCCCACTGTTGGCTGTGGCAACGGTTCTCCGTCGGACAGCCAATTGCGGATCGTCTGTGCCAACTCTTTACCTGGTTTACTTATCACTGCACCGGCAAGATCTGGGCAACGCGTCTTTTGCACAATCAACGTATTTTCCGTGTCCATCTCGGCGAGTACATCAAATTCGTACTCCATCCCGTCACGCTGGATAGGTGCAAGGCCAAGCTTTCGAGGGGTGGCTTTACCTTTTTCGTTTGTCTCGATCACATACTCTTGCTTGCTGCGCATTGTGGCGACCAGGTGAATCGGACACGCTAACATTGTTTCGATCAGTCTATTTTGGATCGGCGTGACATCCTTCCATGCGACAAACGAGTTACACTTTTTGCGCTTTGCTATGTTGTCGGCTAGCTCCAACAATCCACCCTGGCCGTTCCAAGCGTGCGATAGGCTGTCGAGGACAACGATTTCATATCCATCGTCAACAGCCTCTTTGATCGCCGCCATGTAGCGATCTGGGTGATATGGTGCGGTCAGTTCCATCACGTCAAAGTCAAACGGTTTACCGCTTGCGTATTTGCTAGCGCTACCGTGTTCTGTGTCAACAACGGCGATCTTGCCCGGTGCCAATTCTGATGCTAACGAAAGTGCAGTATATGTTTTGCCGCTGCCCGATACGCCAGCGAGGGCAATTCGTGCTTTGGCTTGTGATTTGGTTGCTTTTTTGAAGCTCATAATATCTCCTATCCTGTTAACTCGCACCTATCCACGGTGCGATGAAATGCCTTTTCCAGAGCGGCACAACGTAACTCGCGTGTCTCTGTCCAGTCTTTGCCCTTGATGCCCTCTAATCGTGCGCACAGGCGCTTTAATTTTTCTTTGTCGTCTTCGGTCCAGTATTTCTCTGGCTTGCGTAAATATTCCCACCGGTCGCCTTGCGCGACGATGCGTCCAAGCCACGCTTCTATGTCGTCCTTGGTGACGCCGTAGCGGGCGAGGGGGTTATTCATTTTGTCCTCTCATTGCTCTCATTGATCAGATCAAACCAATCATGCACGAGCACCACAACCACCTCATAGCCGCCTTGCCATTTGAGATGACACACCGGCACTTGTCCGGGCTTAGCGGCCTCACATGCTTGCTGCATGGCCCGCCTGACATTGATTGATTTTTGGTGTTTGCACTCGACGGCAAATACACCGCAGCCGATAACGTCTGGCGCATCTGATGCGCCGTAGCTCTGACGACCAGCGGTAGACCGTCGCACAGAGTCACCGTAGATCATGCGATATCGACGGGCTATCTGTGCTTCATAGCGCTTACCTTTACGCTGCGCTCGTTTACCAAGTTGAGATCTTGTTAGTCTAGGCATTATGCCACCTCTGAAAAAAGCGTCTTTTGTTTCGCGGCAAGGCAATGTGGCGAAAACCATATGCGCTCTTTTTTTGCATTTGGGTTATCGTGTTTTTTGCTTTCGTTTGCATATCCACCGCTGGCCTTCCACGGCTTACAATCCCACTCGGGTAAGTCATATTCTCCGTCGTAGCCGCATAGCGCGATCCGCATTCTTGGATCATCCTGCCATTTTTTACACCAAGCCTGAATTGCTCCTGAAAGCGTTTCACTGTCCTCTCGATATAGGTTTGACGTGCGATTTGCGGCGGCTCCGTACGGCGGGTCAAGAAACACCCCGGTTAATCCCTGTTTTACCGTCGGAGTTGGCCCGCAAACTCTCGACCAGTCTCCACAACAAACCCTTACGCGCCCTAGTCGATTAGATAGCGCATAAAACCATTCTTCAATGCCTGATACGAGCTTTCGATTGACACCTTGTCCCGCATCGGCAAGGTGGACCAGCTTTCGATTGACACCTCGTCCTGCACTAAGGTGGACCAGCTTTCGCTTGTCGTTTACTTGCCATGGACCGTTGCCACTGCACCAACCGCCACCAATCCAACAACAGATCCCCCAACACCACCAGCCCGCGACTTTGGCATCGTAAAACTCTGGGTCACCCTCGAGCATGCTTACAAATTCGTCACGGATGCCAACGAGCCAGGAATGGCGTGCATGTAGATCGTTTTCGTTGACCGGGTTATCTGCCCACTTTGCCACCTCCGACGGATCGCGAGAAATTGCACGCCAGAAGTTGGCAACAAAACCGTCTAGATCGTTAATTGTCTCCGTGTTTGCTATTTGTGGTGCATTGAGCAAAATTGCGCCGCTACCAAAAAACGGTTCAACATAATTTTTTACCTCTCCGAATCGTTGCCACACAACGTCGGCAACGAGTGATTTGCCACCAAACCACGGGAACGGTGCTTTCAGCATTATGCCACCTCCAATGGTCGATAAATCGCGATTAGACTAGGCCAGGGTGGCGCTCCTGCACGGTTACCATCGGCGCCAATGTAGTTGACGCGCCGATCTAAAAACCGCACCTCAGCACGATTAGACACCAATGTGTGATACCACCGTGTTGACGTGTCCGCCTTGAGCAGTGCGACGACAAGCGCGTTGTTTAACGTTGACTCTTTGCACGCCTTAATTAGCCACGGTGTTACGTTGGAGTATGGTGGGTTACACCAGCAACGCTGATTCGCCCAGCTTTGCTTAAGCCCGTCGTCATGCTCAGTAAGATACATCTCGCATAGCGCGTTGTCCTCGGTAGCGCATACATCGAGCGTAAAGTTAAACTCAGCGTCAAGCGGATCGTATACCTCTGGTGGTGTGCGCCAATAATCGGTTGGTTTTAATTTTGTCATTCGTCACCGTTGAGTAGATCGATCAACTCGTCCGCCGTGATGGTCGTATTCTTATTGTTAAACGTCGCCCATGAATCAACGCGGGATATGGTTGCCTCTTGTTGGCGCAGTTGTTTGGCGAAATCACCAACGCACCGCTGGTAGTGTTCGCGCTCTCGGGTTAGTGTTGTTTCGAGATCTGCATAGTCTTTGTAGAGCACATACGCGCCACCAGGATCGCTTACTGCCTCGACAATGCCTATGGATTCGCTGCTATGCGCTATTCGATATCTGCGTACAGTCACTATATCACCTCCCTAAAACGGCATGTCATCATCGCCAAAATCGGCTTGTGCCGACGGCATAGGTGGCTCTTGTGCTTCTACACGTCGCGAATGTGCGGCGCCACCACGGCTGCCAAGATCAAAACAAATGCGTCCGTTGATCTCGTTGCTCTTGCGGGGATTGCCCTCTTTGTCAGTCCATTCGTTAGTGCGTATTGAACCCTCGACGTACACGAGATCGCCTTTGCTCGCGTTTAGGTTCTCGGCCCAATTGCCCCACACCGTTACTTTGTGCCACGTTGTAAACTCTCCGGTTTTGGTTTTCTCCGACGTGGCAATGCGCAAACGCGCAAACGCTGTGCCGCTATTGGTGTAACCCTTTTCGGGATCTGCTCCGAGGTGGCCCATGACTGTAACTTTGTTAATACTTGGCATTGTGTAGCTCCTATTCGAATGCTTTTTGTGCTAGTTGTTGTTTGTAATATTCAGGTAGCCCGCTGGTTAATGCGCGGCTAACCTTTGGCCAAAAATATTTGTATAATCTTTGCTTGATCTCGTCGGCACACTCCTCATCAACATCTTTACGCACCTCTTTAATTAGTGCGCCAATGTCACGAGGATCGCCGTCAAGAGCACCCGCGTCGCGCAAGTGTTGTATCGCCTTCTCCCACCGCGCAGGTGTGCGGTATGCGGTGATAAGTTGTTCCAAAATGTCGTTTTGCGTCGGATTTCGCTTACGCCAGTCAACGCCGTGGAACTCTTTAAACCGTTCGCTAACGTATTTGCCGACCAGGTATTTGCCGTCGTGCTGTGTGATGTGCGCGTAGTTCTTGACGACAAACCCCTCTATCTTTTGCCCGCCAAGTACCGACGTGGTGTCAAGCAGATTCTGCAAATGTTCAAAGCTGTCAATCTCGCCTTCATAAAGCAACGGCACACATTCGAGACCGATACGGTTACATTCTGCCTCTTTGTCCTCGCGGCCGAGTGGGTTACCGGCAACATCTTCTATGTCGAAAATTATTAAATGGTGACTTGGGATCCTGTCATACGCCAATACGTTGTGTTTTGGTTTTTGCAGATATTCGCAGCGGTAGGTCCGGCCGGGAGAGAGTAGATATTGCACCCGCTGTGCAGTTGACACAGCCTCAGTAAAAAGCTTGTCAGGCGCATCTAATACGATCTGCTGGCCCTTGCTGCGAAGATGCAACGTCGATCCGTCTGTCACTGATAGACACATGCTAAACTGGCTCCCGTCGATCTTTTCCTCGACAATTACCGGCCCGTCGAAGATCTGCGCAATATGCCTGTGTCCAATCGCGTACACCTTTGGATAGCTGCCGATCATCGTGTACCTCCTGAACCTAAATTATTGATTGCGTATTCGTATTGCAGATCGTCCTCGGCGAATGCGCACTGTGATGAACAAAACCCGCGCGGGGTATTGTCGCCAGGGATATACATTTCGCCGCACGACCAACAACATTGAAAATCACCGGCGACATCTGCATCAATCACGGGAGGTGAGGGTGTTCTATCGTCTAAAATATCCTCGGTGCAATCTGGGCAGATTAGCGGCTCGGGAAATTCATGCTCTTGACTCCAGCTCCCACCGCATTGCCCACAGTGATACGTGATAAATTCTATCATTCTGCGATCCCCGCTTGCTCGAACGCGTGCATATGCTCCGGTTCGGCGTCTGAATAGGTTACAAATCGTGGCTGCCAGCGAACCGGGATTGGTCCAACTGGCCCGTTTTTGTTTTTCGTCAGCAGCAACACGCGCCAAGATCCGTCGCTTTGTGGCGGCTGCCAGATATGCAATATTGCGTGTGCGTAATACCTGACGGCGTTGGCGTCTCGTAGATCGTCGTCGGTGGGGCGCTTGTCACCGTCTGACAATTTGCGGTATTGACTGAGTAATACCGTCGCCGTGTCTGGCAATTCGCGGGCAAGAGCTGCAATGCGACTAATTACATATTCGCTGGCGGCTGTCCTGCCCTCGGTTTTTACGCCTGCCTGAATATATTGCAGGTAGTCAATGCCAATTAGATCGCAGCGGTGCTCCTGACAATGCCGCCGGATAATCGCGCACAATTTATCGACGCCACCGGGTACGCGATCAAAGAGGTGGATCGGCAATTTTGCGATTTCTGCGACCGATGCTGTAACTCTTTGCCACTCGGTGTCGCCGACGACCTCTTGCTGTAACTGTCGATTTTGGATATTTACCGTGCTACTCAGCGCTCGACAAAACACAGCCCGTCCGTCGTCCTCAAGCGTCGCCAGTGCTACATGCTGGCCCGCACGAGCAGCAGAAAGAGCGATTGGTATATCGAGGAGGGCGGTCTTTCCGCGGCTACTCTCGGCGCCTATGACGCTCATATGACCACGGGCAAAACCACCATAGCTCAGCGCATCATTGAGCAACTGTACCTGCGTTGGGACACCTAACGATCTGGCGTTGTCAGGATCTTCGTAGCGCTTTTGTGCCGCCATAATCCACGCCTTAGCGGCCTCGGAGATATGGTAAAATTTGCTTTGATCTGCAAATACCGTCTGTAACGCCTCCATTGCCTCGCTAGACGCAGTACACGCCGGTGTATCGTCTGACATCGCCTGACGCCTTAGCGTGTCTCCTATCGCCGCTAGCCGCCTCTTAGCTGCACACTCGCGCACCTGTGACGCGTGGTGCTCGATATTGGTGGTGGTGGTGACAGATTCGAGATAGGATGTTAAATTGGGGAGGTGTTTGTCCCCAACGCGATCTGCGAGCAAAATAATATCAATCGGCTGATCTTCACGTACCAGATCGTGCGCAGCCGCCCATATTTTAGAATGCAACGGCACAAAAAAATCGTGCACGTCAAGATCTGCTACACGGTTAAAAGATGGCGGATCGAGCATGATAGCGCCTATAATTGCTCGTTCTGCGATCTCGGAGTAGGGAAGGATGTTAGTCAAAACTGACACCATATTCCAACAGCATCGACGTAAAAAGCTGGCGTTTCCCTGTCAAAAACAACACCAAACGGCGTCTAAATTCGTCGCCGATTTCGCGATAGTTTTGCAATGTTATCGTTTTGTTAACGTCGTATATTTCAAACGTAAAATCATCGTCCAATATTGATCGAAAGTGCATCACAAGCTCCATTCCGATACCGGCGGGATCGGTTAACTTTGCATGATGACAAGGCCACAAAAACACACTCATGCCGCTGTTATTTAGCGCGATGTTGTATGGTATGTGAGCAGATATGCTTACGCATTCCCCTGCGCTAAAACTCATGCAATCAAGTCTTATGGTCGCCATATTATTCAGTGTTGGTTTTTGTTGTTCGTTTGCCATTTTGTCTTACTCCATGCCTCGCCGAGCCTTGCCATGCCATGCCTTGTCTTACTCCTTGCCTCGCCATGCCATGCCTTGCCCCGCCATGCCTCGCCCCGCCCTGCCATGCCTCGCCAAGCCTTGTTATGCTGAAGATTTGCCCTCAATTCGTTTTAAATCTTTGTTGCGAAAATCAAGACGCCTATTTTCTACTGCATGTGCCTCGACTATCGACTTGCTATGACAAATATAGTGTTCGTGCCGCCGGAGCTCTGTCTCGGTCAATGACAGAGGATCTACGTGGTGAATATTGGTTGCGGCACGCACCGACCGTTTGTATATGTTACGATTGTCGTCTCGGTATTTATCCGATTGTTCAGCGTCAAGCATGAGATAATAACCGTCTCGACGGTGCTCGATGCGAATGCCGTTGGAGAAAAACCACTTGCGAATACGGCTATCGAGGCGCCGGACATCTAAGCCGGTAATTTGCTCGATAAGTGCATCCTTGAGCACGTCACCCCTATTTAGCTGCTCCATGTGCGGTACAAGTCGGTTAAAAAACGGTGTTAAACTATTTGTCACAACGGCTTTCATTTTTCGATCTCCTATCATTTTTGTCTTGCTCCTTGCCTCGCCTCGCCTCGCCTCGCCGAGCCATGCCCAGCCTTGCCTCGCCACGCCGTGCCGCGCCACGTTATTACGCCAAGCCGTGCCAAACTCTCGCCATGCCTCGCCTAGGGAGGCAACTGCTACTAAATAAAATCAACATCTACCGTAAACCTGCCGTGCGTGCCCGGTGACTTTGGCGCACCCGGCCGCCAATCACCGACGCCAACTTGATCGCCGACTAGGGTAAACAGATCGACAAACGTTTTCTTCGGTATCTTGTGCTCGTCAGTTACCAGGCCCTCTACATCAAACGTCCAGCCCGGTAAAAACTTGGGGCGACATCTTACGTGCTTTGCGGCACCGACCGTTGCCCGCCTGCAATCAATGACAAAACCAATTTTTTTTGCTAAATCTTGCTGTTCATCGAAGGGCAGATTGCCGTCGATGGCATCGATATCATCTCCAGTTAACACCACCTTGTTGTGTAATGCGATTGGTAAAAATGGCGATGAAATGCGGATCGTTGTTTGCGATGCTGCCTTTAACGACTTACGCGATGACTGTAGACTAAACTCTACACCGCCCTTTTTCAGCGCTGCCATCAGGTTTCCAATGGGCAGCCCGATTAGGTTATCCTTGTCCTCGGAGTAGTACAGGTATGTTTTCCAGGTCCATCCTGGGTACCTGTCATCTCCCTTCTTCGCGTTTTTGTTTTCTGGTTGTTTGCGCCACTCCTCAACCTTGTCTGCTGCGACAACGTCGTCACGATGGGCGAATACTGATGTAATGCCTGTTGCTGTGAGTTTAAATCTGTACATAATTACCTCCACTGTTTTGAGCTGACCCAATGTCTTGCTCGTTTTGTGTTACTCCTTGCCTCGCCAGGCCATGCCGCGCCAGGCCATGCCGTGCCCTGCCTTGCCATGCCATGCCTTGTCTTTCTCCATGCCTCGCCGTGCCAAGCCCTGCCCCGCCTTGCCGTGCCATGCCTTGCCCTGCCGCGCTTCGCCCTGTCTTACTCCTTGCCTGGCCCTGCCGCGCCACGCCTAGCCGCGCCTCGCCTGGCCCTGCAATATCTCCCTATCCGTTAACATCAATCACCGTCATTGTTTTTGTCGGCCTACGAATAGATGCCTTGTACTCCGCCACCGACAACGTGTTGCGACACCCCATAGGACCGCCATAGTGCCCATGACCGTAGAACCGACTACCATCCTTGCCAGTACGTAGTGTTAACAGCCCACTACAGCTACCGACGGGGCACTCTATGGTCTGTGGTAGGGTGTCCGTACCACCACCACCATGGATCGCGGTAGTTTTGTTCCGTTCCGTTCCGTTCCGTTCCGTTGGTGACGCTTGCGTCTCCATGTTTTTTACAGTGAGACGCTGCGTTATGCCTGTAGACGCCTGTAGACGTTTGGCGTCACCTGTAGACGCCTGTAGACTTTTTTGTCTACATGTAGACGCCTGTAGACTTTTTTGTCTACATGTAGACGCCTGTAGACGCTGCTTTTCGCGATATTTTGCCTGACGCTCTGATTTGCCAGCACGGCGTTGGTATTCTGTCCAGTTGTGTATGTAGTACCGGCCGTCGTTACACTCTATGCTGCCGACCTCCAGCACTTTGTCCATTGCGCTAGGCACACGCGATATATCGTACGCGTCGTCATAGTCGAGCCAGTCTGCTATATATTCGGCGTCCCAATACTTGGTGATGTCACCATCTGACACATCAAAAGTCTTAGCGATCTCCCAAATTGCGGCGGTGACATCTCGGCCAATACTCCCAGCGCGTTTATGCTTGGGGTGGCGTCGCCACATGCAATCTAGTCGCATCCACTTAGCCATTGTTGGTCCACTCGGCGATCGCCTTGCGTTTAGCGTCTACTAGGGCTCGTTCTAGATCGTGCCAGTCTGCGCTTGTGTGGGTGACGGGTAGCCCATGGTAAAGGTTGCCCGTAGGTTGCATTCGGATCTCCCATCTGCCGAGATCGTCAGCCGCCGGCAGGAGTTTTGCCATAATTACAAAATCTGCGTTTTTTAAAGCGTCCATTTATATAGCCTCCACTGCGTCGCAATAATCGCGGATGAGTTTGGTTGCTCGTCGGGCACACGCCGCGGTCTTCTTCAGCGCGTCCAACCCCTTGTCAGTGACGTGATATAGGCGTACAGCAATAAGCTGGTCATTGCAGACACCAACATCTGCTGTGACGTCTACGTGACCATGTTTGCGTTGTGACGCCATTGCAACGCCGATACCCCAGCGGGTAGAGTCCTTGTCAAGACGTTCAACCTCGCCCGCCGCAACAGGGCGACCGAGCTTCTTCTCCGTGATTGCAACTGCGGCGAGATGCAGAAACGCCCGCTCGCCAAGTGGTGCCCCAAGAAAATTGCTAATATACACGCGATCCTCCGTTGTATATTATCCCGGTGGAATAATATCGGTTGACATTTAACAGTTATGGTTAATAATTATGGTTAACCGTAACAAATGTGTTATCTAATGTGTATATCGGTTTTTACAGATATAAATTAACCTGTCAAGATAGTTTTTTTATTTTTTTTTGAAAATAGTGTCATGGAGAAGAAAGAAACTACACAAGGAGACGAAATGAAAGCACAATTAGTGGGGGCGGTAATCAGAGACTGGCGGCGGGCTGCTAATTTGTCAGGTAAAGATTTAGCCACCCGCGCTAATATTAGTCCTAATGGATATGTTTGGATTAGCAAGCTCGAGAGGGGACAGTTCAAAAATTTTAATCAGGAACGCGTTGGTGCGGCCTTGGCGGTGCTTGGTAAAACATGGGCAGATCTCGAACGGGCGTTAGCCGAGGTTGGCAATCCTCCAATTGAGCCGCCACCGACGGAACACAGCGCTAATAACGGTGACGATATAGAGTTGATTGAGGCTGCATCTGATGCGCTGCGGATATTAAGCCGCTGTCGTCAAGAGGCACAAAAACGTGGTGGTACGGTCAAGAGCGCTGTTGAGGCGCTGTTAAAAGCTGCGGGCTCGGCCGGCGTGTTTACTTGGGCGTATTTTTTCCTCGCCGAATCCGTCGCACATGCGACAGTTGGCACAGAATTACTAAATCAACGTCTGATAATATGCAGTAAGACAAAACAAAGCGGAAAAAACGTGCCAAAAACGTTTTGGAACAAAAATATTGATAGAAAACTACCGTGTAACCACAAACGGGATGATAATAGTGTCCTAACTCTTACACGGGGGCAGTAATGTATCAAAAACCCATGAAGTACAAAGAGATCGAGAAGGGCAAACACGCGTGTTTGGTTGACGGCGGGTACTATTGCTATATTACTCTGTCACGACAGACGCAAAAAAACATTAAAAGTTTAACGCGTTTATGTGGATATTGGAATGAGGGGACGTTTTTGTCAGATCTGTTAGACATTATTACGTTACCATCGGCATGGGTACAAATATTCGGCAAACCCAAGGCTCGGCTGATTAAGCGTCATTGGTGGCGCGGTGGATAGCTAAATAGTTGCTGTGTAAATATCCTTGATCGCGTCCTGCGAACGGTTATCATGGGGGTATGATAAAATATATTTTTATATTGACAATTGGTTGTTTTGTTGTTGGCTGTGGCGGCGACGAGTGCAAGATCGTGTACAACAACCAGACTGACGATGGATGCATTGTAAAAACGCAGTGCGGCGACGACGAATATATGGTCTACGTCGAGATGGGCATATATGCCGGCAGCGTTGTTACATGCAAAAAACCAATGTCTAGGGACGGCGCTGTGTTGACGCCTGTCGCTGGTAGCGTATGCGAGACCGCAAAAACCGCGGATGATTTTTTGTCATATTGCATTCACAGCCTGTTTGCGGACAATTAGCACAACCCGCACAGTAAACAAAGCTTGTCAAGATAAAATAACTGGATCTTGGCGAAAACATCTGTCAGGATCGTTTATAATCCAGAAATCAATGCGCAGCAGTCAAATCGATTACATAGTGCTCCGATACCTCGAGTCGCTATTTCGTCTTTTGCCCTCTAGCGGCAGCCTGGACGATATGCCTCGATTGCCGCGGAAAGACAACGGATCTAGGATTGCTGCCATGGTCTCCCTGAGAGACGCCAACCCGATGAGATATTGTACAGCAAAGCAGAAAGCCGTCTACATGATGCGCCTAACGGGCCGCACGGATGACTCCATATACACCACGAGTTCCACGGGGCACACTCTGTGCACAGGCAAAAAGGCCAGGCCATTGACACGTGATGAGACAGCCAAGGCGTGTGGCCTCACGGCCCGCGCATATGATGCTATGTTGAGTGCGGCTAGGGCGTCATGTGCAAGGGCCATCGTTGATGGATAGTGGCGCGGGTCACATGTACGGTGCTGCCGTGGGTACGGCCATCGTTGATGGCAGGTGGCGAAGTGCCGTTGCTCATGGCATGATGTTGATAGCATATGTATTAGCTCGTAGGATATACGGCGATCACGATGCAGCAAGCGACAGTGGCCATGACACCGAGATCATATTCACACCAGAGGATGGCACAGGTTGGCACAACGACCTGCCGAATTGATGGCACACACTGGCCTAACATCGTGCCAACCATGCCAACATCAGCACGAAGAGCCTAACATCGTGAAATCATAGGGGTAATCGGGAACCGAGGGCCGAAGGCTGGGCGTTAGGGTT
>Ga0099850_1000196_pt1 | contig 25731 bp, 37 predicted proteins | sample CB_VirMetaG_5_FD_79182 | JGI IMG/M metagenome (GOLD analysis project Ga0099850, IMG submission 79182) | Freshwater to marine saline gradient viral communities from Chesapeake Bay - CB_1508_1D Viral MetaG | ecosystem: Environmental > Aquatic > Marine > Coastal | place: USA: Chesapeake Bay... | reverse complement strand
TAGAACAACGTGCTAGATATATCGCTCTTACGCCAGTAGAAATTCCCAGAAACCCCTTTGTTAACTCTTATGAGACATTAAGCACGTTCGTAGATTCTATGCCTACATTTGCACAAAACATTAGACCCCATATGTCAGCACAGACTATAGAAATGATCGTTGATAGATTCTGCCCGGGAGGACAGTCTGCTATTGCAATGATGAGACAAGAACGCAACCAAACAAGACTAAATGATTGCGGTATTCCAATGAACAATAATATCCCCGCAACATTCGATAACGAACTACTATCAGCACTAATTACTAACGGTACAGTAACTGGAGCAAGAAGTGGTATTGAAATCAATAATAAAACTTGGACCAACCCCGCTTGGCCTTATAACCCGGGTCCTGGACTTCCACCTTCACCTACTCCGGTTACTAGATATGTAGACGGAGAAATTCTAGAAGGAAACCCAATTCCAGGAGAAGATTACGATCCTATCATTATTGATATAGAAAATCCACAAGTTGGCCCTGTTACCACAATTGGTCCGTTCTTACCACCAGGTCAACAAGATGGTGGTGGCGGTGGCGGCCAAGGTGGTGGCGGTAATGACGGCGGCGGCAACGGCGGCGGAGCCGGAGGTGGTGCTGGTGGCGGTGGCGCTGGTGGTGGCGGTGGCGGGGGAGCCGGCGGAGGTGGTGCTGGTGGTGGAGGCGCCGGTGGTGGCGGAGGAGCCGAAGGCCCTGGCGGAGGTCCTCTACCTCAAGATGGCGGTGGCTTAGGTGGTCCTGGAGACGGCGGCCCCGGAGGCATCGGCGGGCCTCCAATAATTAGACCACCTACTCCTCAGCGCCCAGGACAAAATACAACATTGCCAAGTGTGCCTACAGTAGACGAAGCAATCGAACAAGTTATTAGTTGTAACTGTGACTGCTGGGATATATTAGGCCAGTAAAAACTTTTTGGTTCGTTCTGAATCACTTAAATACTAGTACAAACAAAATAGGAATTTAAATGAGTTATTTATTTACTAGCGAGAGTGTCTCGGAAGGACACCCGGATAAAGTTGCCGATGCGATTAGCGATGCAATCTTAGATTCATTCATGCAATTTAGAGATCCTGCACAACGCTGTGCGTGTGAGACATTAGTAACAACTAATAAAGTTATTGTTGCTGGCGAGTACAAAGGTGTAATCGATACTTTAGATGTTGAATATCTTGCACGTAGAGTAGTCAAAAATATCGGCTACGAGCAAAAAGGCTTTCACTGGGAAAACTTAGAAGTTGTCAATCTAATGCACGGGCAGTCACCTGATATTGCTTTAGGCACTGACTCTTTTGGCGCCGGTGATCAAGGTTTGATGTTTGGTTATGCATGTAATCAGACAGAAAATCATATGCCGGCTCCCATCTTTTATGCTCATAGAATCGTAGAAGTTCTATCTGTATTAAGAAAACAAGGACAAATTCCCTGGTTCGGTCCTGACTCTAAAAGTCAAGTAACAGTAGAATACGATGAAGATAATAAAGTATCACGTATCGATAAAGTAGTTTGTTCTACGCAACACGATCCTACGGTACATATTGATACAGTTAGAGAGCAAGTAACAGAGATCATCAAAACTATTCTTCCAGAAGAATTAGTCGATGATAATACAGACTTTTTGATCAACCCAACAGGTAGATTTGTTATCGGTGGACCTGACGGTGACACTGGTTTGACAGGCAGAAAGATTATCGTAGACACATACGGTGGATATGCACCTCACGGCGGTGGAGCATTCTCAGGTAAAGATCCTACTAAAGTAGATAGAAGTGCCGCATATATGGCTCGTTATCTTGCTAAAAACTTAGTAGCATCAGGAAAATGTGACTGGGCTTCTATTCAGTTGAGTTATGCTATTGGTCTTCCTCAACCCATGAGTGTTTACGTAGAAAGTGATAGAGATAGTAGAGATTTGACTAAGTGGATTGTTGATAATGTAGACTTGACACCTAAGGGCATAATTGATCGTTTTGATCTATTCTCTCCAATCTATAGCAGTACAACAAACTATGGACATTTTGGTAAAGCATGGTTACCTTGGGAACAAGTTAATTTATTTGAACAACCTAAAAAGACTAGATCGACAAAACACGACAACGCATAAATACAAGTAGACAAAGGAGTCTATGAATGTTTATAAACATTTTTGCAGTACACTCAGAAAGAAGATACTGCAATGGCCTACAGTGATAAAGTATTAGATCACTACGAAAACCCTAGAAACGTAGGGAAAATGGACATGAGCGACCCAGATGTAGGTACAGGAATGGTCGGTGCACCAGCATGTGGTGATGTAATGAAATTGCAGATCAAAGTTAATGATCAAGGAGTAATAGAAGATGCTAAGTTTAAAACGTATGGGTGCGGGTCGGCAATTGCTTCAAGCAGTCTCCTTACAGAATGGGTCAAAGGAAAAAGCCTCGAACAGGCAGCGGCAATTAAAAACACTGAACTCGCACAAGAACTCGCACTCCCGCCAGTCAAGATCCACTGCTCGGTTTTAGCGGAAGACGCTATTAAGGCTGCAATTAGTGACTATAGATCCAAACGAGGAATATAAAGGACAATCACCCTGTATTAAATTATGCGAACTAGACCACAACAAAATATGCAAAGGATGCGGCAGAACGCTCAACGAAATCGTAGAATGGAGTTCCATAGACTACAACAGAAAGAAACAAATATTCCACCAATCACGGATACGCCTAAAAAACATAAAGTAAATGAATGAGGAAGAGATGGATTTAAGCCCTAAAAGTTTTGGATTACCAAAAATCCTCTGGCGTCAGTTACTAAGAAATAGAAATAATACTTTTGACTATTGTTCATCAGACTTGATGTTCAGAAAAATGCCGTGGTATTGCGGTTATATGGACTTACATCCTGTACGAGATTTTAAATATACTTTTAATTCATGGGGAATGAGAGCGAATTACGATTACGAAGCTCTCAATCAAGACGGTAAAAAAGCTAAAGTAATCCTCGCTATGGGCGATAGTTTCACTATGAACGTTGGTGGACCGTTAGAACATAGCTGGCCTAGTTTGCTACAAGAAAAAGTTAATCTTCCAGTTCTTAATGGGGGAATCGATGGGTTAGGCCCAGATGTTCAACACCAAATGATTGCTAAGATGCGAGAGTATTTTGATGTTCAGCATACGTTCGTATTGTTTAATCTACACGGTGGTGCTATGGCTGATCGCCTAGCAGACGCTAATAGTACAGAACAAAAATCAATGATTTTGAAAAAATACGAGTGGCCGATAGGATGCGAATACTCATTTATACCTCCCTGGTGTTGGACTGATGATATGAGAGAAATCTTGTTAGGTCATTTCCCTGATGCTTTCGCATACATGAAAGATATTAAACTTAATTTTTCAGACATACCTCAAAGCATGTTTACATATTTGATACAACCAGACTATCAATCATTTTCTAACTCTACATGGCCTTCTTTAGATTCTATCTATCAGGAGCTAGCGATTCATAATAATCTAGATAGGGTGCTAAGTGACGTAGACAGATATTTCTTTATGAAAGCTATCGTTCCTAAATGCAAGTCATATTTTTATCGCAATAGAGACTTCAGACACAATAGTAAACTTACTAATCAAATGCTTGCAGATTACTTTTTTACTAAAGTTGATCCCAAGTTTATTAAACGATAATTACAAAATTTTCAGCAACCTACAAACACGTTAAATACAATGTCAGCACACAGAGGAGACGTTATGCCAAGCGCAGGAATGAAAACAGTGGGTGATAAATTATCCCCTTTCAAAGTAGTAGGTGTTAAACCAGGACAACCAGACTCAGATCCGTTTTTCAATATCGATCATAACTCATTTGAAGGAAAATGGAAGATTTTAGTCTTTTATCCAAAAGATTTCACGTTTGTTTGTCCAACGGAAATCGTTGAATATGATTCTTTAAATGAAGAATTTGAAAAGAGAGATGCAGTGTTATTAACTGGTAGTACAGACAATGAGTTCTGTAAGCTAGCTTGGCAACGTGAACATCCTGGATTGAAAGAAATCAAGCACGTTCAGTTTGCCGACACTCAGCGGGGCTTTATCGATGAAAACGGAGAAGCCCGAAACTATAGTCTTTGCAGACAGTTAGGAATTTTCTTTAACCCAGCAGGCGCCTGTTTACGTGCTACGTTTATCGTTGATCCTAATAACGTGATTCAACACGTTACAGTCAACGATCTCAGCACAGGACGTTCAGCACACGAAACTCTTAGAGTTTTAGACGCTATTCAAGCAGGTGCAAATACACCAGCGGGTAGAGAGATCGGCGGCTGTACACTATAACTTAGTTGTACTGATGTGCGAAAGCATCGATCTTACCGCATGTTTTCGCACATATCTGCAATTTTCCGTCAGTACAAGACTTCTTATTCCAGCTATCGTTAAACATTGATTGAAAGTATTTGCTTTCAACGATATCCTTTATGGGTTGTTTTAATGCGTTAATGTTGTCTTTTCCTACAACATTGATCAGCTTCCAGATTTGACTACCTTTTGGAGTATGATACCAGTTATACATCTGCCCGGCTACCCAACAACAGGGCTGTAGTACACCTTCTGCACTGATATATAAACTTTTTTCTTTTTGTACTTTACAACTGATCTCAGTAGTATCATACAGTTTTTGTAACTCTGAGTTTGGGTCGAACATCTCAGGATTTAATCTGCCTAGCAAATCTATCTTACGTGTTGGAAAGATAATCTCTTGTTCTCTAGCAAGCTGTTTTGCTACTTTAGTACCCGCATTTTGATATTCAGCCAGCGTAGGTTCTTCAATAAGAATTTCGTTGCCTTTTCTATCTACTGATCTTACGACAGAGCGTGATGATCCGCTAGCCGTTAAAAATCTAGCAGATTTTTTTACTTGAAACTTCTTAAATCCTAGAGTACTTGCTAGCTCTCTTGCTTGATCTACTTGGTGCTGATTGTGTTTGAATACAATAAACTCCCAATGTGCTTCACCACCAGCATCGATAAAGGATTTCACGTTTTCAATAATTTTAGACCATATAGTATTTTTGCGATAGATCATGTTAGTATCTTCTAATCCATCTATACTAAAGATAACATGACCTCTGTTACCTAATACTTTAGCAAGTTCACTCCACCACTCAACAGTACGAGCAGAACCGTTAGTGTTCATGCTCAATAAAATGTTAGGATTGCACTCTCTGAAATACTTAAACACTTCTAGTGTATCTTGTGCTACTATAGGATCTCCGTAATTGCCGCACATGTAGATGTGTTCAAGTTGTTTAAGAAAATCAAGTTGCGAAAAGATTTGTTTAATATCTGACAATGACAATTCATTGTCTTTGATCCAAGGATTTACTTCTCCCCCGTTTATGTTTCTAGCACACATAGGACATGCGGCGTTACAACGCTCAGTGATCTCTAAGTGAATAGTTTTTAATTCATCATATTGATACATTATCTTTTACCTATGATCATGTATCTCTCATATGATAAGTGTCCATAATCAAACGATCTAACCCCTTCAAAAATTGCCTGAGACATTGGAAACTTTTCTCTAAATTCTTCGAATGTCTTAGTGGGATTAGTGATTAACCAAGGTTCTCCCGATTCAGCTACATTGCTAGTTTGAACACAGATTATAGCATTTGGATCAGTATTCAAGAACCATTCATTGCTCATATGTTCAACACTACAGTTGATGATAGCATGAAAACCTTGCAAGTTATATGTGTTCACATCCGCAATTTCATTACGTAATTGACAGTCTGATCCTATCATGAATCCTTGACACAGTTCGTCCGCGCCTTGTATAGCGATTGGATCTATATCTAAGCCTAAGATCGATTGATACTTATTTTTATCTCTAGTAACCATCATGAACCCTTGCAGGTTGTGCCAGCAACCCAACACTGCTACTACTGCTTTATTAGGTAAGTAGGGTTCTAGTTGTTCGCATAGCCAGAGTTTGCTTTGAGTCTGACCGTGAGAGAATGATAGTGGATCAAGCATACTAGTATTTAGATTGGGTACTTTACCCCTTGACAAAAATATTAGATGTGCTATTCTATACGTATAAATAAAGACATGCCGGTATAGCTCAGACGGTAGAGCAGTTGCCTTGTAAGCATCAGGTCCCGAGTTCGATTCTTGGTGCCGGCACCAAATTAAGGAGAAGGTTATTCCTAGTAAACAAAAAACTATTTTAGATTTAAAATGGAATAGCCTAACTCAACTCAAAGAGCATTTCGAACGTACAGGCGAAGAAACAGTAGTAGATTTTAACGGAGCCCAACTTAAGACTACAAAATATACATATGGACTCTCGTTTGGAGAGTTAAGTAGAAGGGATAATGAGCGACCTAAGACAAAAGCTAAATGATAGAATGGACAAATTACAAAGTTTGATGGAGTCCAATTATCATTTACAAAACCCTGAAGAAGTAGTAGAATTGATTCATAGTGTTTCATTTGCGTGGAGCGTGTTAAGTGAAGAAGACCGAGAGTACATTCAGTGCTGTCAACATGCAATCGAAGAAAAACTTGAATGGAACATTTAATTATTTTTGGTTTGTTAGTCATAATTATGGTTTGGTTATGCTTACCTAATGATGATTGAAATAACGCCCCGGTGGTGAAATCGGTAGACACAAGAGACTTAAAATCTCTCGCCTTTTATGGTGTGCCAGTTCGAGTCTGGCCCGGGGCACCAATTCTGAGATAGCCCGACTCAGGGTAAATATTCGGGCTTTTTAATTTTAAGGGGACGTAGATGAGCAGAACTTTTAAAACGTTATTAATGGTATTAGCGTTTTATATAGGGGGATTTATAACTGGGAAAGCATCTGCGGCTCCTGAAAGCGATCCTATTTGTTTTGTTCACGGTACCGTTTTAGATAAAGAAGTACGAGCAGAAAGAAGTGTACGTTTGTTATCGATGCGTACAGTAGAACCGATGCATTATAAGTTCAGTCACATTTGTGAGCAACTTGTTACAGAACATATTGATGAATTTAGTGTTCCAGAACTATACAACTTTGACAACGGTGTACGGGTAACTGTACGATATATTCTTAGTGACGATGAATGGGTCGTATATCATATTCAACGTCAGCCGATTCAGTCTGAAACAGTAAATTCATTTTTAGGAATAAAAGCGTAGTGTTACAAGAAACAATAACAGAAATCACACATTGGAGTGATCGTACATTCAGTTTTAAATGTACTAGGTCTAGTACATTCAGATTCAACTCTGGCGAGTTTGCTATGATCGGTTTAAATATCGACGGCAAGAATGTTTTCAGAGCATACAGTGTAGTAAGTCCTCCCTGGGCAGAGTACTTAGAGTTCTTGAGTATTAAGAACGTTGGACCACTTACTAACGAACTATCTAAGATTAAAGAAGGTGACACGTTATTGTTGCTTCCTAAATGCACAGGAACCTTGCGTGACGCATTCTTGTCAGATGGCAGTGATCGTCTAGTATTGTTGGCTACTGGTACTGGTCTAGCCCCGTTCATGTCAACTATACGTGATTTAGATATCTTGGAAAAATTTAAAGAAATTGTATTAGTTCATAGCGTGAGACAACGAGATGATCTAGCTTACTACCAAGACTTATCTACGTGCTTTAAAGAGTCAGCTCCTGAACTACACGAACTATTAGGAGATAATAAATTCACATATATTCCCCTAGTAACAAGTGAAGGGGACGCTAGAATCGATAGTAGATTTATCCAGTCTGGTGATAGAGTCATGGCATGCGGTAATCTACAATTCAATTATGATGTACAAGCCTGGTGTGCTAAGTTAGACATGACAGAAGGGTCTAACAGAGAGCAGGGCGAGTACGTCATTGAGAAAGCATTTGTAGACGCCTTAGCTTAAAAAATGATAAATACTATAGCAGTTGAGTGAAAACTCAATGTCTATAAAGGAGAAATACCATGGAATTAGAACAATTGATTGGACTAGTTGTAGTAGTAGGATTCGTCGGCTTTCTTGTATGGAAAGTAAAAAGCAAGAAATCTTCAGGAGCTACCGGAACCGGTGGCGGCGGCGGTAAAAACGCCGGCGGCAAACAACAACTAAAATAATAAACTAAAATAAGAATAGTTCATTGAAGGCAGTTAACTGCCTTCATTTTTGGCTGGCGCTAGGATATACAGAATCAATCTTTATATTTTCATCGAACACTAACGCACATTTAGAATTTGTGCCGGTCTCACTCTCTTCCCACTCGCACCAAAAATTATGACCTTTTTGCTGAAAACCGGCTTTCTGGTAGGTGTGCCAGCTCTCTAATCTAGGATAGCTCCAGCAAAGAACTGCCCCCTCATGATATCCTTGTGATATTGTTTTCATCAATAGCTTAGTACCTAACAGCACGCCTCGATACTCTGGGTCAACCCACAGTCCCCTAGATCGGTATTCTTTATTGATGCACATGTGTCCAGAATTCACACCTATTAATTTATCACCGTCAAAACACCCCCAAAAAGTAGGGGTAAATTTCATGTTTTCTAAATCGTAATACTCATTTAGTTCTCTCACTCCGTCATCATTTGTTTGCCATTGCTTAAAAAAACACATAGCACTATTAGGTTCAATGGGGCTTTGGCGAACAGATTTAGGCCATAACTTTGTCTGCCATATAGGTAAAATTTCTTCCCACGATATCTTCTTAATAATTATCATAATAACTCTAATTTATACATTGCATTATTTGGGTCGCCTGGAAGATACAAGTCATCTTTGTGCGCCCAACGAGTAGTAAAAGCTAATCTAGGTTTTTTGTTTGGGTTCATATTAGAATTAACACCGTGCATAGCCTGACTTCCGTTAATTAAAACACCCTCGTTTTCTTTTGGTCTATATACGTGACCGTTCATGAAATATAATTCTCCACCGTAATCAGGAATATGATTATGTAAATAGAAGGTTAATGATCTAACTCTAGCAAAATTAGCTGTGACTGTATTAAAATATTGATGATTAGTATCTAGATGCATATGGAGATAACTGGAATATTCTAGATAATTAAGATGCCATCTATATGGTATGTAAGAGTTAGGTTCATCTGAATGAGGCGCTACATCTTTAAAAGTCAATAAGTGCTTGAAAAAAACAGGATGTATATTACGCTGTAGATAGTCCCAAGACCACTCATATATAGTATCTTTGGTTTGATGCCAGTAGTCTTTGACAAACGTTAAATCATATACTACTTCTTGAACTCTATTATTTGGTTTATGTGATACTACATGTAACGTTCTTTCATTGAAGTTGAATGATGTTCTATGAGTTAAATAAGTAAGGTCTGTATTTTTATTATCTACTTGAGATACTATCGCCGCTTTTAAATATTTGTAGAAATAGTCATCATACACGTCGGTGTATTTGTAAAGATGTAACGGTTTCGCTACATCTTCCCAATGAATGTCTGTCTTTTCGCTTATATATTCAGATATGATCATATACTGTATTTAGTAATACAGATATGACTATTAAAGTTCTTTAGGTCGTAAACCCTGTGATGCTTCTTTAGAGTCTCTCTTGGAGTGCCATCTGCCCCAGATGCAATGAGCGATTTCGTGTCCAATGAATTCAGGCACATATTGCCACTCAGGATCTTTGATAAAGATTTTACAGTTATTAGTATCGGGTTGAATTATGCCGAACGCTTCTAAACCTTCTACGCCCGGAGCATACATTCTAGCGGCTTGATTAAATTCACTTTGATTTTTTAAGATAACAAATTCGATATTCAGACTAGTCTTTTCGTATTCTTTAGATTCGAATGCATAATCGTCTGCCCCTTTTTTCGGGGCAGGATCACAACTAGCAAGCATTAATACAGTTAGTATCGCTAATATGCTTTTTTTCATTTACTTAATAGGGCTACCCCAGGTAGCAAAGAAGCTGATACTATTAACATCAGTCAACGCAAGTGTAACGTCTGAGTTTAGAGTTTCTGCGTGAATTGGGTTATTGTTGAAATAGAAAATAGTATTAGTTTCAATAGTTACTTTAGGTGTGGTAGCAACACCGATGAACTCTACCATCTCTAGTTTAACTTCATCTGGTAATACCACGCCCTCTGCTGGTTTGATAGTAACTTCACCTGTAGCAGGATCACAAACTACATATTCTTTGTATTTTTCTTCAACTTCAGGTTTTACGAATCTTACTGAATACGTAACAGAATCTGCGGGATATAGCGTTTTAAACATAGCAACATCAAAGTTAGAGTTCAAGTCAAGAACGATGTCTTCATCTAAACTGACACCTACATAAGATATCATATCTGAATTCTTGTACTCTGAGCTAGGATCCGCTGTAAAGACGTATAGTAGATTGTTTTGATCTTCTGAGAACGTGCTGTCTTCAAATAACAATGCGTTCTTAGTTACAGTAGTCATGATAGCAACCTTCATATCTAAAGATAATACTGGTTGAGAATTCATCGAACCCACTACAGTACAAACACCTGCAACTAGTGGAGCAGAATATGATGTACCTGATGAGATGCCGTATGGTTGTTGAGCACCTTGAGGATAAGCAATCATAACGTCTTCACCGGGAGCAAATAAGTCAAGACTTAAACCGCCGGCTGTGACTAGACCAGAATCGTTTGGACTAATGTTGTTGAAACCTGCAGGGATATCATATTTGTCAATAGCACCTACGGTCAAGCAAGCATCGATTCCAGCTGGTGTAATTTCTTCAACACTGATACCGCTATTACCAGCAGCCGCAACTACTGTAACGCCTGCATCAATCAAGGCTTGGAACTTAGCATCTAAATATGCGCTTCTACTTACACCCCAAGATGCGTTAACGATGCGTGTCTTACTTGGATCTGAGTTATGTTCAGTTAAGATAGCATCCAAGGCTTGACCTAACTCAATTAAGTTTGCGCTGTAGATTGAATCAGTGCTTTCTCTATATCCTGCAATTTTTACAACACGTAACTTTGCATAGGTATTAATACCTAAATTTTTGCCTACTGCCATAGAAGCTACGCCAGTACCGTGACCTAATTGATCGCCATCTGTGTACGCAGTGCCTTGTAAAGGTGGAATAACATAAAAAATATCTTTTTCTAGTTCAGGAGCGTCAAACTCAGGATGTGTTAAATCGCACCCAGTGTCTACTAAGTATAGTTCTGGTTTGGATACAACGTTTGTTTCATGTAAAGAATAAGAAGACAATAGAGGTCTATATTTACTAGCAACACGAATTCTGGCCCACTGTCCTGCTGAACTTGTAGGATCGATGTCAGTACTGGAAACTGACATTTCAGAAATGCTAGATACTCCTAAAAAAGTAACACTTCCTGCATTGTGATCAATAGAGTCTACTGCTTTACCTAGGTTGATAGCTTTGACTGAAGTAACTAAGAAGTAACCGCTTCCGAGATCGTCTTTGATTGTAGCATGTTCTTCAATGGCTGCTTTATCACCTTTTACTACAAACTCTTGTTCTTCTGTATCTAGCAATTCATGATCTACAACAGATTCGTGTTTTAGAACTTGTGGTAATAGATGCCAGTGAACGGCAATCTCAGTGTTAGCAGGCGCTTCTAATTTCCATTTGCTAGCAAACGCTAATGCGCTAGCAGGGCTATCAAACGTTACTTTAATATGACTCATGTTTCGGGCTCCAGTATATTGTGCTTCTATAGTATTTATCATTTCTTCTGAATATCAGAGGAATTATGACGTAGTATTTATGCTCGCTAAATATTGATATGACAGTAAAAGTGCATGTGATTCATGATCTTTGGTACGGTTTCAATGAACCCACAGATCCAGAAGATTTGATTATTCCCGATGTTGATATAGTTATCTTAAACGGTAACCTGAGCCACAATGCAAAAAGAAGCGTGTTTTATGCCTTTGAGCTAGCAAATATGTATCCTGACGTACACTTTGTGTATAATGAAGGTTATGCTGAACGTTATCGTCAAGTCATTGATAAAGTACCTTATGAAGTAGAAAATTCAATGAATACTCGTATTAAAAATAGTAATGAATGGCCTAAAAATCTTCACTGGAAAGATCCTAGATCAGAGAAGGGTCTAGATATATTACTAAGAACCGGGCAAACAATCTCAGTATGGACTTGTTTTGGTTTTCCGGAAGTCATAGAGTATTCTGATTGGAAAGAAACTTGGTTTTATCGAAACGTTGCTGAAGGACAGATACCTGTATATAAGCTAGACTATGACATTTTACCTGATTCTGATCTAAAAATATTCGGAGATATCACTCACTGGGCCACTCCTGAATTCATCAAAAATCATTTCCAGACGCAAGAAGACATGATTAGAGAATGGGAGATCGATGCCAAACATTTCGGTATTTTGGTTACTCATCTAAACCCCTATAACGACCCTAGACTTGAAAACATTAAGTATAAAGGGTATAAGATTCACTGGTTCAATAGATTATGGGTCACTACACAGTTAGAAAAACAAGTAAACTATCTGGGTGGTACACTGTACTCTAATCCGGGTCGTGGATCAGGTCCTAGAAGTAAAGTTATTGAAGTAGATACTTTCTAATTTCGATTGTTGTTCTACAGTTAACTGCATCTTGTATTCATGTCGATCTTTGTTATAGATACCGCCGTCTAATCTAGACAATGGAAACCTAAACTGCCTTTCGAAAGACCATCCGTCACCTGTTTGTTTTTCGAAATGATCTTTAACTAATTCAAATCCGGTAAACTTAGTTTCTTGGGGTATTATACTAAATCCCATATTTTCAAAACCTGTAATTTTCGCCTTATAACGCTCGTTTTCTAGTTCTTTGTACAAAGCGTAATTTTCTCTTAGTTTATCACCAGTAGCATATTCAGGATCATCTAAACTAGGAGTAGATAGCGTTGTGGCCCATGCTAGTTCAGGACTAAAAGATAAAAAGCTACCTTGATTGGCTATCTGGAATCTATCACTAACTGTAGCCCAGTGCATCACATTTCTACTTAGATTATGTCCGTAGACACCTAAGTTTCTGTCAGGCGCTTGACCACCAAAACATACGCCTGTGTATCCTAGATGAGTCAATATCTCTACAAATCTATAGTGAGTGTTAAAGTGCGGACTTATGTTTCCATATGTTCTAGTGACATCAGTATTTTCTCTAGTAAGAAATGATATGATATCAAATTCTATTTCTCTGTAGGATATGTCATGCTCTAAACAATACATTTTTGCGTGATCGCTATCATGTTTGTTTAAACCATCTTTGAATGTAAAGATAATTACGTGTGCTTCTAAATCTGCTTCAGCAAAACAATGTAACATTGCTTGACTATCTACACCACCGCTAAAGCATAAAGCAGGGTAGGGTCCTAATGTTTCATGGCAACGTTGAGCGGCTTCAATACGCCATTGTCTTTTTTTGCTTACAGTCATATGATTAAAAATATCAAAAAAAGACGGGTCCAATCTACAGGTATGATCTACCCCAGAACCTTCTTTCATTCCGCTTACGTCTAACCAGTTATCATAGAAAGGAACAGTTTTATACAGCGACAACTTTTTTCACCATCTTATGTAGGATATTAGGATCAGCATTAACATTTAATACTAACATTAAACAATTATCAACAAAACTAAACAAGCTGTGTAGTCGTGTAGTATTAATAAAATAAGTAGCACCTAATTCTAAATTCAATACTTTTTCTTCTTGAATCCATTTCATATCGTTGATACCAAAATTGTATATAGGTACTAAGATTCTAAATGTAGGTACTTCTACTAGTGCTCCATTATCTCTATGAGGAGGAAAAAAACCGCCTTTATCTAATCTAATAAAGTGAGTTCTTCCTAGATAAGGCTCCCAAAAATTTAAAAACTCATCTAGCTCAGGTAAGAATGTACATACATTCGTGCGCTTTTTAAAATCGCTTTCGTTGAAACTTTGACCGTGTAATTCTCTCCACTCTCGTAAAGAGTTCAAATCAGGTTTACCAGAGAACCCGCCATCTAAACTTGTAACACTTAAACCCCAGCGATTGTTAGGCATCTTGTGTTCTTGATAACGCACCCAGCCTGGATGCTTATCGCAAATCTCACGAATCTTGTTCAAATCCATTTTGGGGAAGTCTAACTCGACCACTTCTCCCCAATTTACAATAAAATCAGTTAATAAACTCATATGTGTATTTAATTAAATAAGTGTATGCGGTTAAAATTTATATATCCTAAAGATCACATTCCATCAGACACAGATGCAGATAGAGAAACATTATGCGAAACTATTTGTATCAGTTTGTCTAACGTACTAACTTTACCTGACGAAATCATTATAGAAATAGTCAAGATGTCTCCTAGTGCATACGCAGAAACATATTTACATTACAAAAACTCTCATAGAATAAGACTGAACAATTCACTGCTTATAAATGATATTGTCATACCCTTGACTCATGAACTTATACACCTAGAACAGTTCACTACAGGAAGACTAATGATCAATCATGAGGGTCTTTATATCTGGGAACAAATGCCTTATAATGTCAATATGAATGATCTACATTACGGCGACTATCTACAATTACCATGGGAGCTTGACGTACACAACAGACTGCCCAAACTATTAGAGACGTTCCTCAAATCTTACATGTAGCAGATGCACTGTCTAAGTAATCTCTGACTTCTACACCATACTGTAAACACAATTGTGTTTTTTCATCACTGGTTAAGTTTACCCAACCTAAACCTGATGCGTACACAACATCTTCCCATGTTCTAGCTTGCTTCCAGTCAAGCTGGAACACTGAAGGTCTAGTCATCCTAGTGTCTAACCAATCAATGGTGCATATATGAAATTCTAAAGAGTGTGCTATATCGATATACTCTATTTGCGCTCCCGGTGTTTCACCATCAGTATACACTCTATAGTCATTGATATATCGCTTTGCCATCATATCATATACTTCAGGTGTCATCATCAAGAACCAATCTCTGATCGCAATCTCAGGTTTCCCTACACGTGCGCTGTTCTTAGATAAATTTTTGTGGATTTCTAGCCCGGGCGAGTATATACAATTTTGTTCAGGTGGCAGTGGTTCGATATTTAAGTTTGCTTTATCACCGAAAAGATATTGTTTTTGTTTTACTAATACGTCGGGTCTAGTATCGAATACGGCGTCATATTCTTTTCCGGTTTCTTTCTCTCTGCGTTTGCGCCAGGGTATTAAAAGACTAGCCATGACAGCAGGGCCATACCAGCTGTTATACCACTTGGTGGTATCAAAGTCGTGGGGATAAATCTGAAAGGTAATCAAATTTTTTCCCTTAAACGTCTTTTCTACTCCTGCATGATTACTGTTATCATAAGTTATAAAATAGTAATCTACATTTTCTGCTATACTTTCATAAAAATCAAACAAGAAAGGATAGTTAAAATGCCATGTGCGTATGTGTCCCCTGAACATCACTGCGATATTTTTCATCATAGTAAGTTGTTCTCCATGCAATACTCATACATGTGTTCAGCCCACACAGTGTGTCCCTCAGCACTTGGATGAAAGATTATAAACATATCTTCTGCACTACCTTTAGACAGCATATAATGATGCGCCGTTCCGATCACAGAATCATCTTTGTGCATAAAACGTTTTTGATCAACAGATTCCCAGAGAATCTTATCACCATTAGACACTAAACTAAACTTTTCTCTATATCTTTTATCTTCCCACTGATATATCATTTCTTGATAATGATGGTAAAATGCTTGGTGCATAACATACTTTATATTAAACGACTTTAGTATCTGTTCTGTTTGCCATACCTGAGATATCCATCTGTGTAAAAATTCTTCTTCGTTCCAAAAGTGATCAAAGTACAGTCTGAAAAATTGATCTAGTTCGGGAACGTGTTCGTTATTTACAGGAGCATAGTGTTTGTTATCCATAGACCAAGGGCCAAAAGGAATAAAGTTATCTCCGCCCCACTTATGTTTCCAGTGAAACTCTCTGCGTTCAGGGCTAGTCCAGCCGATAGATATAAAAAGATCACTAGTATCTCTACCTGTTAGATAACCTTCGTTAGATAACCAGTCAAACAATATTCGTACAATGCTGTCATTAGATAGTGAAGGACTACTAAGATCGATAACTTCTTCTGCTTTGATTTTTTCAGCGAACTGATTTAAGTATCGATATTTCATTCTATAGGCTAAATTTACAGGCTTGCTTTGCCGCTCAAAACCTCCCCCAGGTAAATTCATGATAGGTGTAGGTTCTTCTACAGGATCTACTAGTTCCGCACCCCAGCACCAGCTATCACCTGCACCCACTAATCTCATCACATCGCTTCTCTGATCTTTGCAACGTAGTCACTGCATATACCGTAACACATTAATTTTTTAACATTCTCTAAGGTAGAGTCTACATATTCTGGCATTACAGCAATGCTATTTTTCCCTACAGCACAATTAGGATCAGTCCATATATAACCGTTACTAGTCAGTGTATGATCGTCTTTGTCATGCCAGAAATATTGAAACTGGTTTCCTGTACCGTCTATCTCTTTAAAGTATGAGAGTGCTTCAAAGTTTTTACAGTGGCACCAAAAACGCCAGTCAAAAATCTCTCTATCAACTTTGTACATGGGACTGTCATGTCCTAGATATAAACCATCAGACAAATACCACACATCTACTTCTACATGAAACCCTAATTCTAAGGCTTCTCGTATATGATCAGGATGATTTTCTCTTGCATCCGGACCGTTTGTATTACCTCTGTGTGCTATATAAATCATAAATTTTTAAGTATGCCCCAAGTTTGATTATAGCCATATGTAATTTCATGAACATGAAACCGATCACGCCATACTAATAGTTCCGCTAGCGGTCGATCTATTCCGTATTTACCTATTCTGTCTCCGAAAAAATGAATCTCAGATTCGCTATCATCTATGTAATCTAAAACTTGGCCCTTATGCGCTCCACGCAATACTATATCAACGCTAGTGTCGCCCCCAAGAAATAATTCTAGTCTAGGGAACAGGTTGTTAAATTGAATGATTAGATTTTTACGCTCGTTATATTCTTTATCAAATTTAACATATGCTTGTCTTTCGTCTACAGACACGCCTCTTTTGATAGTAGAATAACTGATACTGCCATTACGATGCTGAAGAATTTCATCTTCTATGAATAGTTGTTTATTTTCATATGTACTTGCTTTAAAGAAATTTAAAGCGTGTTCTTTTTCTTGATCGGTTAAATGTATTTGATTAATCTGGGTTTCTTTACCATCTAACCATATACTATTACCACAGCAGTGAAACCCTATTTTAGGATTAGTGGCAATAGACATACCTATCTGTTTGATTACTTTGTCACGTGGGCTACCGGTAATAAGATAGTAGTCTTTGTCTCCTAACCACTCATGCATCCACTGTTCAAATTTGTTGTCTATTAGTTGTCCGCGGTCGCAGAGTACCCCGTCCACATCGAAAATAAATTTTCTTTTTGTCATACAAGATATTTATCCTTAGTGTTGCTGGGTACTTTAATACAGACTATAGTGCAATCTTCATGGAATACTGGATCAGCTATCTCATGTGCATCTATAATAAAAGTGTCGCCCGCTACTAGTTCAGTGTCGCATACACGCATCGATCCTGATACTAAAATATTATATTCTGGATTTGTGTGATAGTGTGCTGGCCACTTTTCACCCTTGTGATGAGTTAGCACACCTACTTCAAAGTCTTTAGTTTTTAACAGGCTCGGCTCAAAGTCACCGATCACCCATCCTCTGTGCATGTCAGAGAGTTTGCCAACTTTCACTTTTCAAGATATTCTTTTAAGTCTTCTGGTGTACCGATAAATGAGATGTCTTCGGGCATGATCTGATAGAACCCTGCACTACCTTTGAACCAGTTGTATACTGGACCGATGTAGTATTCTCCTTGCGATCTCAACCCCGATTGCATCATTAGTCTTGCACTAACAACGAAATCTTTACCATGCTTCCACCAATGTAATCCAGTCAAAGCCATGTTACCCGGCATCACTTCTTTTTCAAAGATAGTACCAGACACCATGTCGATATAACTGTGCTTAGGATCATCGCTTTCGATAGTGACAACACCTGCATCGTACTCTCTCAATTTCTCAAATACTTCTTGTTTGAGTTTTGGATCCCAATGCATGATCTGATCACAGTTTGCGATCAGTAATTCTTCATCATTATCGATGTAATTTACTGCTTGGATAGCAGTATGTGCGGCTCCGTCTGTTCTACCCACGACACATAACACAGTACAGTCTGGGAATTCATCTTTCAGTCTAGTACCCAACTCTTTATGACTATCATGCATAGGGTCATCGGGGATAAGAAAGATAAACTTATTGTCAGGAGATTCTAACCCTAGACTTCTGGCTGCAGCCACAATCATGGGTTCACCCTTGACATCGATCATAGTCTTGGGACAATCATAGTGGTCTTTAAATCTGCGGCCTAGACCTGCGGCGGGTATAAGAATGTTCATAAACATATTTATTAAGGCTTGACATCGGGTAGAAAAAAATATATACTTAGTCTTTAAGTCAGGAGTTATCATGGATTTCTTCATAGGTGATCTACATTTTGGGCACAATAACATTGTGAACTTTAAAGACAAGTTCGATAACTTCCTGCGCCCATTTGATACTGTAGAAGACATGGAAGAAGCCATGATCCGGTATCACAACGAGATTGTCAAGCCCACTGATAAAGTGTACATGCTAGGTGACATTGCGTTCAATACCCGCGGTCTTATGCAGATCAAGCGTATGAACGGTGTTAAAATCCTAGTAAAGGGTAACCACGACACTTTGCCGCTAGCACGATACATCGAAGCAGGGTTTAAAGATATCAGGGGAGTAGATTGCAGAAATGGATTAGTGTTCACACACATTCCAATCCACCCGCATGAGTTGGGTAGATTTGGATGTAACGTTCACGGTCACTTACACGCTAGCCAGATCATGTATAGCGGTGATGAAGTAGATCCAAGATACTTGTGTGTATCTGCTGAACACACGAACTTACGACCCATTTCTTATGAAGAACTGGTCGAGCGTATTGTAGCACAAGGTGGTAAAATTGGAATGATTAACGGTAACGGACCTACCCAAAATAATTTCAATTCTCACTAAAGTGTGTTATAGTATATTCACTGTAGCAGAAACGTAAATTGCTAGGGGGCATCTAACCATGATAGATGCAACGTATATTGCTAAGGATGATGCTACAAATTATAAGGGAGCTGATAGTTACAGACATGGTAAAACTGAAGTATCATGCTCCCTTAATTTTTTAGATTGCATAACGAGGAAAAGAATATGAAAACATTATTGCCTAACACCGATTGGACTGACGAACAGTGGGGCGAGTTTCGTAATACCCTGAAATCAATTTTAGCTGAACAGGTTGCTGAAGTAACCTTTACTAAAGTCAACGGTGATATCCGAGTTATGGATTGTACTCTAGATCCTTCGGTTCTTCCTCAAGTAGTCACTGAGAATAAAGATAAGCCTGCACGTAAGACTAATGAAAACAGTCTAGCAGTGTTCGATACTCAAGCAAAAGGCTGGCGCTCTTTTGTCATCAAAAATATTCAAACGGTCAAGTATAATTAATGCCCAAAAATATTGACAGTCACTCAGTGATTGCGTATGATTGTGGTATATAACGAGGACTTTAAATTTGTTTAAACTACTCCCGGTAGCTCAGATGGATAGAGCATGTGCCTTCTAAGCACAGGGTCAGAGGTTCGAATCCTCTTCGGGAGGCCAATTGTTCCGTGATAGCTCAGTCGGTAGAGCAAGTGACTGTTAATCACTGGGTCGCAGGTTCGAGCCCTGCTCACGGAGCCATATAACTAAGGAGTAAGAGTGGGAGTGTTTCATAAGCATTTAATTATCCGGGCTGAGGTTAATCAACCGCCCGATGACACTAAAGTGATAGATCAATGGATGTCACAACTGGTAGAAAAAATCGATATGAAGATTCTGATGGGTCCGTTTTCCGCATACTGTGATGTGCCGGGAAATAGGGGTCTTACTTCAGTCACCATTATTGAAACTAGTCATATAGCCCTTCATGTCTGGGACGAGTTTGCTCCTGGATTGATGCAACTTGATGTATATACTTGTTCTACTTTAGATCCATATGAGGTGATCGAAGCTATCGCAGATTTCGGTCCTGTAAAAGTAGAAATGAAATATCTTGATCGTGAAAACGATCTTGTAGAACTTCCGTTGCCTATATGGGACGATCAATAACGCATGGATAGTTATATAATTGAGTTGCCTTTTTTAAGGTATGATAAACAAGAATTAGTATCCTTCATGAAAAAATCTAGCCCCACTCAGTGGGCTAGTGAAGGTTATGCTAACAAGTATTATCGTCCTAAAGACGGCTATCATTTATTTGAAGATATCTATAATCAGATTCCCGAGTTTGAGATAGATAACGGTAAAATCTTTTACGCTGAACTCAATCCTAGTGATTTTTTAAAACCGCACACTGATCTGTATCGCAAAGCATCAATCAATATTCCTCTTGTGGGAGACTTTACCAAGACTCCTGTAACTTTTCACAGTGAAGAATCTATAAAAAAGGAACATATATTATATAAGCATTTTTACAATGATGTTGCTACCATAATCAACACAGAGGTTTATCACAGCGTTTTCAATACAACTAATGATACACGCTATATGTTAAGTTTCAGTGTATACAAAACGTGGGACGAGATCAAAGTAATTTGTGACAAATATAATAACGCAGTAACATGAAACATTCCCCCTACATATTCAACATCCTTCACGAACTTGCAATAGAAAACTTTGGTATCCGCAATCAATTTAAGATGGCTGCAGGAATCGCATATCGGGGTAATCTTCTTGCAACAGGATTGAACAGTTTTAAATCTCATCCTATGATGCGTCAATGGGGCAAGAATGAAGACAGTATCTTTATTCACGCTGAGATTGATGCTATCAAAAATGCACTAAAGATCATGCCCCAAAGTGATCTAGCAAGGTGCGATTTATATATTGCCAGAGTAAAGCGTCCAGACTCAGATAGCGATCTTTGGGTCCCGGGTCTAGCCAAACCATGTAAAGGCTGTCAGAGGGCTATCGCAGCCTTTGATATCCGTAACGTGTATTATACACGTGATTTTGAAGAAAGGTGTTATCATCAGATAGGAGAATTTTATGTCTAAAGAAGAAACACAGTTAGTATTAGTAGAAACTATCTCACAGTTTCGTATCCGTTATGTAGTCGAAGTTCCGGTTGGTGTTGATGATTATGGTAACGATAAACAGTTGTGGGCGCTAGACACAGTAACGTGTGAAGAAGCAGAAGAATTTTCTCAAAAACACATAGGAGAAACAATCGTATCTCATCGTGTTATTACGAAAAAAGAAGCCTTGCAGTTATGTGATGAAGACAATGAGTATGCTAATATTTGGACAAAAGAGCATAAAATTAAGACATTTGTCACAAAATGGGAAGAAGAACAAAAGCAAGTTGTCTGATTTTTGACACAGTTTAACGTAGGAATTATAAACTATTTGTTTAAACGGGGTGATATCCCACTAAATAAAGCACTATCCTATAAAACAAAGGAGATATATATGAGATCATCCATACACGGTCTTATAATGTATTCTCTAGTAGGGTTGTTTATTATATTTGCAGTAGTGCCGGAACCTAATGCGTTCTATCCGGTATCTGCTCAAGACGTTGCGATTGAAGAATCGCTTCAAGAAACAACCGAAGCACAGGATCCGCCTGTGCCTACTATTGAAGCACCGCACGTAGTCAGTTCTGGCGAGAAACTGGCATACAAAGACATTGACATTTTCTGTCTCGCTAAAAATATTTACCATGAAGCTGGTATCGAACCAGAAGAGGGTAAATATGCTGTCGCCCAAGTCACGCTCAACCGAGTGAATCATCCTAAATATCCAAACACGGTCTGTGATGTTGTCATGGATCCATATCAATTTTCTTGGGCAAACAAGCGTTCTCTCCGTTGGACCCGTCCAAAAGGTCCCAATTGGGAAGAATCACTGAGAATTGCAAAAACTGTATTAGAAGACGGTTATCGTCATACAGGGCTTGATAGAGTCAAATACTATCACGCTGACTACGTACACCCCAGATGGGCTAACAAGCTGGCCATGCGTACGGTGATCGGTAGACACATCTTTTACGAGGATACGAGGGCTTATTAGTGCTAGCATTGATCGGTTGGATAGTACTGATCTATATACTAATCAAGTTCCTTCCTGAGATACTGTCCATAGTATTCACGCTAATATGGGGTCTACTATGGACAGTATTCTTTCTCTGGCTCTTAGCAGTCATTTTCACATAGTGACGTAAGTCATTGATTTCTATAGACTTGTTCTAAGTCGTTGATTTTATTAGCAAAAATAATTTGAAAAAAACTCCAAAAAAGGCTTGACATCGGGTACCCAAGGCACTATAATAGTATCATAAAGTCGAGAAACAGGAGTTACGTATGTACAGCAATCAAGCCCAATGGTCGTCATCAAACGACAGCTACACTTGGTGGACTCAGGTCCGTTTGGACAATGGTCAGATCCAGCGTGTAGAGATTCAGGCCAAGAATGCGTATGAAGCGACCCAGCTTTTCAAGGCTATCTGGGGACACCAGATGATCTCTGAATCTGTGGGTCGTGTGTAAGAATTATAAAAATGGGTAAGAAAAGGATTGACATTCTGGATATTATCCATTATTATAGTAACTGTGCAATGGGAGTTGCACATAATGTTGATGTTAAATCTTAAACTTAGTTGGAGCAATTAATATGACTAGTAAACTCTTTTCGGTAGTTGGTATCACTGTTCACAATGGTAATGCTAAGGTCCGATTCACTGACGACATGGTTCGCCGCATCAAGCAGTTCACTAAGGGTGGTGCTACCCGTTGTGACTTCATTGAGCTTCCCGAGCCTATGACTAAAGTTGACGCACTCAACTTCATGCTGACTCATCCGCAGTTCGCAAATGAAGATGATCAGGCTACGATCACCGATTCTATCGAAGATCGTGCTGTTCAGAGCAAGCGTACTGGCGTCAAGGTCAGTCTCTCCCTCGAAGCAATCAAGGCACGTGGTCAGGCTCAGTCTGAGTCGGCTACTCTTGCTGATGTGCTAGAGGCTGTCGCATCAGAGTGATCTGATGCCCAGGGTTTGGGGTGATCCCGTGCTTACTTTAAGCGATCAAAACCCCCTCTTTTCTTAATTCACATAGGATACTGTTATGACTACTATCAATGATATCAATCATGCAATCATGTTCGGCGATCTTACTAACGACCAGATCGATTCTATTGTGATGGCGATTAAGTTTCGCCGCAATCAGCTTGCAAAGCAGGCTAAGAACAGCGTGTCGATTGGGTGCAAGGTCCGTTTCGTGAGCAGTCGTAATGGTAAGACTGTGCTTGGTACTGTGTCTAAGATCAATCGCAAGACTATTCTTGTGCGTGAGCAGTCTCCTGGTAGTCTTTTTGGAACTACTTGGCGTGTGCCCGCTAACATGCTTGAGGTTGTATAATGAAAAAGCGTGATCGTGACAATCTAGAATTCTTGATGGCCGCTACTCCTGAAGTACTAGAAGACTGGTACAATCAGATGGACGATGATGATATCGAATATGCCTTTGAGTTGCTGGATGTATATCAAGTAGAACTTGAAACGCAAAAACTAGCACTCATGCTACTAGATAAAAAAGACGTTATCGTAGGACCCGTGTCTACAATCTTGCACTAAAGAAAAAGCCCCTCACGGGGCTTTTAGCATCATGCAACTTCAGTTTTGTTGCATCGATTGAATAGATAACCTCTAGCTGTTCTCATCTCTGAGTTGCTTAAGAAACCATCTTTATTCTTATCTGCTTTATCAAACAAGTTTTGGCTAACTTGACAAGTCTCTGATAGCTCAATAAAGTCTACCTTAGAGTCATTGTTTTTATCAAATCTAGATACCCGATCTTGCGCTAGGGCTGATGTAGATACCAAAGCCAATGCTAATACTGCTAGCTTGTTCATCTTGTGTACTCCTGTACGGCATGGACACTCCGTGTCACACGTATTTATACTTGTTGGCCGATTTGTACAGTTTTTGTACAGCTAGATGTTTTACAATCCGTATACTGACTTAGTGACGTTGTAGTTGCTTAGAACGTCACTAGAGCTTAATGCTGACGTATAGAATCTAGTGATACCGTATCTACTTTGGAACCAGTTTGCTGTACTACCTGAGTACGTAGTAAGGTCTTCAGCACCAAATGCTATGTACCATTCATTATTTCCAGTGGATTCCCAAGGAGAGTCCCAGGATAGTGCAACTGGATCGTTAAGTGTTGCCCCATTAAGATACGAATACAATCCTACTCCGTCAAATACTCTTACGATTTGATTCCACTTATTTAATAGAGAACCACTGCCGCCAACGTTTCTGTTGATAGCAGTTCCGTTCCATATTCCAGCGATTGCTTGATTGAACGGTCCCACATTAAATATTTGAGAACCAGCAAAGTGATAAACTGTAGTAGCAGGATCATTTGCGCCCATGTCACTCCAAACACAAAGGTTAGTAGCAGTAGGATATACCCAAACTTCTACAGTGTGTGCTTTATTACCCGACCCGTTATATAAGTTTGGTGATACGATATAATCATTTGTACCGTCTAATGTAAAGTAACCATTGCTATCGTAAGTAGGCCCTACTATAGTAGCATCATTGTTATTGCCTGACAAGTCAAACAAGTCAGTACCCGTTCCCGGATAACTAGTCTCACTCTTTGGATCGTACCAAGCAAACAAATTGCTCGTCACGGGAGTAGGTGGAGTGTATGGCGTCTCTACAGACGCCACACTGTTTGAAAATGCCATCATTATGCCAGTCATTAGGCTACTCCTGAACCATTAATGAACCAAGTATCAGTTCCCACCTTCATCAATGTAGCCATACCATAAGTACCAAGTACTCTGTTAGCGGCTGTTGAGTTACCTGCTAGATACAAGTTAACACCTGCGGCTGCATTCACTAAGATATTGCCTGCGGCTTCTTCAACGATAGAGATCGCTGTACCTACTGGGAACGCAACAGTTGCGTTTGTAGGAATCGTTAGAGTAATGTTGCCCGCTGTGTTAGAGTGGAAATGCTTGCCTGAGTCTTCTAATGCAATCGTATCGTCTGCTGTCAATGCTACTTGAGGAATCTCTAAGTAACCAATTGAGAACCCATTGACATTAGAGTTAACGTTACCTGCTGAGATATTACCTGTGGTAACGATTGTGTTAGAACCGAATGAGCCTAACAGTGTTACAACGTTGCTATCACCATACGAACTATTTGCATCAGCGGCAAATGTACCATCACCTCTGAGTACGTTAGAAACATTACCATCTAAATTGATAGAAGCAATGTTACCTGCACCTGATACGTTTGCTAGTGCTACTGCATTTGCAGTTGCGGCAAAAGTAACTTCACCAGAGACATTTGCTCCGGCTACGTTAGAGATGCCACCGCCGTCACCAATGAATTGTCCGGATACGTTTGCGTTTACTGCAAATACGTCACCAAGTGCTATGAAATTGTTATTAGTGCTGATGTTTGCATTAGCAAAGATG
>Ga0099850_1000192_pt1 | contig 25921 bp, 28 predicted proteins | sample CB_VirMetaG_5_FD_79182 | JGI IMG/M metagenome (GOLD analysis project Ga0099850, IMG submission 79182) | Freshwater to marine saline gradient viral communities from Chesapeake Bay - CB_1508_1D Viral MetaG | ecosystem: Environmental > Aquatic > Marine > Coastal | place: USA: Chesapeake Bay... | reverse complement strand
AGTGGACAGGTCAATACACTGGTAATTATACTGGCGCATACAACCAGCAGTTTACTCGTCAGTGGACTGGTCAGTATACTGGTGTATACTCAGGCACTTATACTGGTGCATACAACCGACAATTCACTCGTCAGTGGACTGGTCAGTATACAGGTAATTACACCGGAGTATACGCAGGAACATACAACCAGCAGTTTACTCGTCAGTGGGCAGGGTCATACACTCGACAGTATACTGGACCAAATGCTGAAACATACAACCAACAGTTTACTCGTCAATGGGCAGGGTCATATACTCGCCAGTATACTGGTCCTAATGCTGAAACCTACCAAGGCACATATCAGAACCAGTATACTGGAGGATTTACCGGATCTTATGCTGGAGCATATGCTGGCAGTTATGCAGGTGGGTACAATCAACAGTACACTCGCCAGTGGACTGGATCTTATGCTGGAGCATATGCTGGTGGTTATGCGGGTGGGTACAATCAACAGTACACTCGCCAGTGGACAGGTTTTTACGTAGCATTTTTCGGTGGTTTCTCTAGCGTTCCAAGTCCTGAGACATATCAGAACCAATATACCAGAACTTGGACTGGAGTCTATACCGGATCATATACTGGTGCATACGCTGGGGCATATCAGAACCAATATACCAGAACTTGGACTGGAGTCTATACCGGATCATATACTGGTTCATACGCTGGGGCATATCAGAACCAATATACCAGAACTTGGACCGGATCATATACTGGATCATATACTGGTTCATACGCTGGTAACTATGATAGACAATATACCGGAACTTGGACTGGAGTCTATACCGGATCATATACTGGTTCATACGCAGGAACATACAACCAGCAATTCACTCGTCAGTGGACAGGTCAATACACTGGTAACTATGATAGACAATATAACAGACAATGGACTGGTAACTATCAGAATCAGTATACTGGGGCATTCACTGGTAACTATGATAGACAATATAACAGACAATGGACTGGTAACTATCAGAATCAATATACTGGGGCATTCACTGGTAACTATGATAGACAATATAACAGACAATGGACTGGTCTATACAACAACCAATATACTGGTTCATTCACAGGCGCATATACTGGTGTGTATGCTGGAACATATGCAGGTGCTTACCAGAATCAATACACCGGAACGTTCTCTGGTAATTATGTAGGAAACTACGCTGGTACTTACCAAGGATCGTATCAAAATCAATACACCGGAACTTTCTCTGGCGTATATGCTGGCACATATCAGGGTAACTTCCAGAATCAGTATACCGGAACTTTCTCTGGTAATTATGTAGGAAACTACGCCGGAACTTATCAGGGTAATTTCCAGAATCAATACACTGGAACTTTCTCAGGTGTATACGCCGGAACTTATCAGGGTAACTTCCAAAATCAGTATACCGGAACTTTCTCAGGCAACTACGTAGGAAATTACGCCGGAACTTATCAGGGTAACTTCCAGAATCAGTATACCGGAACTTTCTCAGGTGTATACGCCGGAACTTATCAGGGTAACTTCCAAAATCAGTATACTGGTTCATTTACAGGAATATATTCAGCACCATATACTGGCACATTTGCTGGATCGTATCAGAACCAGTATACTGCTCTGTATGCTGGCGACTACGCTGGAACATACCAAGGCACATTTGCTGGTACATATGCTGATCAGTATACGGGTCAGTTCTCCCAGCAGTATACTGGATTGTTCGCTAATCAATTCACTGGACAATACACTGGTGCATTTACTGGTCTGTATACTAAGCAGTACAGTGGACAATATACGGGCGATTTTGCTGGAGGATACAGTCAGGCATTCACTCGTCAGTGGTCAGGATCATATACTGAACAATATAGTGGAACTTATTCCAGACAATTTACTGGAACATATACTGCAGATACTATCCAAGCAACCAAAGAAACAGTATCTACAGTAGCACTTTGGGTCCGAACTGCATAAAATCCCTTGACATTACTAGAAAAAAGCGGTATATATAATGTATTGCTACATTAATTATGGAGTCTTATGATGGCATCTTCACCTATCACAAATCGTAAAATTGAAAATCCTTATTGGGCAAATAAGGAACGCGAACACATTATCGCAGAATTCTATTATCCTGATACGGATAAAAGAGTTACTGCATCAATCATGAATGATGGTAATAATCGCGACTATAAAGAAATTCTGAAAAATTTCAGCATCGAGCAACTCGATGCTAACACCAATCGTCGTAAGGAATTGCGCGACGAAGAGATCAAGCGCAATGACGATCGTCGCAAGGCAGACATGGAAAAGGTTAAGCAGGAGCAACTTTTTGCTGCCAAACTTGATGCGTTTGAAATTGATGTCATCAAGAACTCATCCAACAGAAAAATGAAGTCGAAGATTCGTAAAGCAAAGAGCGTAATCGAGATCACTGCTCTTGCTGCTATTCTTATGACGGAAGAAAGTGCTAATGTCGAATAATGGATTTTTGTATGCTGTCTCTAGATACAAAGGATTCTACAGAGCAGCAAAAAACTCAGCAATCTCTCTAAAAGATTATTATCCGGATGCTAAAATTACATTATTCTGCGGCAATCCGGATTGGATCAAAGAAGAAGATTATGATATTTTTGACAACATCGTAACTGAAAATGTTCCTAACGACAGAAGGGCGAAGTTGTGGGCACTAGACCAAACCCCATACGACTTAACCGTGTATGTTGATGCTGATACTGAAATCGAGCACGAGGATATTCAAACTGTTTGGGATCAAATTCCTGAAGATGTTGACATTCTATTTACTGCTAATAGACCTTATAATGCTAAGATTACCATGCTTTCAGAAACTGAAGAGATGACTGAGCATTGCGGATTATTTCTATATAGAAGTAATGAAAGAACTTTAAAATTAATGCGTGCATGGTATGACGAATATTGGAAGCAGCAGGATGAAAACTTTGATATGATGCACTATCCTGAAGAGGCACGATATTGGGATACCTTTACTATGTGGAGATTATTGAATCTTTTTGACTTTGGTGTTAAATATGCCAGATTCCCAGATCCAGATGCTAAGTGGAACTTTGTGTCTGGATATAAGGAAGAAGAACTGATGGGTCACGAAAGAATTATCTACCACTATACCATTCCTCAAAATTTACTCTAGGATAAAATTATATGCTGTTTACCGAATCAATTTCAGATGAACTGTTAGATATCTTGATGCCATATACTGAGTGGTTCTTTGCTCAGAACGATCATGACATTCTAGCAGGTCCAGAAGAATTTCGCGCGAAGCGTGCAGGCGGTTTAACGTGGGAAACTGCGACTGATGAAAAATACTTAGAACACATTAGGTCAAAAGGCGATAAGCACATCGGATTCCCAGAGACCGTTGTCGCAACAGATATGAGTCAGATGTATCGCGAACCATGGTTTCCTTCGCAACACCATCACAAGCAACAGGAACTAAATTCAGAATTAATCGCATTCCTCGGTGCTAGAAACGTCGCGGTTCATACGTATTATCCTCCTGGTGGATTCATGGGTTGGCACACTAATCATAATGCCACAGGATACAATATTCTCTTAACGTATAATCCAGTCGAAGGTGGTGGATTCTTTAGATGGTATGATTACGTCAATGATGAAATTCTCACTCTACCCGATCCAGTGGGTTGGTCATGTAAAGTTGGGTATTACGGAACATATCCCGAAAAGGACAGCGGTAATATGATTTACCATTGCTGCGGTAATACTGAAAAGAGATTGACTTTTGGTTATATCGTACCTCACCTCGATATCTGGCAAAGTATGATCGAAGATATCTCAGGAAAAGATGCGTCACACTTTGGTAAATTATATCCCGATTAATTTACTTCTTACCAATAACCATAAATCTATCGAAGTCAACCATGCCTTCCCAAGACCAATATGATTGCGTAATAGAACCGGAATAAAACACATCCTTAACACCTACGTTTTCAATGTGTGCTTCGATAGTCGGGACGCAATTTATCCCATACATCTCACGAAATACTGTCGAAGATTGACAAGCAAAGATGCAATCTTTGTTTGCGGTAGTCAGATTCTTCAATGGGTACATCGCCTCACACGAAACAGAAATAACGATATCTGCTGGAAGAGCATTAATATCGTGGTAAGCAAAAGGCACATCCCAGTTGAGATGGTTTAATTCGATCCCGCTGTCAGAATAGTGTTTGTTGAATACCTTCGACAACTCGAGAGCATCATTGTCAATATCAATTAGAGTTAATTTTTTGACATTTAAATTCTCACAAAGAAGCGGGACGAGGGGAAACCCCAACCAAGAATTTAGAATTATAATTTCTTGTTTTTTGTTCAGGTCTACGTGCCTTTGAAGTCTTTCCACCATCCATATTGCAGCGTCCATAGAATTGGGATTGAGAGACTTTCGAAAATCCTCATGCTTCCATGGCATCTCATGGTTGATCTTTTCTAAACCCAATCCCCAATGACGGTAACTGTTCAGGTAATTATATTTTAACATCTTCAGGTCTTTCCATAGAATCGTATAAACAAATCAAAGGTTCTTTTCTGAGCACCTTCTTCTCAATATCAGTAGGCCACATATACCCGTGGTTGTAACTGTAAAACCAACTGTCGGGGAAGTAATTTATCTTTAATAGACGTTCGCGTTGATGCCCAAACATGTTGTCTAGTCCTCTGTAGTAATAGAACATCTGATCTGCGTAGTCTCTGGTGAATTTAGTTATTTTATCAATATCTAATTTATCATTCCACCGGAGAACACTCGAGTTTAATTCAGTATACTTGTGCGGCACATCCTTGGTGTCTAGTTTCATTTTGTTCAAGTTGTGCCAGTGAGTTCGAATAAACGTCAATCCATCTTCCGGATCTTGTTCGACGATACAATCTATGTTATTCTGTATCGTAATGTCTAGATCGAAAAACAACTTCTCGCCTTGTTTACGAATTAAGTTTCGATCAAACAGATATAACTTGTTCCACCACTTCTCATAATAATTGTCTTCCGGAATGGGTATAACTATGACCTCAGGATCTAATCCAGTAGCATCCTCTGTTATGCAATGAAATTCAAACTCGGTTGTGATGAATTTCTTGCAATCTTCTAAGAGACGATTTACATACTTGGAACCATATTTGGTCCCCCATTTCACAGTATAGATATTAATCATCATACATTCCAATGTTGTAAAAGATCTGGATCAACCAACGATTCTTGTTTCACTTTGCCTCTGCGGTTATCTTCAAATGGTAACAAGTCTACGTTGAAGACACATAGAATACAGTTCTTTCTATATTTAGCGACCTCTAAGTCACCAGAATCCCAGTCGCGACCTCTATTATATGAATATGCAAAGGTGCTTGGAAAGTGCTTCCATAGAGGTGTGTTGCTGAATTCACCCCACCTCCAACTATGATAGTTGTCTGTTCCATCAGTAAATGTGAACCAGATCCTTTCTTGGTGTTCCAAAACATCATTCCAGATACACTCCGTTTGATCATCTGACCAAACCATGCAACTACCATTCGTGTATGCACCATGTGCCAACTTGAAGTTTCTAGACTTCATAGGTCGAGGATCTTGCCACCAAGAACGCAATTTGGTCGGATTCTCAAAATCATATGTGATAATCGGCGACAGGTCGTTCTGAATGATTACATCCAGATCGAAGAATACAAATCTGCCAGTTGGTTTATCTTCTGCGAAGTTGTGGGTGTTGAAGATAAAGGTCTTGGGTCGATCCCAGCAACGGGCCATACCATATTTGAAATCGTCTGATCCGAACCAGTATTTCGGGTGGATATCTGGGATGTCTGGGAAGTCGATGACTTTGATTTCATCTTCAAAACCTTCACTGTTGTCCGTATAGCAATAAAAATGAAACTCGAAACGTTCTGGGGTATGCTTCTTTGCCATTCGATATAAACGGTTGACGAAATCGGTGGAGTATTTGGTTCCCCATTTACAGCAAATGTAGTTTACTCTCATTGCCACAACCTAACTATATTCTCGTCTTTACAATCAGCAAGTTCTAAGAACTTCTTGGCAGATGGATGCGGCACATTATCGGTATTGAATAGGCATATCTTGGCATCAGGTCTGAATTTAAAAGGTTCTAGGTCATCTAAGTGTTTACCTCTATTCCAAGAATAAATCCAACCTCCTGGTACATCATTCCAGAACTTTCTCTGCCTCCAGTAGTGATAGTTGTCGCTACCTTTGAAGTATGTTTTGAAAACTGCCTCAGAATTTTGTAAAACATCTTCATAGATGTGCTTCGTCGAATCATCAGGCCACATAGTAACACTAGAATTGTAGAATGTTCCGCGAATCTCTATAAAAAGTCTGTCGTGTTTTTGTGACTCTGGTTGCCATCTGCAATATATCATTCTTGGTTTCTGTGAGAGAGTTTCAATCTCTGTTATGTCTTCTTGGATGACCACATCAAGATCTAAGTAACACCAGTTACCTTTGTATCCTAACCATTCTTTAGAATTGAATATCAGAAACTTGGCACGATCGAAACAAAAATTTTCTTTTCCAAAATAGTATTTTGGATGAAGCAATCCATCATCAGGGATCGGAGCAGTGTCACAAATTATGTCGGTCGAGTCATCAGTATAACAAGTGAACGTAAATTCCTTCTTATAGTTTCTCTTTACCATGTTGTATAGGTTATTCACATACTTCGCGGGGTATTTGTCACCCCACTTGATGCATACGAAATTCGTCATATTTTTTATCTGCTCCAGGAAACTGATCCAATCCATTCAGCAATGCTATAGTGTAATCAGGTCTATACTTGAACGATTTATTATCGTCATCGACCCCATAGTAATCAGCACCATACACGAATGAATAAAATTCGCCTTTCGGAAAAGTATTCAGTTCTATATCCTCGTGCCAAAGAAATCTATCATCACCCCAATATTTGGTTTGATAATAATCTGAGTGTTCATAAAATGTCTCCCAGATAGATTTTGCAGCAGAAGATCCCGATCTCCACAACACAGCACTTGAGTTATAGTTGCTCATATAGCGCATAGAATGTGTGTCGCCCATGAATTCAGGAAATCCTTTGTTCTTCCAGAAAGTATATACTATTGTTGGGGTTTCGTCAATATAATTCCATAAATGGTCTATATCTTTTTGAATAGAAACATCTAAATCTAAGTATAGAACATCCCCTAAATAGTTAAGATTATACATCCAGATCTTCAACCAATGACCCTCTGCTTCCTCGGGGATAGGTATTGGGGTTATTCTTGAGTCTAAACCTTGTGCGTTGTCTGTTATGCAAAAATAATTATACTGGTATTTTGTTTGTTCTGCTATCTTGTTTACGTGCTCAGAACTATACTTCTCACCATATTTTAGAGTTAAAATGCTTCTCATCAGCACTCCAGTTTTTATAAATAATCGCGTATAGTTTAATTTATAAGGGAAGAAGATGGCGACTGTTCGCAACATATACATCGATCAGGGAACTACGTTTTCGCTATCTGTTCTCGTATCTGATCAAAACGACGATGCTAAAGATCTAACAGAGTACACCATCTCCGCACAGATGAGAAAATCATATTATTCGACCACGTCCACGAATTTCACTGCGACGGCATCAAGACCAACGGATGGCGAGATAACAATATCTCTTACTGCAGCGCAAACAACTGCTCTTAAAGCAGGAAGGTATGTTTACGATATCGAGGCGGCAAGCGACGAAGAAACAATTAGAGTTTTAGAAGGAATTGTAGTGATTAATCCGGAGGTTACTAAGTAATGTCTATTAAAGTATCAGTTCCACTTTCTAATAATATAAATACAAGTGTCGTTAGCAGAAGGACGCAGACCAGAGTCGAGAACCTTCAAGACATAGATTTAACGGGTGTTCAAGATGGATACACGTTGATCTACAATAATACTACTAAAAAATGGGAAGCAGCAGATCCTGCGACAGAAGTGACATTATCAACTATAGATGGCGGAACTTATTAAAACGTCGAGAGGAATAAAAAAAACATGGCAACTATTATTCAAATTAAAAGAAGTTCTGGTTCGGCTGCTCCAGGTACATCAGATCTGGTCGAAGCAGAATTGGCATACTCGCAAGACGCATCTAATGATGGCGTAGGCGCAAAACTTTACATCGAGTCAGTCGATAGCGGTTCGAATCCAGTAATTCATGCGATCGGCGGTAAGTTTTATACCGATGCGATTGATGCCGCGACAGATTCAAACACAGCAAGCACGATCGTCGAGCGTGATGCTTCGGGTAATTTTTCAGCAGGAACAATCACTGCGGCCCTAACAGGTAACGTAACAGGTAACGTAACTGGCGATCTAACTGGTGATGTTACTGGTAACGTAACCGGAAACGTAACCGGAAACGTAACAGGTAATGTTACTGGTAATGCAGATACAGCAACTGCGCTGGCAACTGGTCGTACTATTGCAATCACAGGCGACTTGGCATATACATCAGGTTCGTTCGACGGTACAGGAAATGTTACTGGAACAGGCACTCTTGCGACAGTTAACTCTGATGTAGGTTCTTTCGGTTCAACCACAGCAGTTCCTGTTATTACAGTAAACGCAAAGGGTCTAGTAACAGCAGTTTCAACCCAAGCGATCTCTACATCGTTCGACATTGCTGCTGATACTGGATCAACAGATACTGTTGCTGGTGGTGAAACTATTACCTTTACTGGCGGCACTGGTGTTGCGACAACTGTTGGTGCAAACGAAATTACATTCGATATCGGGCAGGCAGTCGGCACAACTGACAACGTGACCTTTAACAACCTTACTGTGTCTGGCGATCTAACAGTTAGCGGCGATACTACCACCGTAAACACTGCTACACTTACTGTTGAAGATCCTCTGATCATTCTCGCCAACGGAAACAGTTCGACTGACGCAGTTGACATCGGTTTCTACGGTCTGTATGATACATCGGGTTCACAAGACCTCTATGCTGGTCTTTTCCGCGACGCATCAGACGGTAAGTTTAGACTGTTCAAAGACCTTCAATCTGCTCCGTCAACCACAGTTGACACTTCAGGAACTGGATATGCAGTTGCATCTCTCGTCGCGAACATCGAAGGTAACTTAACAGGTGGAACTGTCTCGGGTCTTGCGACTGATATCGCAGTTGCAGACGGTGGTACTGGTGCCAGCACCTTTACTTCGAATGGTATCATTTATGGTAACGGAACTGGCGCACTGCAGGCAACTGCTGCTGGTACCGATGGTTACTTCCTGTACTCAAACAGTGGTACTCCTGATTGGACAAACGTAATTGACGGTGGCACATACTGATAATATATAAGGGAGGGGATTAATCCCCTCCCCCATTTTGGAGATTTATAATGGATGATCAGAATAAGTTTATTAATGCGTATATCAATAATTTGGCAGAAAAATTAAAAGCAATGACTCTTGACGCTGTAATGTTAAATACGCAACTTAATATTGCTAAAGAAAAAGTTGCGGAACTTGAACAAAAAAATCATATTTTAGAGCATGAAGCCGAACAAAGAATAGAAACCATTAAGACATTAATGGACAGAAATGGTGGTTCTGATGAGTTTGATACTTCTGATGGGTATAGCACACCAGCGCAAGAAGAGAAAGCTAGTCTTTCACTATGAGGATTTTAGATGGCAACAGTATTAAAACTTAGACGTGGAACTACCTCCGAGCACTCAACTTTTACGGGAGCAGAGGGCGAAGTCACAGTTGATATCACAAAGGATACTCTTGTTGTCCACGATGGGTCGACTGCAGGAGGGTTTCCTCTCGCGCTAGAATCAGACGTTACGGGCGTAATTTCTCTAACAGATTTATCGGCGACGGATGCTGGTGGTGATGGTTCTTTCACATATGACAACAGCACAGGGGTATTCACATACACTGGTCCATCTGCATCAGAAGTTCGTGCACATTTTAGTGCTGGTACAGGTATAACTCTTACAGATGGTGCAATCGCAACAACAATCACGCAGTATACTGATTCTCTTGCTAGGGCAGCAATCAGTGTAACTGATAGTGGTGGCGACGGTTCTTTAAGTTATAATTCTTCGACTGGTGTCATTACATACGCTGGTCCATCTGCCTCAGATGTTCGCGCTCATTTCAGCGCAAGCACTGGTATTTCCATTACAGATGGTGCAATTTCTACTACTATTACTCAATACACAGATGCCCTTGCAAGAGCCGCAGTATCGGTAACAGATTCCGGTGGCGATGGTTCTCTTTCATATGACAACAGCACAGGCGTAATCACTTACACTGGTCCATCTGCCTCAGATGTTCGCGCCCACTTTAGTGCTGGAACTGGTGTAGCACTCAGTGATGGGCAAATTTCTATCGGTCAGGCGGTAGGAACAACATCTGATGTTACATTCAACGATTTAACTGTCAGTGGAAACTTGACGGTATCGGGTACAACAACAACAGTTAATACCGAGACAATTAATCTCGCCGACAATATTATTCTCCTCAACAGCAACGAAGCAGGAACACCTTCTCAGAATGCTGGTATTGAAGTTGAACGTGGTACTTCGACTAATAAGACACTCGTTTGGGATGAGACAGCAGATAAATGGACTGTCGGTAGCGAGACATTCGTCGCCGGAACATTCGAAGGTGCTTTAACAGGTAATGTTACTGGTAACGTAACAGGCAATGCAGATACAGCGACTTCTGCCGGCAAGTGGACAACAGCAAGAACAATTACGCTTGGTGGCGATTTAACTGGTAACGTGTCGATAGATGGTTCGGCAAACGTAACTTTAACAGCAACGGTTGCTGCAAATAGTGTTGCACTAGGAACTGATACAACAGGTGACTACGTTGCGGGTGCAACTGCCGGCAACTACATCACAGTATCTGGCACTGCCGGTGAAGGTTGGTCACCAACCATTGCAGTCGATGCTACATCCGCAAATACAGCAAGCAAGGTAGTTGCTCGTGATGCATCTGGTGATTTTGCAGCAGGAACAATTACCGCTTCACTATCGGGCAATGCGTCAACTGCAACATCTGCCGGCAAGTGGACAACAGCAAGATCAATCACTCTCGGTGGTGATCTTTCCGGTTCTGTGTCGTTAGATGGTTCATCGAATGTCACACTTACCGCAACTGTTGCAGCAAATTCAGTTGCGCTTGGAACTGATACGACTGGAGATTATGTTGCTGATGTTACTGCTGGCAGTTATATTACTAAAACAGGATCTGCGGGTGAAGGTTGGTCACCAACCATCGCAGTCGATGCAACATCAGCAAACACTGCATCTAAGGTAGTTGCTCGTGATGCATCTGGTGATTTTGCGGCGGGAACAATAACTGCATCATTGGATGGTAATGCATCCACAGTCACCAATGGCGTTTATACCACTGATACTGGCACGGTAACTAATACCATGCTCGCAGGATCAATCGCGAACGATAAACTGTCGAACAGTGCAATTACGATTGCGGGAACATCAGTTTCATTGGGTGGATCATTTACTGCAACTAATATACTTGATGCGATTAAAACAGTGGACGGATCTGGTTCAGGATTAGATTCAGACTTATTAGATGGTCAATCCAGTGCATACTATCGCATTAATATCTATGATGCCTCGGGGACATTGCTTAACTGATGGTTATGATTGTTAAACCCAAACGCAGCGAAACCTCTGGCGCTCCTTCGTCGGGAGATCTAGAAGCAGGCGAACTTGCAATTAATCTTGCAGATGGACAACTGTTCTCAAAGAAAACAGATGGTACCATAGTGCAGTTACTGAGTTACGATGCAGATTTATTCTTAGTGCCAGAGACGGTTGACCTTGGTTTGGTAACAGATTCTTCAACGACTGCTACCAGAGATATTGGCACGATAGCATAATAAATATGCATAAAAGGAACATATATGGCAGTAGCATCAAGACAAGGATTAATTGATTATTGTTTTCGTAGATTGGGATTCCCAGTTATCGAGATCAACGTCGACGATGATCAAGTTTCCGACCGCATAGACGATGCGCTGGAATACTTTCAAGAATACCACTTCGATGGTGTCGAGCGTGTTTATCTCAAGCATCAGATAACAGGCAATACAGTTAAAGTTTCTGGATTTACGGCGAATAGTTTCGAAGTTGGTGAAAACATCACAGGATCGACTTCAGGAGCGACTGCTAAGATAGTCGAAATTTCATCTTCTAATACAATTATTACCGATAAGACAACGGGAACATGGGTCGCCAGCGAAACTATTACAGGCGATGTTTCAGGTCACACAACGACACTCGCAACAACAGGATTTTATACTGCTGGCGACATGGACAACGAATACATTGAAGTAACCGATAGTATTCTTGGCGTTGCAAGTATGTTTAGTTTTTCGAACGCTAACAGCGGTGCTGAAAATCCCAATAACATTTTCAATCTGCTCTATCAGTTTAGACAGAACGATATGTGGAACTTGCTCAACACAGACCTGATTTACTATGCACAAGTTAAGACACACATGTCAATGTTTGAGCAACTCTTCCCAGGAAAAAGATCTATTAGATTTAACCGCAAGATGAATAAAATTTTCATCGATGTTAACTGGCGCGAAGTCTTCGATCCTGGCGACTACGTTTATTTTGATTGTTATCGTATTCTCGATCCTAACACATATACAGAAATCTACAACGATATGTTCTTAAAGAGATACGCTACTGCGTTGATTAAACGTCAGTGGGGTGAGAACATGAAGAAATTTTCCGGCATTCAACTTCCTGGCGGCGTAACTCTAAATGGAATGGAGTTATATCAAGAAGCGATTACAGAAATTCAGCAAATCGAAGAAGAAATGCAATCGAAACGGGAACTCCCTGTAGACTTTCAGGTGGGGTAAGATATGCCCACGAACTTCTACTTTCAATCTGGTAATACTTCTGGTACTACTAATGAACAAAGACTCGTCGAGGATTTGGTCATCGAGAGTATGAAGATCTATGGGCATGATGTTTATTACTTACCCAGAATTATCGCAGATGAAGATCCTATCCTTGGTGAAGATCCACTTTCTTATTTTGATCAATTCTATCCGATCGAAATGTATCTTGAGGATGTGGATGGATTTGCAGGGGAAGGTGATCTATTCACTAAGTTCGGGTTCGAGTTTAGAGCGCAAGCAACTTTCGTAGTTTCTAAAAGAAGATGGGAAGAGGGTGTTGCAAACCAAACAGACACATTACAATTGGCAGAGAGACCTGCCGAGGGTGATCTTCTGTTCTTTCCTAAGACAGGAACATACTTCGAAATTAAATATGTCGACTTCTTGAATCCATTTTATCAACTTGGAAAAATTTATGTCTATAAAATGACATGTGAAGTCTTCGAATACAGCAGCGAGCGTTTCAATACTGGCGATTCTACTGTTGATGCTATCGAAGATAATAGAACTCTTGACGAATTCAATTTCAATGTGACCACACAGAGCGGTGATAATATCTTGACCAGTTATGGCGACGCGATTGTTCTGCAAAATTACTCTGTGGTTGAAATCGATACTCAGGCAGACAACGAAGAGTTCGATGATGAAAATACTGCGGATGGTATACTAGACTTCACTTCTATTAATCCGTTCGGAGAATTATAATGTTTAAGGGACAAACGTTTTACCATCAACACATCAGAAAAGCGATCATCGCATTCGGAACTATTTTTAACAACATAGTTATCGAGCGCAGGAACTCATCCGACGAGATTGTTCAATCGTTACGTGTTCCTTTGTCATATTCACCGAAACAAAAATTTCTCGCCAGAATAGATGCAGTCTCGACTGCAAATCCTGCTGAAGCAGCGATAACACTTCCGCGAATCGGATTCGAGATTACAGGATTAAATTATAGTCCTGCTAGAAAGATAAGTTTGCTGACGAAGAATCGTGCAGTTGGAGAAGGTGATTCGGCGAACCAACTAAGAACACAGTTTACTAGCACACCATACGATATGACTATTTCCATGTTCATTATGGCGAAGAACCAAGATGATGGTTTGCAAATAATCGAGCAAATTCTCCCGTTTTTCAATCCAGATTTTAATGTTACTATCAATGACATTCCAGAAATGGGTATTAAGCGCGATTTGAAAATTAATCTGGACAGTGTTTCTTTTACTGATGATTACACTGGCGATTACACTCAACGAAGAACTTTAATTTGGGATTTGACTTTCACGCTGGGTCTTAACTTCTATGGTCCTGTTACACGTCAAGGTATCATTAGAACTGCAATCGCAACTGCATATGACGAACCGAAGTTGACATCTACCAGTGCTATTACAACTGAGGTCGGCACGAAATACACAGTAACAACAGACCCAGCAGATGCCACACCAGAAACTGGTCAGTGGGATTATATCGAGACATTTGAGGATGTTTTTAGAGATGAGTAATTATGACAAACTAGACTCTATTTTTGGAACACATATGAATTTAATTCCAAAAGAAGAGAATTTACCGGAAATACTCGAACCTGAGATTATCTCCACCGGAGATGACATCGAAGACGACTATCAGGTTGCGAGAAAAAAATTAAACGATCTGATTGATAAAAGTCAAAAAGCATTAGATGGTGCGCTCAATGTTGCACTCGCGAGCGATAGTCCGCGAGCATATGAAGTCGTCGGGCAGTTGATCAAAACTACTGGCGATACTGCCAAAGATCTTTTGGATCTACAGGCAAAAAAGAAAAAATTAAAAGATTCTGATGGTAAAAATCAAAACATAGAAACACAAAACAATATTGTGTTTGCTGGAAGCACACAGGATTTACTAAAAGCATTGAAGAGCGAAAGAGAAAAAATTATAGATCATGAGTGATACATCTTATCATGGTAATATCAATCTAAAATCGATTGGTCACCAACATACTTTCACCACAGAACAACTCGAAGAAATCTTGAAATGTCAGGACGATCCGATCTATTTCATAGAGAACTATTGTCAAATTGTTACTCTTGACCACGGTCTACAGTTGTTCAAGTTATATGATTGTCAGAAGAGAAAGGTTCGCCACATCTTAGACAATCGTAAGGCGATTCTTATGGAGGGTCGTCAGCAAGGTAAAACAATTACCTCTGCCGCATGTATCCTGTGGTATACTCTCTTCCAAGAAAACAAAAACGTAGCAATCATGGCGAACAAGACTGCGGCTGCTCGCGAAGTTATGAACCGCTACCAAGGCATGTATGAGAATCTTCCTCTGTGGATGCAACAAGGTGTTCGAACTTGGAACAAGGGTGACGTAGAATTAGAAAATGGGTCCAAGGTATTTACATCTGCAACCACTACCAGCGGTATTCGTGGTAAGTCGGTCAACTGGTTGTATATCGACGAAGCGGCGATCATTCCGAATACTGTTGCAGAACAGTTCTTCGCCTCTGTTTATCCTACCATTTCTGCAGGTCAAACGACTAAGATCCTGCTAACCTCCACACCTCTGGGGTATAATCACTTCTGGAAATTCTGGAACGAGGCAGAGAAGGGACAGAATGGATTTGAACCAATGTTTATTCACTATTCTGAAATCCCAGGAAGGGATGAAGAATGGGCAGAAGAACAATTAAAACTCCTTGGTGAAGTCAAATTTAACCAAGAAGTTATGTGTCATTTCTTGGGATCTAGCAATACGCTGATTAATGCCAGAACACTAGGGAATATGAGTTCTGTAGATCCAATCTATGTCAATGATGGTTTGGATATCTTCGAGGAACCACGTGAGGGTAGAACATATGCGATGACAGTTGACACTGCTAGAGGTATCGGCGGCGACTATTCAGCATTCGTAGTTCTAGATGTTACTGAAGTGCCATATAAGATGGTGGCAAAATATCGAAACAATAAGATCGCTCCACTTCTATTTCCGAATATTATAAATAAAGTGGCAAGGGATTATAATACAGCGCATGTTCTGATAGAGGTTAATGACATCGGGCAACAGGTCGCCGACATTTTACATAGTGAATTAGAATATGATAACATTTTAACTACAGCAAAGGATACCAATAAACAGTATTTGTCTCCTGGGTTTGGCAAAACAACACAATTCGGTGTTAAGATGTCAAAACAAGTTAAGAGGCAAGGTTGTTTTACATTTAAGTCTTTGCTAGAAGAAAATAAATTATTAATTTTTGATGCAGATACTATCAGCGAGTTGTCAACTTTTATTGAGAAGGCTGGGAGTTATCAAGCAGACGAAGGTTATCATGACGACCTTGCAATGTGTCTGGTCTTATTCGGTTGGTTGACCACTAATACATATTTTACAGATTTAACAGATATTAATATTCGTGAGAAGTTATATGACCAACAAATGAAGCAGATTGAACAAGAACTAACTCCTTTCGGAATCGTCGCTGACGGAACTGAGGAGGAAGCGTTTGTTTTGGGTGGTGATTATTGGAAGGTAGACACAGAGTCGACTCCTAAAATATGGTAATTTATAAATAAAAGTAGTAAAATCTAGGTAAGATTTTTAACTCAAGGAGAAAATTATGGCTTTTCAGTTATCACCTGGAGTCCAGATTCAAGAGAATGACCAGACAAACGTAGTTCCGGCGGTTTCTTCGTCGATCGGCGCATATGCTGGTTACTTTCTTTGGGGTCCAGTAAACGAGGTTCGTACGATTACCTCGGAAAATCAACTTGTCTCGACCTTTGGTCGTCCTGGCGAAGACCAGCAGGGGACACCCGTCAACAACACAGTAGACTTCCACTCTGCAGCCAACTTCTTGGCATACGCTGGAAATCTCAAAGTTGTTCGCGCAGTTGGAACTTCAGCAAGAAATGCTGTCGGCGAAGGAACTGCTCCTAAGATTGACAACGATCTTGACTACGATGAGAATCACGTATCAGGTTCGAACAGCGTTGGTCTCTGGGCAGCTAAGTATCCTGGTGCGCTCGGTAACTCGCTTCTGGTTGGCATGATCGACGTTGCTGGTTTCACTGGTTGGACTTATGAAGGTCAGTTCGGTGTTGCTCCAGGAACATCAGATTATGCGGTTGCGCTTGGCAACTCGGCAGCAGACGACGAACTGCACATCATCGTCGTTGATGAAGATGGTGTGATCACTGGTACTGCTGGAACAGTTCTCGAAAAGTTCGCGAATGTCTCGAAGGCACGCGATGCTAAGGGTTCGAACGGCGAGAGCATTTACTACAAAGATGTGATCAATGCTAATTCCAAGTATATCTACTGGATGGACCATATCACAACTGAAGGTACCAGCGGCACAGACTTCGAAGCAACATCGGGTACTGTGATTGCATGGGGTAATACTGTTCCTGCTTCTGGTATTGCTTTCTCGAACATGATCGATGCTTCTGGTTACGAAGCAGTTTCGCTTGGAAGTGGTATCGACGACGATCCTGCTGATGGTGATCTCTATGCTTCTGGTTCAGGTTATGGTCTGTTCACAAATAAGGAAGAAATCGAGATCGATCTTGTCATCACTGGTAATCACTCGACGACTGTTTGCCAGAATGTTATCGATAACGTCGTTCTTGGTCGTAAAGACTGCGTTGCGTTCGTTTCGCCGGAACTTGCAGATGTTCAGAATAATGCTGGTTCGGAAGCTGATGACGTAGTTTCTTACTTCGAAACTCTTGCTAGATACAACTCGTATACTGTTGCCGACTCAGGTTGGAAGCGTCAATACGATAAGTATAACGACGTATACATCAATGTTCCTCTGAACCCAGATGTTGCTGGTCTCTGCGCTCTTACAGACAGAACCAATGATGCTTGGTGGTCACCTGCTGGTCTGAATCGTGGTGCAATTCGTAATGCAGTAAAACTGCTTTACTCACCAGGACAAACAGATCGCGACACCCTCTATGTTGCGGGTATCAACCCAGTGGTCAACCTCTCAGGTCAGGGTATCGTTCTCTTCGGTGACAAAACTCTACTGAGAAAACCATCGGCATTCGATCGCATCAACGTTCGTCGTCTGTTCCTCATCCTTGAAAAGTCACTAGGAACTGCTGCTAAGTTCCAGTTGTTCGAATTCAACGATGCGTTCACTCGTTCGCAGTTCCGTTCGATGGTTGAACCATTCCTCCGCACTGTCCAGGGTCGTCGTGGTATTTACGACTTCCGCGTAGTGTGCGACGAATCAAACAACACAGGCGAAGTTATTGATCGTAATGAGTTTGTTGCAGATATCTACATCAAACCTGCTCGTTCAATCAACTTTATCCGTTTGAACTTCATCGCAACCAGAACTTCGGTTTCCTTTGAGGAACTCGGTGCGTAATAACCCTATAAATAGATAAAGTTAGGAGAAATCTAAATGGATATTTCAAAGTTTAAGGGGTTACTTGGTGCTGGTGGTGCTAGACCGAATCAATTCAGAGTGTTTCTAAACTTCCCCGCGTATGTCACATCGCGTCCGAACCAAGAAGCATCTCTGTTGGTTACTGGCGCAGCGGTTCCTGCATCGAATGTTAACCCAACTCTCGTTCAGTATCGTGGTCGCGAAGTGAAACTCGCTGGTGAGCGTATCTTCGATCCGTGGACAGTCACTATCGTCAATGATACTGACTTCTCCCTTCGTAGACCAATTGAAGAGTGGATGAACGGAATCAATGATCGCACTGAAAACACAGGTATTCTAACACCTGCTGATTATCAGATCGATCTTGCAGTCGAGCACCTCGACCGCAATGATGAAATTCTTCAGACGTACCTTCTTAGAGATGCATTCCCGATCAATCTTTCTGAAATTGCTCTTCAGTATGCTCAGAATGATATCATCGAAGAATTTACGGTGACATTCCAGTATCAGAATTATGATGTTGCTGGTTAAACTATAAAAAGAACTTAAAGTATGGAAATTTTTGGTTATAAAGTTGAAAAGTCTAAGGGTGCTACGACCGAGAAATCGTTCGTGGCACCTACAGACGATGGTGGCGCAGAGGTTATCAAGGCAGGTGGTTACTACGGTACTTATCTAGACCTTGATGGCACTGCACAAAATGAAGCGGAACTGATTAAACGGTATCGTGACATCGCTTTTATGGCAGATGTAGACACTGCGATTGAAGATATTGTTAATGATGCCATCTCAAATCTTGATGATGAAAAACCAATTGAAATTAATTTAGATGAATTACCATATTCAGATGCCATAAAGAAAAAGATTCGCGAAGAGTTTGAATATGTTCAAAGACTCTTAGACTTTAATCTTAGAGCGCAAGATTTCTTTCGCAGATGGTATATTGACGGTCGTCTATATTTTCACAAAGTTATTGATACTGCCAATCCCAAAAAAGGTATCACTGACATTAGATTTATCGACCCAAGAAAAATTAAATTTGTTCGTGAAGTTAAAAAAGAAAAAGATCAGAATACTGGTGTCGAGTTCGTAAAATCAATTGAAGAATACTTCATCTATAATGATAAGGGTATTATTCAGGATAGATCTTACAATCCAGTCGCCGGAACTAGCGCATCAATGAAAATTACCAAAGATGCTGTTTGCTACGTTCCATCTGGTCTAATGGACCAAGATAAAAACATTACGTTGTCATATCTACATAAAGCAATTAGACCAGCGAATCAGTTGAGAATGATGGAAAATGCGGTTGTTATCTACCGTATTTCTCGTGCTCCTGAACGCAGAATCTTTTATGTGGATGTCGGCAACTTACCGAAGATTAAAGCGGAACAATACCTAAAGGGTATTATGGATCAGTATAGAAACAAACTGGTCTATGATGGTGCGACTGGTGAGATTCGAGACGACAAGAAATTTATGTCGATGCTTGAGGACTTCTGGTTGCCTCGTCGCGAAGGTGGTCGCGGCACCCAGATTGATACTCTTCCAGGAGGTCAGAACCTCGGGCAGATTGAAGATGTTGAGTATTTTCAGCGTAAATTATATCAGGCGTTGAATGTTCCTATTTCTAGATTGCAACAGCAAGGTGGATTAAACTTTGGTAGAGCATCGGAAATTAACAGAGACGAATGGAAATTCACTAAATTTATCGCGAAACTTCGTCGTCGATTCTCTCAATTATTTGATAATCTGTTAAAGACTCAACTTATTCTTAAAGGTATTATCAAAGAAGAAGATTGGAATCAGATTAAAGAATTGATTCAATATCGTTATGCGACTGACGCATTTTATACAGAATCTAAAGAACAACAGATTCTTCAGTCTCGTATCGAGATTCTTAATGGTGTTGCCAATTATATTGGTAGTATGTATAGTAAAGAATATGTTCAGAAAGAAATTCTTAAGTTGAGCGACGAAGAAATCGCTGAGATAGAGAAACAGATTGCTGCCGCTGCTCCACCACCGGAAGAGGATAATCCTCCCACAGAAACTGGTAATCAAGCAGAAGAGCAAATTCCTGAAGATGCTATAGATGGAGATGATTAATGAGTGACGATATTAAAAACTTAATAAATAACATAGAATTGGGCAACATGACAGATGCGAACGAGACCTTTGGTCTTGTTATGGCGAACAAAGTCGCTGATATTTTAGCAGGCAAACGAGTAGAAGTTGCACAAAATATGTTTAACGGAGAGAACCCAGATGGCGAAGAGATTCAAACAGATAGTTGAAGAAACACTCGACCTAATCGAAGGTCGAATGAACCAACTTGCTATGGATATGGACGAACTCAGCGATAGCGAGTTTAAGGCAAAGCACAAAAAATCCAAGCAACACATGTCAACTGCTTTGAACAAACCCATCAAACCCTCTAAGGAAGAGCAGGTTGACGAAGAAGTCGAGCAGGTCGACGAGGGCGAAAGAGCCAAGGAAATGCAAGCTGGTTGGGAACTTCTCCGCAAGAGAAAGAAAGACAACGAGAAAGCAGTCAAAGATATGAAGGGCATGGCACCTCATATGAAGAACCCTGCTCTTGGCGAAGAAGTCGAAGAACTCGACGAACTCTCACAAGACAAGTTGATGCAGTATCGTTCAGCTGCTAAGAAACAAGGTACTGGCATTCAGGACAGAATGAAAGTCGGCGGCGGTGACTGGTCAAAAGATGGTAAGGATACCAAGACTCTGAAGAAGAGAATGTCTGGTTATAAGATGGCAGGACGTAAGGTTAATCCAGGACTTGCTGCTACTGCTGGTAAAGCACCTCGTGTTGCTGCCAATGAAGAAGTCGAGCAACTTGACGAGATTCTTCCTGTAGTTGCAGCCGTGGCAGGCAGAGCATTAGCAACACGAGCCGTTGGTGCCGGTGCAAGTGCTATGACAAAGCGAGTTGCAGGTGCGGCAGGCAGTTATGCTGGCAAAAAACTTGCAAATAAAGTTACAAGCACAAATACAAGCACAAATACGACAAAGGAAGAAGTTGAGCAAGTCGATGAAGGACTCGGGGGAGCATATCGTTATAATCAAATGATGAAAAGAAAAAGAAATGAGTATCAAGGAATGGTCAAAAAGCACCAGGATGCTGGACATGATCTTAAAACTGCTACGAATAAAGCATCACAAGAATATGATGCTTTGGAAGCCAAGCGCAGAAAAAATGCTCGACCTTTACCACAGACACGTGATTTAATGAAGATGTCAACGGATGAACTGAAGCGCCTTCAGAAGAAAGAATCGCTAGAAGTCAAACCCATTAAACTAACCAAGGGTTGGGGTGACGGTGGCAAGTCTATGAAGACTAATAAAAACAAACTTGTTGGAAACCAACATAAAATTGATGCGAATGATGACGGTAAAATTTCTACAGATGACTTTAAGATTTTAAGAAATAGAAATAAAGCAAGGAATCAGTAAAGGATTAACGTATGGCAACTGTCACTGTATTAAAGTTGACCCAAGTACAGGGTGTCGTTAAAGTGCGTGGCACTGGCAGTGGTACGATTGCTCTTGCTACTACTCTTAAGAAGGCATCTGAAACTCAAAGTTCCCCCACGGCAAACATTCGTTCAATTCACTGGACTTGCAGTAATGGAACTGAAGCAACTGTCTCTAGAAATTCCGAGGTGCTTTGGTATCTCAACGGCGAAGGCGATATGGAATTCGCAGGTTGGTCAGATAACGAGGAAAATGGTTCAGATGTAATAGTAGATTTTGGTGCTGGAACTGGTTCGGTGGTTGTCGAACTAACTAAGGTCTCTGGTTATGGTCCTCAGCAGCACCAGAATCAAGGAGATCTAGGATAATGAAACTTATAACTGAAACGAACACCAATGTAAGATATCTCACCGAAGAAAAAGGTGGCAAGAAAAACCTATACATTGAAGGTGTTTTTCTACAAGCAGATGTGGTCAATCGCAACAACCGTAAATACGATCCAAACATTATGGATAAAGAAGTAAATCGCTATATGAAAGAAGCGGTTGAAAATAAGAGAGCATTCGGTGAACTCGGTCACCCCGATGGACCACAGATTAATCTCGATCGTGTTTCTCACATCATTACGGAACTTCGTCGTGAAGGTAATAACTGGATTGGTAAAGCGAGAATCACTGACACACCAATGGGCAACATTGCACGTGGTCTCATCGAATCTGGAGGACAACTCGGGGTTTCTTCGCGTGGTCTTGGATCATTAAAAGAGGGTAAAGATGGTGTTCAGTTGGTTCAGGATGACTTTCACCTGTCAACTGCTGCTGATATCGTAGCAGATCCATCAGCACCAGATGCGTTTGTCAATGGTATTATGGAAAATAAAGAATGGGTAATTGTGAATGGTGTTTGGACAGAACAAAATTGTGATTCCGCCAAGCGGCACATCAGAAAAGCATCTAGAAAGCAGTTAGAAGAAGCAAAACTGCAGGTGTTCGAAAGATTCTTGAAAAATCTTTCCAGAAAATAAAAATTTATAAATAAATGAATATGAGTTTCGAAACTTTAGGAGAATCAAATGAACGTAGAATCGAAAATTAGGGAGTTGTGGCAGAGCCCAAAGCAACTTTCTGAAGAAATTCTCGACGAAAAAGTAGCGGGTGATCAGACGCATCCGACACAGGGGTCGTCAAAGAAAGAGTCATCAGAAGAAATGCTAAAGGCAAAGCAATCAGAAGACAACTCAATTTCGTCAGCCGTAAGCGGCGATCAAACTCACCCAACACAGGGTTCTTCAAATGCTAACCCAGAAATGCATGATCTTTCGGGGTCGGACGACAAGGGTGGTTTGACATCACCAGTTGGTAAGAATGCATCTGCGAAGGCAAGCAAGACTGGTCTTAAGATGGGGGATGGCGCTGGCGAAGCACCTAATTTCACCGACGAAGAAGATCCAAGAAATGTTGTGATGCAGAAGACCTCTAAGGGCAACGTGCACCAGGAAGAATTCGATTCGGAAGACGACGAAGAAGACTACCTCGAAGAATCTGCAGATGAAGATGAAGATGAAGACGAGGATGAGGACGAGGATGTAGATATGGAAGAAGAATACGAACTAGATTTTTCGGACGATCTTGACACTCTTTTCGACGGAAACGAAGATCTGACTGAAGAATTTCGCGGTAAGGCATCTTCGTTGTTCGAAGCAATGGTAGTTGCTAGAGCAAACACCGAAATCGCTAGAATCGAAGAATCACTAATCAACGAATCAGTTGCTCTTATGGAAGAGTTTAAGGCAGATATCGTTGAGAAGGTCGATCAATATCTCAATTATGTTGTTGAGCAGTGGGTTGCTGACAATGAAGTTGCGATTGAAGATGGTCTGCGTGCATCAGTCACTGAGTCTTTCATTAATAGTCTCAAGGATGTGTTTGTAGAGCATTATATTGAAGTTCCAGAAGAGAAGTATGACGTGATTGGTGAACAAAATGCCATCATCGAAGAACTTCAAGCAAAACTGGACGAAGAATTTTCTGCTAAGGTAGAACTGCATGCTGAAAATATCGAACTTCAGAAAGAGTCAGTATTCGTTCGCGTCGCCGAAGACCTCGCGAGAACTGACGCTGAAAAGTTCGCTGATATTATCGCTGATGTAGAATTTGAGAACGCAGAATTATTTGAAGAGAAGTTGAATGTCATCAAGGAAAATTATTTCCCAAGACAGAAAACTGCTCTGGCCGAGGCATCACTCGATGACAATCTTGAAGAATCAGATCAGATTGAGAATTCTATGATTGCCAAGTATGCTGCTGCGATCAGCAATTCAGCAAAGTTTTAAAAGTCAATAATTTATAAATAAAAGAGTAAAGTTCTTTAATTAGGAGAAAAACGAAATGTTTCTTACCGAACAAATTCAAAAGAAGTGGGAACCTGTGGTTAACCACCCTGATCTTCCTTCAATCGCTGATCCGTACAAGCGTGCGGTCACCATGGCAGTTCTTGAGAACCAAGAAAAAGCCATGCGCGAAGAAAAGGCACTTATGGAAGCAACTCATGCCAACGCAACTGGTGCTTCCGTCGACAACTATGATCCGATTCTGATCTCGCTTGTTCGCCGTGCTCTTCCAAACCTGATGGCATATGACGTTGCTGGTGTTCAGCCGATGTCAGGTCCAACTGGTCTCATCTTCGCGATGAAGTCGCACTACTCGTCACAGACTGGCACTGAAGCACTCTTCAACGAAGCTGATACAGACTTCGCTGGTGGCGGCACACATGCTGGTTCGAACCCAGTTGACGGTACTTATACAACAGGTACTGGTGTTTCGACTTCGACTGCTGAAGGTTTCGGTGACTCGACAACTCTGAACGAAATGGCGTTCTCGATCGAGAAGACAACCGTAACTGCTAAGTCACGTGCTCTGAAGGCAGAATACACTGTTGAACTCGCACAGGACCTGAAGGCAATCCACGGTCTGGATGCTGAAGGCGAACTCGCCAACATCCTGTCGCAGGAAATCCTTGCTGAAATCAACCGCGAAGTTATCCGTACGATCTACAAGGTTGCTAAGACTGGTTCTGCTTCGACTGCTACTCCTGGCACTTTCGACCTCGACGTTGACTCGAATGGTCGTTGGTCAGTGGAACGTTTCAAGGGTCTGATGTTCAACATCGAACGCGACGCCAACGTGATCGCGCAAGACACCCGTCGCGGTAAGGGTAACTTCATCATCTGCTCGTCGGATGTTGCTTCTGCCCTCGCCATGGCCGGTAATCTTGACACGGGTGCTGCTCTTAACGGTGCTCCTGCTCTTAACGTTGATGACACAGGCAACACTTTTGCTGGTGTTCTTAACGGTCGTTATCGCGTGTTCGTTGATCCATATTCGGCAAACACTGGTGCTGCATCGCAGTTCTACGTTGTTGGTTATAAGGGTGCCAATGCTTATGACGCTGGTCTCTTCTACTGCCCGTATGTTCCGCTGCAGATGGTTCGTGCTATCGATCCGTCAACCTTCCAGCCGAAGATTGGTTTCAAGACTCGTTACGGCATGATCGCCAACCCATTCGTGGTTGACGGTTCGGGTAACACAGACGGTGATTCTTTCACTGCTGACCGTAACCAGTACTACCGTGCTGTTAAGGTTTCTAACCTGATGTAATCGATACCTCTCTGTTAGAGAGAGGGTTACTAAGAAACTGGGGAGAGCAGAAATGCTCTCCCTTTTTTCATTATAAATAGATTGCGGAGGAATACTATGGCAGTTTCTATATCAACAAACATAACAGAAGGAACTTGGGAAAACTCAAACCCGAGCGAACTTGATTATCTTAAACCAAATGGTTTTAAGTTTCAGATTCACAATCTTCCGAACGTGTCGTATTTTTGTCAGGCAGCAAATATCCCTGCGTTCTCGATCGGATTCACAGAAACTGATACTCCCCTCTCAAGATTGTACAATCCAGGAGAGAAACCCAGTTACGGAGAATTGATAATTCAGTTCCTCGTTCAGGAAAATATGCAAAATTATTTGGAACTATATAATTGGATGATTGGTCT
>Ga0099850_1000190_pt1 | contig 26084 bp, 34 predicted proteins | sample CB_VirMetaG_5_FD_79182 | JGI IMG/M metagenome (GOLD analysis project Ga0099850, IMG submission 79182) | Freshwater to marine saline gradient viral communities from Chesapeake Bay - CB_1508_1D Viral MetaG | ecosystem: Environmental > Aquatic > Marine > Coastal | place: USA: Chesapeake Bay... | reverse complement strand
GGTGCCGGGGTCGCGTGCGCCTCGCGTGCGCCTCGCGTGCGCCTCGCGTGCGTGTCGCGTGCGTGTCGCGTGCGTGTCGCCTCACTAGTGCGTAGCGACTAGGTGCCGGGGTCGCGTGCGCCTCGCGTGCGCCTCGCGTGCGCCTCGCGTGCGTGTCGCGTGCGTGTCGCGTGCGTGTCGCCTCACTAGTGCGTAGCGACTAGGTGCCGGGGTCGCGGGGCCAAAAAAAAGCGGGAGCGGGCTAGCCCGCTCCCGCTCCCGCTCCCGCTGCCGCTGCTAGCGTGCTACCTTCACGCTAGCCCACGACGTGGTGGGAGTCTTCATCCCGTGTCGCTCCTGCGAAGCGACCTCCGACGTGCGAAGCCATGTCGCGATTGCGACTGGCTCGAATCCTCCGACGTGGCTCGCTTCCTGCACCATGGCCAGCGCCATGTTGCGCGTGATGATTCCCGAATGGATCAATTCGTGGGCGACCTTGTAGCGAAGCCCGTATGTGGGCGTTACGCCCTCGGAACTCGCGATGCGGAACAGGACCGCCTTGGCCACCATATCCCCTTCGGGGTTGGGCTGGCCATGGACCTCGCAGGTGATGACCACCTGCGAGGTACCTACCGTGATCTCGCGCCATGACACACCCATGGTCGAATGGTCTCGACCGACGTTCTCCAGATCGGTGTCCAGCGAGGCCCAACTGCTACGCGTTTCCTCGGTGTCCAGTTCTCCGACGTTGCCGCTGTTCAATCCTGCTCGGTAGCCATCCCGCATCGCAATGGCGATGCTGTTCGCTTCGAACCGCGCCTTCCGATCGGCTTCCCGATCGGCGATCTCTGCTTCGAACCGCTCGCGCACTTGCGCGACGGTCTCGCCGTAGTAGTAGGTGCAGTCTCTCGCGATTGCCTTGTCCGTCTTTGCCATTGTTTTACTCTCCCAACCGCTCGAACGCTTGCGCACGGCGGTCCTTTAGGGTCGCAGCGTCTACTTTGCCACGACGGTTTTTGTCATAATCCGCATTGGCGCTGCGGAAACGGAGCACCTTATCGGTACACGCTTGGCAGTCGTTCGCCAATGCTTCTTCCCGATTCGATGGTTTCACCTTGTGAGTATGTTTTCCTGCCATGTCCAGAGTTAAACCACGCAACCATATGCCAGTCAAGCCCATCGGCACGCGACCTCGAGTCTGTAATGTCGGCTACCGCATATACGCCACACCAATTTTGGGCTGCAGTTTAGTGCGGAGCAACACTGCCCCCTATAGGTTGCCTGGGGGGGGTTAATCAATTGGCTCGAAGAAAACGATTTCCCCCATTGGTGGCGGCGAAAAATACCTCCTGTGTTCAGTCCGCATCAACGCTCCCGCACCTGGCCGAGATTGGCTTACATTTCGAGCAAGCCTTGTCGGACCGATACAGGGAGGGATGGCGGGGTAGGGTTAGTGAGCTTGAAATTAATTTCGAGCAAGCTAACCTGTAAAATTCGACCGACGCAATAACTGCGGTTGAGTAATATTATGGAAAACCTGAAAATTTGGCTTAGACAGTAATTCAAGGTTTCGAAAATTCACCACTAGCTAACCACAAGGTAATCGAAGAAAGATTGGAGCAGGAGATTCAATGAGGACGGCAATATTATTCACGGGGCAGCTCAGGACAATTCAGCGAACAGCAAAGATCATTCGCGAGAATCTGATTGAGCCAAACAACGCAGATGCGTTCCTTTACTGCGAGGAACGGCTAGCCGACCAGCAGTATGGTTCACAGGAGCGCGGCAGCTTAGACCATGTGCGATCCGAGTGGGGTTCTTCGATCAAGTCGATCGAGGTAGCAGATTCTGATCCCCACTATTGGAGCGGCAAAGCCGATGCAGATGCGGAGGGGCAGGATGCTGGGAAAATATCCCGCGACGAATATCGGCGGGAGAGGGCGAGTGCGCTAGCGGAAGATAATTTGGCTGGCCGCTTGTTCTACGAAGCGACAGGGGCAGCCCTAGAGTATCATCAGCTTAGGTGTGCATACGAGGCGATGTGCGCGGAGGAGGAAAGGAGGGGCGAGCGGTACGACATAGTTTGCAGGTCACGTTTTGATGTGATCACTTTCAGAAAGTTGATTATGGCAAACTATTTTGATCCTTCTTTATTTTGGGAGAATATTTTTAAGTTTAAGAAAGAGGCTCGAAATCAGGGTAGAACCAGTGCTGAGTTGTTGTACGCGGTTTTGATTTCAGGCGGCGACGAGACTATGGCGCATCAGATACTCCAAGGCGAGATGGCTGACGTGGGTTATTGCGGGAAGATCGACGGCAAGAATTTTGGGGATTGCCTAAGGGCAAACAGCGGCGGAGTGATGTACGATAAGTATCTTCAGATACTAAAGGGGATTGACCTAAAGGAGGCCTGCGAAGAGGAGTACACCGCTGATTTCTTGAGGAATATCCCTGGTGTATTCGCCATTCGGTATAATGTAATTTATTTTACCAAGCGAGAGCACATGGAGAAGTTGGTTAGATTGGCAGATACTGTTGGTGAGTATGTGTCTGGCAATAATTTAGATTGGTGTTCTGAGAACCAGTTTGGAATGCATTTGCTATCAAACGGGCTATTATCTTTGAATTACCATAGCAACATAGACGAAGAATATTTGGTATCAATAGACTTGGGATCTTTTACTGTAAATAAGAATAACGAGATTGAAAAACTTACTCCCAAGTATCTAACTTGGGCATGCATAAGGAAAAACAAGTCACAGGCTGAACGCGGATGGTCAAATCTTTCTGAGATTCAAACTAAAAATGGAGCAGTAGAAATTAATACATAGGAGAAGCCATGGAGAGTTACACGAATTTTATTCTTGGAGCATTAGGAAGTTTAGCGGTCGCTGGCGTTGGTGCTGGAGCTGGCGGTTTGGTTCAGGTTGCCAGAGTAGATGAGCGTGTACTCAACAACACAAACCGCATTGAGGTAGCGGAGGTTGACCAGGCATCCACGATGACTCGACAGATGGAGATTCAGCGCGACGTAGAGGTCGTGAAGGAGCGAGTAAGAAACATCGACGAGTCGGTAAAGCGCAACGGGGAGAAGATCGATCAGATTTTGGATCGTCTTCCGAGATCGCCTAGTCCTTAGGACAGGGTTTCTTCGGCGAAGCCTGAGTCTGTAGAATAAATAATTTTTTTGAGGCTCATCTTTTCGATGAACCTCCTGCAATTCGGGCAGGGTCTAGCTAGACCTAGCTCTCCGGTGGCAAGGAGTCTCACGACATAAAGGGTTGCCCCGGTTAGTCCCTTATTGGCCCGAAGAATTGCGGAGAATTCCGCGTGGGTTGTTTTGTAGGGCGAGGTGCTTCTTGGGTGAGTTTTGTAGCTATTGACGCCAGAGGCGATTATTCTTTGCCCCTTGGTTATTACAGCTCCTACTCGCTGCTTGTGACTTGAGGTCTTGGCTATTCTAATAGCCTGACGGATTCCTTGCATCTTGTTTTATGGTTCAGTGTACAGTTTCTTTAGGCAGATCGATCGGTGGCGGAAGAAACTCTAGGACCTTGGCAATGTAGTCTGCTTGTCCAATAACCATTCCTGGTATTTCGTCGTCATCCTCAAGCATATCCACATTAGGTATTACTATTTCCCAGCCTAGGTCTCGGCATGCGTCGACAAGGCGGAGTATTTTTTCTTTTTTGGTTAGATCCATTAATCAATATTACCACCTATCGCATGGCCGTTAAAACGATAAATTGCTAAGCGGGAATTATTTAATCTAAAAGTTAGCGATTTAATTTAATTCCCAGAATGGGTTGTCGATCTTGGCGGGATCCTCGCCGAAGGCATCTCCCAGCATAACCAGAAACAATGCTGCCCCCATGATAATTCTGGAGCCTTCTTCTTCGGAATAGATGCCGTCCCTAACATTCACCTTGACTTCTTTAAACAGAGCGTCAGAGGCGAGTTGAACAGCTTTTCCAAGCTGGGCTTCAGTCATGATCTAGGCGAGGTGGTTTAGGTAAAGAAAATCTATGATGCCTAGTCCCCTAATCGCGGGGGCTTCTGCAGGGGGCGGAGCCCAAGGCTCTCTCTTGCCGCCAAAGTATGGGGTTGCGTGCCCTTCGTCTAATAGAGCTTGGTTTACGTTCAGGTCATTCACGAAAACGATCGCCAAGATTCGGCCAAACTTCCCGCGAGGCTTTCTACGGTCGATACAGAGTTCTACTCCATCCGCGCCCATGACTAGCTCCGACAGGCGAGTTTTTGCAGCGATTCCGGCCTCCTTTTCGAGCGGGTTTCTAGTTCTAGACTCTGGGGTATTTATCCCCCAGAGGCGAACCTTGGATTTTGACATGACAACGGAAAAACCAAGATCAATATCTGCCACGATGGTATCTCCATCTGTTACTGCAGACACCGATGCGGGAAACTTGGTACATCTGCCAAGATCGATACCACTAGCTGCGTCGGGGAACCTAACCGCCGCAAGGAGGAAGAGGAACACCCATATACAAATGAGTCCTTTCATAGCAGTTATAATACACTCCGCTTGGACACTTTGGCAAATTTTTTAACCCTATCAACTACTGATCGATTGCCCCCTATTGCGGGGCTAACAACTTTAGATCTGATCTCGTCTGGGCTAGTACCAAGGGCTTCTGCCAGGCTTCTAAAGCTGAAACAATAATCTTCATCTTCAGAATTGAACCAGTTGAGCGCGTCATTTTTTTCTTTATTATCCTTGGATAGAAGGTCGCGAAGTGAGATCGCTAAAATTTCGTACATAAGGTAATGCAATGGGCCGATTGACTGGCTAGTCTCAATTAAATTACTAGAGCAGCAACCGCCTAAAATCTCATCTATTTTATAAAGATTATATTTACTCTGCACCTAAAGCTCCTTTGCGGCATCCCGGCGCATTCTGGCTGTCCTCATAGATTTTGAAATGAGGGCTATGATATCATCTATATCTAGTGGGTTTTGATTTATGATGCTGAGAGATCTAAATCTTTCCCCGGTTAATGGATTAGATTCTGAAATTAGGTGATACTTTTCTAGTTCAAGTTCTTCGTCAGACGGGAGAATGCCCACCTTAGAAGAAGTGATTGAGCTTAGTTGGCGGCACAGAGAGATAACCATCGTCATGCTTCCCAGGCTTCCTTTTTTCATATCAAATGCCTGAGCCAGCGAGTCGAATCTGCCCGATAAGCTCTTCTATGGGGCTCATAAAATTCGGCGATACAACAAGTCGATCTCCATAGCCGTAGTTTCTAACTTCGGCTAGGCGAAGAAAATCACCCCTGCTTATCCACCTACATATATCCAGCCCCCGAAAGTGGGTGGCGTGTGGATAAACAAGGATACCGATATCTTCCTTGAACTCTCGCGGGTCGCTTGATTGCAGGGCAAAATCCCAACCTTTCTTTTGGCGGAATTTCACAGAAGCGGTGCGGTTATCGGGAAGAGTAATGTCTCCCCGATTCTTGTCTCCTCCGACTAAGAGTTCCCAATTTAGTTCTGCGCCGAGAAGCTGGGCTGCCGCGAATTCGGCCCGCATTCCTTCGAGATGAATCTCAAGATCCGTTTTTGACCGATCGAATCTCTTGCTCGAAATCTGCCGGATTTGCTTGTTCTGCTGCCTTGCCTCTGCGGCCTTCCTGATCCCTACATCTTCTGCTGCGGTAATCTCGTAGAGCACCTCAACCTCCTCCTTCCCCGCTTGGGATTGTTGATCCCCAGGATGTGACGGTGTAGCGTACAATAAAACACCCGTCAAACGGACAGCAAAACTGGAGGTTAAATTGGGAAGTGACACATTTGGCAAGACGGTGAGGTACCTAAGGGAGCAGAACGGAGTATCTCTCCGTAAGCTGGCGAAGCTGCTGGAGATGAGTCCCGCTTATCTTTCCAAGCTAGAGCGCGACTTGCTGCCTCCTCCGAGCGAGGAGTACATCTGCTCAATGGCGGATTTCCTTGAAACCGACAAGGATCGCCTGCTTGCGAAGGCGGGGAAGGTCGCGCCGGATGTTATTCAAAAAATAGTAGAAGCACCTGAAATTGCATCAGATATTCGGTTGACAACCACTAAACACGGCATTAAGTAAGGCGGGGGGGGCATTTCGCCCCTATTTACTCCAGGAGACATCTAGAATGCCAACAGAAAGAAAGAAGAGATTCCGAAGGTTGTCGGAGTCGGAATACCAGATGCGCGACCGAATGGAATTTGCGAAGCAGCTGAAAGAGGCGCGAACTCACGCTGATTTAACGGTGAGCGACCTGTCTGATATTTCAAGAATAACCGCCGATTACATCTACAAGCTGGAGAGAGGGGAATCTCCCGCTCCTGCTGACGAGAGAATTTCGCAGCTTTCCAGGGCGATTGGATCTAACGAGGATAGCTTATTTGCCGCAGCGGGTAGGATATCTCCCGAAATTCGGGAGATTATTATGGACATGCCAAAGGAGACGGGGGCAGTAATTCGAAAGCTTAAGCCGCTCGGGCGAGTGGGCAGGGCGTATGTGCTCGAACGAATGTCTCAAGCGATCGCGGAGGTATTTGAAGAGAATCTACGCCAAGAAGAGATTCGGTCTATGACTGCTTGAACCGCGACTCTATGTGGCTGCTTATGATCTTAATTTTTTGTGCTATTTCAATCCATCCATCGTGGTTGACTGCATTTTCTAAGAATGTGGCTATGACATCATCTGGCGTGGTTGCTATCTCAGACAATGAGTTTGCAAAATCAACAGCAAGTGAAATGGCACCTTTCTCGTATTTTCCGCCGCCATCCAGCTTTATCTCGTCTCTAAACTTCCTGACTGAATACTTGGGGTTATTTATCTTGTTTTCTTCAGCGATCTCAAGAAGTTCTATGGCTGGCTGCCCTGTCCTAGTAGCAGCGTCAGCGGCAGCTTCGTAGAAAGATATTTCTTTTATATAAAACTTTGCATCTTTTCCTAACAGCTCAAACCTAGGAAGAAGAATTTCTCTGTAGATTTTACCAAGCCTAGATATCCTACTTTTATGCATTTCAAAAAGCCTGGCCAAGTCCTCTGTGACTGCTTCTCCTGGCCCTGCTTTTTCCTGTGCCATTCCAACACAAACCGCCATGCTCATCCAAGACCCTTGGAAAACATCTCTGACTTGCTTAAAAGCCTCCGCGATTGTTTCTACGGTTGCGCTACTAAGCGAATCTTTTACCTCTACGGGGTTTATGATTCTATCGACGTATGAGACTCCGTCGAAGAACTTTAAGTGTTGGTTGTCCATTTAATGCCGACTCCCGCCATCTCTCTTCATCATCTCGGCTGTGCTAGCCTTTGCCATGATTTCTTGGAATGTTTTTCCCGCGCTTTCTGTTATCTCTCGCTGCAGTTGCTGCCCGCGAATGGCAAAGTAAATCGCCAAGATGACCAGCATAAAACCAAACGAACCTAGCCCGGTTAAAAACCCCAAAATAAAAAATGTCCATTCCATATCGGCGCCCCTTGCGCGGCCTCCTCGTTTCGGTGTAGCATGAGGAAACGGCAGGAAATAGTATAACACCTCTTGGATTAGAGCACAACGATAAGGAAAGACGAATGGAAGAGATCCCAAGGCTGTACGCCATCTTGCCGGAGATGGCTCGCGAGGAGAAGGCAAAGGAGGATAATGACTTCCTCTATCGCCCTAGAGTCTCCAATTCTGGATCATGCCCTAGGGCGCTTACTTATGCCGCCCGAGGATACGAGGCGAAGCAACACTCGGGCCGCATGGCGTTGCTCTTCGAGGACGGGAATGTCCATGAGGATGTGACTATAAAATGGCTAGAGAAAACAGACTACAAGGTTTCTCACAACCAAATGGGTCTTGATGTTGCGGAGATAGAGGGCGCACCGGAAGGGACGTGGTACTGCGCATCGTGCGACAGGAGTATACCGCTTAGTACCCTACACGGTCATATCGACGGCCTAATAATGACAGATGAGATATCGCTCCTTTTCGAGCATAAAGGGCTAGGTCAATTCGCATTTGACAACCTAAACAACGAGGCTCCAGTCGGATATATTGGGCAATGCTGCGCATACATCATTGGGCTGGGAAATGCGGGCATGGACTTTGATCAGGCAGTTATAGTTGTAAAGAATAAGAACACCTCCGAGTACAGGCAGGTCAACGTAATGTACGATAAGGAATCCGATCAGGCCACTGCGGTAAACACCTGGAGCGGTAAGGTTACTTATCACTACGACGTTGTAAAGCAGATAATCGACCTTCACGAAACTGTAGAAAAATACAGGGCAATGGGAGAAGAGGATCTTCCGGACAGGCCCTATGACTCAACGGATTGGCACTGTAGGTTTTGCAGATACTCTAGTACATGCTGGGAAAACTATGACGTTGAATATAATTCCTACAAAGAAGAGGAGGAGGTACCAGACACGGATGAGCTATACTTTGCCCTAGAAGAGCTAGACGAAGTTAAGTCCAAAGAAAAAGAACTCAAAGCTCAAGCCAAGGAACTAAGAGCCAAGGTATTAAAGAGGATCAACGAGCTTGGAGTTAAGTCTGGAAAGTGCGGAGATGTAAAATTCGCACTTAAGAGTTTCAATAAGAAAACTATAGATAATGATTTGATTCCAGAGTCTGTACTGGAGAAGGCAACAAGGTTTCAGTCGATACAGACAATCACAACGAAGCGGATGAAAGGATAGTTAAAGTGCCGAAAATCGAATTTGCTCCAGTAAAAGCAGAAAGGAAAAGGGCCAAGGCCCGCATTGCTCTTTGTGGTCCCGCTGGTTCGGGTAAGACTCATAGTTCTCTCCGTCTCGCGGGAGAGCTGGGAGAGAAGATCCTCCTGATAGACACAGAAAACCATTCCGGCGAAATGGAGGCGGGAAAGGCTGGCATTCCTGAGTATTTTGTTTTTTCCATCGAAGCCCCCTTTGACCCTGCAAAGTTTATTGATGCGATAAAAGCAGCGGAGGAAAATGGGTTTGACGTAGTTATTGTAGACTCGCTTTCCCACGCCTGGGCGGGAAGCGGTGGTTTGCTTGATCAACAGGGAAAGATCACCGATCGAGGCGGCAATTCCTTCACTGCGTGGAGACAGATCACGCCAAAGCATAACGCATTCGTTGACGCCATGCTGCAAAGCTCATGCCATATAATCGCAACTATGCGAAGCAAGCAGGAGTACGTCGTAGAAGAAAACGAGAGGGGTAAGAAGTCCCCGAAGAAACTAGGGCTTGCCCCAGTTCAGAGAGAGGGCTTGGAGTACGAGTTCACTATCGTTTTTGACATCGATCAGAAAACGCATACGGCAGTTTCCACGAAGGATAGGACTTCCCTATTCCCGCCCGACCAGTCCTTTCTTATCTCCGATAAAACGGGCAAGATGATTAAGGAATGGCTAGAGGATGGCGCAGTCGAGGAGGCGCCAGTTGTTAAGAAGCCTCAAAATGAAGAGGCCTCTAAGGCTAGCGGGCCAGAGCAATCAGCCGACGAACGCCCTCTTAGCAAGGCAGAGAAAAACAAGCTGGTTGCATTGGCAAAGGATTGCGGCTACGAAGACATACGGAAGGCAATCGCCTTGTTCATCGGAGAGATCGACGGCCAGATCAGCCGCTCTGATGCTCAGAAGCTGGCCGCAAAGATGAAAGAAACCGCGCAGGCTTCTGCGCAATCGATTCCCTTCTAATAGGGTATAGGAGATAGGAGAATAGAATGTCGAGCTTTAACAATATAACGATTGTCGGAAATCTCGGAAGAGACCCTGAGCAGAGGTCGGTTGGCGAAGGTGATCGGACTGTAACGTCCTTCCCTGTAGCTACTTCGCGGAAATACAATACGCGAGATGGGCAGCTTAAGGAAGAAACACAGTGGCACTCTGTCCAGGTTTGGGGACCACAGGGAGAAAACTGCTCCAAGTATCTTTCTAAGGGCTCTTTGGTTCTGGTCAGCGGCGAAATGCGATACCGCAAGTACACGGGCAAGGATGACGTAGAGAGGATCTCAGCGGAGATCAACGCCGACAGGGTTCAATTCCTGAACACAAGGAACGGCGGTGGCGGCGGTGGCGGCGGCGGCGAAGGCGATCTTGATTTTTAATACCTACAACCGCCTGTGACAATAGGGGGAGTGGCATTTGCTGCTCCCCCTATTTTTATTTGAAGGCTTTGTTATATTAACTGATTGGTGCCAAAGGGTGTAGATTATGACGCGAGGTGCAAAAAGTACCGAGCACGATTAACACGAAACGGGTGCGTCTATCACCTTGGATATTTTGAAAGACAAGAGGATGCGATATCGGCAAGACTTGAGGCAGAAAGGCAACATAAAAGGGGGGCAAAGGTCTCCTATGTTCATAGCTACTCAACCTCCTCAGTCCCAGTAGAAATAGAGAATGACCCCTACCTATATTTTTTATCATTCAATAATATTGACCAAGCAGAAAGCCCAGAGAGGAGTCTTAGGCTAGCAGTGCTAATACAGGCGGTTAAGGACTTTCTAACAAGCAATAAGCCATTGGCGCAAAAGAATGCAAGACTCTGGTTCAAGGGAAAAACAGAGAGCGAGCCCACATATTCATTTCAGGAAATATGTGAAGTTCTTAACTTAGATCACAGCTTCGTTCTCAAGGGCCTTAAAAAGGCAAGTCGAAACAAGTCAAAGGCTTTGCAGATGCTTGGGAGAAGGCTTGTTAGATCAACGTCTCAAGTAGATTAAAGTGAATAACAAAAACTTAATAGATGGCTTTATCAATAGCCCCGCTGACGTTGGCCAATACGCAGCACGAAACAAGATTTCTGCGCATAAACTTAGGAAAATCGGCAGGGAGATCTTGGGCGAAAAGGGCTGGATCGATGCAGTAGCTTCGAAAAAAAGAAAGCAGTCTCAATACGCACTGGGCAGGCAGTTTGAGTATAGGACCAGAGACATGCTTGAGATGGCCGGTTATTTTGTTTTTAGGTCAGCTCAATCTAGGGGTGTAGCAGACTTAATCGCGCTCAAAAAAGGTGAGGTTCTTTTTGTCCAATGTAAAAGAGGAGGATCTATAAACACAAAAGAAGTATTAAAGCTCCTGGACGTTTGCGAAAAAATAGGAACAACTGCCGCTATTGCAGAGAGGCTTGATGGGATTAACACGAATATCTTCATAATAGAAAGATGCGAAAAGAAATTCAAAAAAATAAAAATCGAAATTTAGATCGGCGTGACTTAAAACAGGGATGCTTGCCGCTTCAGCCGAATCGCCGCACCGCCTGCTAGGGAGAAGATCTGAGACGAGCATACCCCCACCCCTTGAGCCAAGGTTCAGATCGTGCCAGAATTGGCGGATAGGGAAAACAAAGGAGGAAACTACGATTGCCCAACGCAGAACGACTCCTCAACGAATGGAGCAACCCGCTCTTTCTTGCCTCCCCCCGAAGGAGCAGGGATCTTTATCTTTTCTGTCTGACAGCCCAATCCGGCGCAGCACCTCTTGGCCTGATCTGGTACGCGGGAGACAAGGGCATTCGCGCCCTCGCCAGGAAAGCCGGAATAAGCCTCACCACTGACACCCGACCGCTTGTCGAGGTTGGTCTTGCAAAGCACGATACCTCAGAAGGTATCTTGTACTTCCCTCAATCTTTGTCAGGAGGCTGGATTAAGAACTACTCTGTGCGCAATATCTCGTCTTGGGAGAAGAGGGTTCATCTGATGCCGGAAGTAGACTTGGTTAGCGAATGGCGGTCGGAGCTAATGAGATGCTACATGTCTTATCCTAAGAAGATAGCGGAGAAGGTTTTTGAAAAATTCTCTGACGGAACAGAATCTCAACTTGATACAAACGGCAATATTGGCTCTGCTGATGCTGTCGCTCTAGTCAGGTACTTCGCTACATGCTTCGAAAAGGAAGGTCATGGAACCTACATAGGAGACTGGAGCAGAGAGGTTCGTGCGGCAAAAGATCTTCTCACCGCAGAGACACTGGAGAACTTAAAGGCGCGTATCGATCTGTACTTCAAGGACGATTGGCTATGCTCGAAAACATCCATGGACTTCATGTCGTTTCGGAGAAATGTGAACAAATTCGCCAAGAGCGCAGGGTCTTCAATCAGGGGCAGGGATCTATCTGGGTATTGGGAGATTGTGAAAAGGGAGAGAGATGAGTATTAGGTCGAGCATTGTATCATATCTTGATTCCAAGGGGTGGAGATACGTTGAGCAGGGGGGCGAAATAAGACTTCGGAAGTGCCCATTTTGTGATTCAACTTCAAGGGCGCCGTTCTCAATAGACCCCGAGGAGGGGTATGCCAAATGCCACCGATGCGATTGGCGGGGTGGTCTTTCTATGCTGAAGGCATCGCAGGGAGATGTAGTTTCATCTCTGGATCGACAGCATCAACGGTCTCCTAAGAAGATCGTTTCTCCACCCGCTCATCTGATTGAGGAGCTGCACGAAGGATTCCTGAAGGAAGAGAGGCACCTCGCTTCGTACTGCAAGGCCAGGTGCTTGGACATTAGTTCTATTAAGAAATTCAAGATCGGGTTCGACAAGTCAACATCTGCGGTTAGCTTTCCTTATTTCAAGAAAGGGAAGCCTGTTTCCATTAAGTACAAGACAAAGAAGCATGATGGGACTAAATTTATAACCCGGTGGAAATCTAAAGACGGCGGAAAGACTGCCTCGACACTTTATAACGTAGACTCGCTATCGGGGAATGAAACTTGTTATGTAGTAGAGGGCGAGGAAGATTGTATTGTTCTAGTCGAAGCGGGACTGGAGAACGTCGTTAGCGTGCCCAACGGGGCACAATCTTGCGTTGGGGAATTTCTGAACGACATAGAGCCATTCCGCGACATTGTAATCTGCTTTGATTCCGATGATGCAGGTAGGGCTGGAGCTGAGAAACTCGCAAGTGCCCTCGGACCCCAGCGATGTAGAATTGTTTCGTTACCGAACGGCATCGCCGTTCCCGGCCAGAAAGACCCAGCAAAGGACATTAGCGATTTCGCGAGGGCTGGATGTTTGCAGATGGCTCTTGCTGAGATTGAGAACACAGAAGGAGAAGCGCCAGACTCAATCAAGCATATATCTTCATTTGCAGATGATTTTAGGGACAGCTTCCTCAACGGCCAAAGGGATCGGGGGGCATCTACAGGGTTTCCCAGTCTGGACAATCTAATCGGAGGCAGAAGGCCTGGGGAAATAACCGTAATATCTGGCAATACCGGCAGCGGGAAAAGTACCTTCTGCTTGAATACAGCTCTTAATATCGCATCGACAGGCGAGGCTGTTCTTCTTGGCAGCTTTGAGCAAACAATTCCAGCGATCATGCGCAAGATGGCACAAATGATCACCGGCAGATGGTGGAGCATGCGCGAGGACGACGTAGGAAAGGTAATGAACGAGGACGACTTAAATCGAGTAGTTAAAGTTTTCTCGGAAATGCCGCTTTATGTAATCAACGTATTTGGCCAGATGAACACAGAGGAGTTCATGGAATGTGTATCTTTCGCTCGGCGTAGGCTCAAAGTTAAAACTGTCATTCTTGATCATATACATTTTATGCTCAAGCATGAGAGGGCGGACTCCGAGAGAATTGAGATAGACAACACAATGCTTTCCTTAAAGCAGATGACGATTGACAAGGACTTGTCTTGCTACGTCGTCGCGCATCCTAGGAAGAAGCAGGACGAAAACCCCGTTATCGGCATCGAGGATTTCCGAGGGTCCAGCTTCATCAGTCAAGTCGCTGACAATGTTCTGGTAGTCTGGCGAGACAGGGACATTAGCAAACTGCATCCGACCATGGGGAGAGCAGAGATACATTCCCTCAAGTGCAGGTCTGAATGTGGATCTGAAGGAAAGGTTGATATGGCATTCTCATATTCGGGCCAAAAATTCATGGACCAACAAGCTGAATATATTAAGCCCATGTGGGAAGACGACCCTGACATAGAGGAGGATTTTGTTGATGATCAATTCTGATTGGAAGGCGATTCGGGTGAAGAGCCCCGCAGGAACTTGGTACATTGCACGCACTCATAAAGAGGCAAATCGGCTTGGCGAGCGAAGGAGAAAAGAACCCAACGGCAAGAGTAAGGGTCGCGCTGTCTTCTTCAGGGAAGAACTGAACCATGCAGTCGCGAGTCTCGAAAAACTAACCGATTCGGAGAGGCAAAAGTGGCTAGGGGAAATCATAGACATCAAAGAAGCAATAGAAGGTGCAGTTGTTACTAGGGTTTCCATTAACACCTTTAGAGAACATAAGGTCTAGCTCCCCCCTGCCCCTTGATGGCTTATTGGTCCAAAGATGAAAAAATATTTGTCAGAAACAAAAGACATACCAGGAGAAACCAAGAACTTCCCATATAGTACATTTCCCCAGGAATCTGTTTCCCAAGGAACATCCCTGTATTTACTGACATAAAAACAGTTACTATCAAATGAGCTACCCATTAAGGCTAGATAATTACGAAATCAAACATGGCAAGACCTAGAAATAAAACGAACAAGAAAAAACTTCCCAAGTGGATGGCGGGGTTCAATGTTGTCTACCAAGCAGATGAGCAATGCATGGCAAATTCTGGCCCTAGATCTTCGGCAGAAAAATGCGAATTGACGATTCGCAGTGCAGTGCTGATAAATGCAATACTAGACATAGAAAGGGGTGCGGGCGTTATACTCAACGACGCAATAAGATGGGTTAATGGCGCCTTTGAATCCATGCCTGGGTACAGTTTTAACGACATCTGCGATACTTTTAATATATCACCCGAAGCCGCCCGCGAGGCAATTCTGGGCGATACCAAGACAAGAAATAAACTAAAGAGACAACTAGACCGGAGAACAGCGTGACTATATTCAAAAGCGCGGACTATTATCCCGCAACCTCTACTGCGTACAGCGAACAAGACCTGAACATGGAGCCCAAGCCCATGAGGGTTGCGATAGCGGAGAAGTGCGAGCAAATTAAAAATATGCTCCAAGATAAGAACGAAAAGTACGGCAACAGCGCAACTGAACCTGTAAGGATATTTAGCAAGAGCAACCCGATTGAGGGCCTACTTGTCAGATGCGACGACAAATTATCCCGAATTAAGACGACGGGGCTAAGGGAATCTGGCGAAGATCAGATACTAGACTTAATTGGCTATTTGATATTAATTTCCATACAGATTGACAATGAGTGGTAGTTTTGTCCAACAGGCAAACCATCGCTGGAAAATCAAGATTGACTCATCGAGCTGTTCCTGACAAAAAGCCCGTCTAAACTTATGGAGTTCAAATGAGCCAAGAAATTTTAAAAAATAGCTTTCTAGATTCGTATGTGGGTAAGGAGCCCCCCTTTGGGGGGAACGGACTTGGATACCTTGTTTATAAGAGAACGTATGCAAGGGCCATTGGAGAATCGGGCAAGAAGGAAGAGTGGTGGCAAACCATAGCCAGGTGCGTCAATGGCGCACAGAGTATTGGTGCTGGATATTCAGAAAAGGAAGCCGAGAGGTTATTCGATTATGTATTTAACCTAAAAGGTTCTTTCTCTGGCAGGGCACTATGGCAGCTAGGTACGGATATGATTGAAAAGTTTGGGGGACCGTCACTCCTAAACTGTTATTTCACAAATATCGAGGATATAAAAGACTTTGAATTCCTCATGACTCATCTTATGTTAGGTGGAGGCGTTGGGTTTTCTGTGGAGAGGGCAAGCGTCCACTCTTTTAAAAAAGTTAAAAACAATGTTGCCATCACTCACAAGAAAACCAACGACGCCGACTTCATAGTCCCTGACAGCAGGCAAGGATGGAGTGCTCTCTTGGGTAAGGTTCTTAAATCTTACTTTGATACCGGAGAGTCGTTCACCTATTCAACAATACTTATCAGAGGACGCGGTGCCACTCTTAAGACCTTCGGTGGCACAGCCAGTGGTCCAGAGGTCCTCATTGAAGGCATCGAAGAGATCTGCGAAATACTTTCCTCTAGGGCTGGGAAGAAAATTCGCTCAATAGATGCCCTCGACATCTGTAATGTTATCGGGAAAATCGTCGTGGCAGGATCAGCTCGAAGATCCGCCCAGATTGCGGCGGGCGATCCAGATGACTACCTTTTCCTACGAGCGAAACGCTGGGACAGAGGCGACATCCCGGCCTACAGGGCGAACAGCAACAACTCGATCTTGGCCGATAGTTTTGATGAAATTATTGAGGAAGTTTGGAATGGATACCTTGGCAACGGAGAGCCATATGGTTTGTTGAATAGAAAACTTGCCCGTCAGTTTGGCAGGATCGGCGAGAGGGTCAATGACTCAAAGGTTGTTGGAACGAACCCGTGTAGCGAGATATGGTTAGAAGACGGCGAGAATTGCAATCTTGCTGAAATCTTCTTGCCGAGAATTGAGTCAAGGGAAGAGCTTTATGACCTCAGTAAGCTACTTTACAAGACTCAAAAAGCTATCACATCTCTCTATTTCCCGTTTGAAAAAACCAGGGAAACGACATACCGCAACCGAAGGCTTGGACTGGGTGTTACCGGATGGCTGCAGTCATCAAGGGAACAGATAGCTTGGCTGGACGGTTGCTACAAGAACCTCAGAAAGTTTGACGAGAGTTGGTCTGCAAAGATAGGCGTTAACACTTCAATCAAACTTACTACGGTTAAACCATCTGGGACACTGAGCCTTCTCCCGTTTGTTACCCCAGGCATACACCCTGGGTACTCTAGGTATTTCATAAGGAGGGTCAGGATAGGTTCTCACGACCCGCTTGTTAAGATATGCAGAGACGCGGGATATCCGGTTAAGTTCGACAGGGGAATAGACGGAAGAGAGAATCACCTTCTATCTGTTGTTGAATTCCCTTGTGAGTATCCAGATGAAACAACTTTATCTGATAATCTAACTGCAATTCAGCAGCTTGAATGGGTCGTAACTGCACAGACACTATGGAGCGACAATGCGGTAAGCGTAACTGTATACTACAAGAAAGAGGAATTGCCAGAAATAAAAGAATGGCTCAAGAAAAACTACTCGAAGAAGATAAAATCCGTGTCGTTCCTTCTTCACGACGATCACGGCTTTGATCTAGCACCATATGAGCCTATAAGCCAAACTCAATATGAGGAAATTAAGAGAAAAATCACGCCTATATCAAATATAGACGAAATAGGGGAAGAGGAGTTACAAGTTGAGTGTGAAGGCGGAGCATGCCCAATCAAGTGAGATTTCTAGAATTAGAATGGAGATGGCTTTTGCAATAAGTCCTTGTGACAAGATACTGGTAATTGATAAAAGCAATACAGGCAGGATATTTTTTAACTTAAAAAATGCAATAGATAAAAACCTATGCTTCGCCGTTCGTCCACATGATGATATATTAGCGATTGACTTTGATAACCCAGAGAGCCAAGAGCCTAAGTTCAAGGAGATCGTTGAGTGCATAAAGGGGAATGGCATTAGGCCTGTTATAATATCAAGCGGAAGCGATGGTCATCGTCATCTGTTTTGCAGGATCTCCGATATAAAACTCAGAAGGCAGATAGTCAACTTCATATCCGCTAAGGGGGCATTGAGTTGGGTTAGGAGAAATACCTTCATAAGACCTCCCTTGTCTCCCCATAGGTCTGGCCTAGAGGTTTCATTGGTTGAACCATTAAGCTGTGAAGAGGCGATATGCTTTCTTTCTAGAAGCAGTAGCAAAGTTGATATAGATGAATCTGTAAATAAAAAAATAAAGCTTGGATGGAAGGGTGGCTTCGGATATCAAAGCGGCTCTGAGCTTGTCCAGTCAATAGTTAACTCTCTTCATATGTCCGGACTTGGATTCGATGATATATTTAATATTTTATCGGATCCTAAAAACCTAGGCGGAGCATCTCTGCAGAACCGAATTAGGAAGCGTGGAGAAGAGACAGCAAGAGATTGGCTAATGCTAAGCTACAAAAAGGCTGAGAAATTCGTCTGTATTAATGATCCAGAAAGAAGCCAAGAATGGATAGATTCATTTATTTATAAAATAAACCAATCACATTCACTTGGCAGGAGGAGGCTTAGTATAATTAGGCTTATAAAGTCTCATTTTGACATAGCTAGCAAGGCAAAGTCTTACAGATATACCGCAAGTGTTCGGCAATTGGCGTTAGAGGCCGCGATAAGTTCAACGGTAACGGTAACGAAGGGAAACAGAGAGCTGGAGAAGCTTGGGTTGATTCGAAGAACCCGAAAGGGTCTAGGCGCAACCGGATCATGCTGGGAGCTTTGCTATCCCGCCGCCATGCGTTCCGCATCATCGTGCTCCGCAAGTGATACATTAAATTCAACCCTCCGTAAAGAAGATAACCTTAGGGGGCGTGGGTCTTCTGTCATACGATCGAGCCACTTTGACCATGACGCTTTTCGGTATTCATTTGACTCGCGGAGGGGGTTGGGAACCTCTGCGGCAATCATTTTGGGTTGCCTTATGGAATCAGATGGCCTCAGGATCGCTCAGATTTGCCGCCTAACGGGATTTTCTAGGAGTACCGTAGGGAGGGTACTGGGTAGGCTGCTTGAGGCTCGCCTGGTGGAAAAGCGGAAATTGAGGTGGGTCGTTTGTTCCGGAAATCTGGATGACCGACTAAGCGAGCATGCGGAACGCTCGGGGCTTTTGGGGGCGCGGGCAAGACAGGCGGGAAGATACGAGAAAGAGCGCGAAGATTACATTCGCATGTATTCGTCGCGGTACATTCGGATGAAGGCATAGACCGCGTTCGCCATTGCGTTTCCGGTAGTCATTCCCGCCTTGTCCATTACCCCTCCCCTGAGAGTCGTTTTAAATATCGATTCGAGCTTTTTAGTACCATGTCTTTCTATTATTAGATCGCAAAAACTTTCTATTTCTATGCCGGACATTCTTTTGAACTCAGTCTGAAAAGGACTCGGTTCAAACTTAGATTCCCAGAATTGGGGTCTCTTAGTAAGCCATTCTATCTGGTATTCAACGGGTGCTCCATCTGGTTGGCTTTGGTGGCAGTGGTTACATAGCAGCAAATAATTATCTGGGCTATTAGATCCGCCGCGACTGAATGGCTCTATGTGCGCCTTTTCCAGCGGAGCAGATTTTATTCTTTTGCAGGACCAACAAGTACTTGATGCATATGCTGCTGGAATTTCAATTATCTCAAGAATCCTACGGTTGGCTACTATAATGGAATCAGAAGATGGGGGCTTCTCCCTCCCTCTTCTTTTCTGTTTATTTATTTTATGGACCATGGCCTAGTTTCCCCAATGGAAATAGTCAATAATGCTTAGAGGAGTTGAAATGGCAATTGTTCGATTATTCTTAGCAAATCTAGATTATAAAACTACTGAAGGAGACATAAGAGAATTTTTTCTCGAAGCAGGAAGGCCAACCGTAGTTAATATTATAATAGACAAAAAAACCAACAAGCCTAGGGGCTTAGGGTTTGTAACCTTAGATACCATGGATAACCCAGAGGATTGCTGGAGAGACAAGCTTCAGGGGAAGAGCCTAAAAGGAAGGCACATACATATTGATTTTGCATTGCCAAGGAATACAAAAAGGGAGTAACTATGTCAGAAGAAATCAAATCAGGTCCGAAAAAGGATACGAGATTCAAGCCTGGGAATAAGGCAGCGGCAGGGAGCAGGGCGGGAGGGCGCCGCCCTAAGGAGCTAACCGAGGCACTGGACGGCTACACGCTAGAGGGTATGGCGCTTCTGTGGAAGGTGGCGAACGACCCAGAGCATGAGTGGCATAAAAAGTTTGGGTTTGACGCTCTTAAGAATCTTGTCGCACACTGTGCTCCTAAGCGGAAAGAGATTTCCGGGGGAGAGGGTGGACCAGTCGAGATATCTCTAGCAAATATGTTTTATGGTGATTCATTGCCGAGTGAGGACTCAGAGGAGTCTTAGGGTTTGGCTAGTCAAATAAATGGAGAGATAGGGGAAAGACTTAGGCGTTATCGCAAGCACCCAGCAGCATTCGCCAAGGATGTTTTCAATGTCGAGCTAGATCCATGGCAGATACAGGCGATGAAGGCTACGGCCTCCAATCAAAAAATTGCGATAGCGGGATGCACAGGTGTAGGGAAAGACTTCTTAGCTGCCAATTTAATATGGTGGTTTCTTTGCACACATGAATATCCGAAGGTAATTTGCACTGCAGTTAAAAAGGAAACGCTTACTGACAATCTTTGGGGAGAACTTTCTCGGCTGCAAAGACGCTCAAGACTGATTCAAGAGCTGTTCGTTTTTGGCATGACTAAGATTGCGGCAAAGGGAGCAGAGGAAGAGTGGTTTGCTGTAGCGCGGACAACCTCGAAGAAATATTCGGCAGGGGGAGGAAATGCCCAAGCTGAAGGTCTGGCCGGAAAGTATGCTGACGATACCCTTGCCGTAGTAGACGAGGCTTCTGGCGTAGATGACGCAAATTTTGACGCCCTAGAAGGCAGCGCAAATACTCCTCGGCGTAAAATGTTAGTTATCGGCAACCCCCTAAGAAGAACTGGCAGGTTTGCTAAGATATTCTTGGATCAAAGATTTGGGGACGGCTGGTATAAGCAGAATGTTAGCTATCTTGATTCAATCCGAACTTCAGGAACCCCGGAGGTTAGGGCTATTCGTGAGAAGTGGATTGAGATGTACGGTAAAGAATCTGCCTATGTGCAAGCTAGAGTTTTTGGGAAGTTTCCAGAATCAAGCACAGACGATACGGTGTTTAGCCGAGAAGAAATCCAACTTGCCATGGAGAGGGAGGTTCAGGAGGACCTTGAACAGCCAATATGTATTGGGATTGATGTTTCTAGATTTGGTACAGATGAGACTGTTTATATAGTTCGTCGTGGCATGAAAATGCTCGACATGGTTTGCGAGTCCAAGACAGATGGTCCTCAGGTTGTTGGCCGTGCGATCAGTTTGGCAGGGAAGTGGGCCAAGCCCTGGGAGGAGCCTCGTCATTGCGTGGAGTTTCGAGTAGACGAGACAGGTCTCGGAGGGTCTGGGGTGGTAGACCCCTTGGTCGAGCAGGGGTGGATGGTCAGGGGAGTTCACAATGGCTCGAAGTCGTATATGCCGGATGACTATTATAATCTAGGATGTGAGCTTTGGATGGAAGATGGTAAGGATGCAATACAGTCCTGTTCGATCATAGAAGACGAAATTCTTGCTAATCAGTTAGAAATTAGGCAATATAAGTTCACAGGGAAAGCTAGACAAAGACGGCTCATGACAAAAGATGAAATGCGAAGATCTGGCATTGGAAGCCCCGATAGGGCTGATGCTTTTATTCTTGCATTTGCAAGCTCTGCGAAAATTGGCCTGGGAGAGGCTGCATTAAAAGAATCCATATCTTTTATGTAAAATGTTCGAAAGAATAAAAAAGACACTTGGGTTTCAAGGGGCTGAAACCAGAACAGATGCCGCTCTTGTGCAGGCTTTTCTGCGTGGAGATGACCTTCCTTTTCAGGGAGAAGGTGTATTCGACCATGGAGTACAGGACCCCTACAGTCAGAATATAGCTGTATTTAGATGCATTAATATAATTTCGAGTTCGCTAAGCAGAGTTCCATTGAGACTTATGCGGAAGGACAGGGAAATAACTGGAGGTAAAGTTTACTCACTTATGGACTCTCCAAACCCTGTTCAGAATGGAATTGAGTTTATGAACATGCTCCTTACTCAACTCCATATTTCGGGTAATTGCTTTATATATGTAGACGAAAGAAACTCTGATAAAATACCAAGATCCCTAATGCTATTGCCTCCGGGAGCGGTTTCCCCGATCAAGGGTGCGAGCATCTACGACCTTCTTGGTTGGAAGGTAAAAACAAAGGGAACTAAGTACGCAGAGGTGAGCAAGTCAGATGTAGTTCATATTAAATACTCATCGGATCCGAATGACCCAATAATGGGCTTGGGGCCTACAAGAATAGCTCGCTTGGCTGTAGATACTGACTTTGCGGCTGCAGTTTATAACAGAAGCGTAATGAAGAACGGAGGCCTGCCTTCCGGCATACTTTCCTATAAAGGCCCTGGAAAGTTAACCGAAGAGATGAAGGAAGAGATACGGCAAAGCTGGTATCGGACTTATGGCTCTCCAAGGTCATCTTCGAGACTTGCGGTTACAAATTCTGACTGGAGCTTTCAGGCTACAGGAACCAGTCAAAAAGAGATGGAGTTCCTTCAGGCTAGAAGGTGGAACCTAGTAGATATCGCTAGAGCATTCAATGTTCCCGTCATGTATCTAAATGATGATTCTGCGGGGACACTAAGCGAAGCCAGCATAACAATACAAAGGAGGATGTTTTACGAAGAAAACTTAATCCCCCTCGCTAGGAAGATAGAAAAAATTATAACATCTGAGCTTTTGTCGAAAATTGACAACATGCTTAGAGTTGAGTTTGATTTTTCGAATATAGCCGCATTACAGGTTGACTACAATGCGAGGGTTGATGCAGCTAGGGAGCTACATCGAATTGGATTTAGCATTAATCAAATCAACGAGCGGCTTGATCTTGGATTGAAGGATGAGCCGTGGGGGGATGATCACTTAGTTCCAGTAAACATGGTTCCTGCTCAAGATGTAGTTGATCATTCGGTTCAGCTTCCAAGTTCCGACTCTCCCAGCTCTATTGTCGATTCACCAGCTGAAGAGATTGCAGGAAATGCCAGTCGGGAACAGCAGTGGGGTAAGCTAACAAGGGATCTTCACAAGATCGACAAAAAGTTCACGAACAAGATGAGGAGAATGCTCTTAAGCCACCGAAGCTCGGTTTTGCGTTCCTTAGTCGACTCTTCGGATTATAGCATTGATATAGCTAGGGAGGCCTTAGGAAAAGTTGACTCAGCAGCTTTCGCCGAAGGTCTTATTCCGATGTTGATATCGGGCTATGGCGAGGGTCACTCTTCGGCACTTGAAGCAATACAGATTCCAGAAGACACCGTTAAAAGTCTCAGTAGACAAGCAATTCAAGAGGCTGCAGATTATTGTTCTGGTAGATATACAACTTTAATACAGCTTTGTGAGGAAGCTAAAGATTTAGTTGATCAGGAAATTTGCACAGGTTATTCTATGGGCGAGGGAGCAGAAGAAATCCGAGAGCGTATACGCAAGGCTTATAATAAGATAATTGGGAAAGCTAAAATGATATCGAGAACTGAAATTTTCGCGGCTAGCAATTTTGCTCGATACAGAATATTCGAAGGATATAGCTCTGAAGAGAGCATTTCTTGGCTCAGTGGCGACTGCTCAAACCATCGGGGGGCATTCGAATCGATCAAGCTTGGGTCTCTCTTTCCCGGTGGGCTTAGGTACCCAGGCGAGAATGGCGAACAGGATTCCCAAAATATCGGCTGTAGCTGTATTGTTGTACCTAGCGGCAGTTTACTTGTCTAACCTTAAAAATTATACAAAAATAAACTTTGAGCTTACGCTCGAATAGAATGGGTGAAAATATGGAAGAACAATCCAAAACAATCAAATCTTCTGACGCTACAACTGGTGCTGGTCAAATTAGTCCGGATTCGGGAAGCTCAGAACTAACGCGAGCAGGGCTGGCGGAAAGTCTTGGTATATGTCGGCCATCCGGCGACCTTGAGGGAGACCTTAAGACTAACAAAAGGGTTCTCTTGGAGAGAGGAATTTCGATTCGCTCGGCAAGGTCAGAGCCCGACATGGGCGAGAACATCGTTCAGTTTATTGCATGCACTGAGGGGATCAAAAGAGACGGCAATCGAGTTAGGAACGACGGTTGGTCTTTTGACAACTTCGCAAAGAATCCTCAGTTTCTGTGGGCACATGATTATAGTTCATTGCCAATCGGCAAGCATGTTCAGTGGAAGGTGGACAAGGTTGACGGAGAAAGTGTGCTTCGTCTTTGGAGTCAATTCTGCTCTGAAGATCTATACCCATTTGCGGATAAGGTTCGCAAGATGTATGAGCAAGGCTTTCTTCGAGCTGGCTCTATTGGCTGGATCCCCCTTGAGTACGAAACGATCGTAGACAAAAATGGCTATACGGTCGGGTTTGATTTTCTCAAGAATGACCTTTTGGAGTTTTCCGCTGTTCCTGTTCCCAGTGATCCAAATGCTTTAATAGAGGCTGTCCAGAGAGGTGTTCTTTCCGGAGAAGACATGGAGAAGCTGGTGCAGAACAAAAAGCGGGGAGATAATCTAGGGGTATCATATCGTCTATCAAATCAGAATCATCTTTCGGATGAAGTTGCACCTGAAGCTGAGGTTGCATCTGAGCATGAATCAGATAGTTGCGTTGTGGAATCCGCAGAAGATTTGACTGAGGTGAGACAGGAAATAAATGAAGAGATTGACTGTGAAGATCGAGACGGCGGGGATTCTTCGGCTGAATTGAGCCAGGAGGAAGAGCGCCTAGTTGCAGAGACGCCAGACCACGAAGAAGTCATTTCTGAGGATAGAGGCGACATGGAAGACGACGAGAAGTACGAAGATAGCGATGGTATGCCTGATGTGAAAGAAGAGCTGGTTGCCGTTCTCCAGGAAGCAAGCAAAGATTTTACCACAAAGATTATATCGGCTGTGATGTCTGTTTTAGGGGATTCTAAATTCGAATCCTCTTTGGAAGAAGATGGGGATGTTCGACTTGAAGATGAGGCTCTTGGGCTGGATGGGCCTGTTTCAGATGTTTTCGGTATGGAAGCTCATGTTTCCGAGGACGCCTGTGAGGAACTTGAGGAGGTTGATCAAAGGCTAGAGCAGCGCATTGGTGCTAAGGTTTCCAAGTCAACGAAAGATCGCCTATGCCGGTGCAGGGACAATCTCAGTGATGTGGTCAGAGAGCTTGATAAGATGCTTGAGGAAAGAAAAAAGGAAGACGATTCAGACATGATGGAGGTCGAAGTCCCTGAGAAGGACGAAACAACTCTCTCTGTAGGGGAAGATGCATCTGTTGGAAAGATCGACTGGGGTCGGGCGACAGAGATCGCAACTAGAATACAAGAAGATCTAAATCTTAAGGAAAAACAAGTAGAAGGCGAGGAAGCTGCAGGGGGCGACGTGAAGAAAGCGTCCTTGTCCCTTCTTGCCAACAAGGCGCAAGACCTTCTCGATTCTATAGGTAAAATCGAAAGAACTCCGAATAAGTCTGTTGAAATTAAGTCAGACTATCTTAAGAAAGTGGTTGATCAATCTAGGAACTACTCTAAGTAATTTGACTAAATTAATTTAATTTTGTACCATAAAAACTTGTCGGCATACGGCATTTTAATGCATCGTGTGCATCGTCAATGTTCAAGTAGATTTAGCGTTTGTAAGTCTAGTAAATTTTAACAAAAGAAAGGAAATAAAATGGCTTCAGAAAAAAATGTTATTGTTCGCGGTAGTGAGGACGAAAATCTTCACACCATGATGGAAGTTCTTGAGGGAATTTCTGCTCGCACTAAAGAACTTGGCGATGTTGGTAGCGAGGTAGACGAGCTTAAGGGTGCAATTGAGCGTCTTTCTGCTCGATCTGATCAGCTTGACAAGGAACTGCCGATGGGGCAGAAGGTCTTCTCTGCTGAGACTCCGGGCAAGAATACTGCTCTTCGTGAGTTTGGAAGCGAGATCACCCGTGCTTGGCGTATGAAGCAATATGGCCGTTCCGGACAGGGAGGCGCAGCTGGTAACGATGGCGATGAGGCTACTGCTGGTAGTGTTCTCGTTCCGCAGCTTACCTATGATAAGGTTGCCCGTATTGTAGAAGAGGCATCTATCATTCGTAATATTGCTACGGTTGTTCCAATGTCCTCCAACACGATGGTGATGCCAACTCGTTCAAGTGGTCCTTCGGTTTCTTGGCTAACCAACCAAGGTTCAGCTCAAGCAAGCAAGACTTCTGTTGTATTCGAGAACAACACCCTTACCAGCAAGACTCTCATGGCAATTGACGAGGTTTCTGCAGAGCTGGATGAGGACTCGATTGTTGCTCTTGAGCCGTTCTTCGCGCAGATGTTCGCGGAGGCAGTTGGCAAGGAAGAAAACAAGCAGGCTTTCAATTCTACAAGTCCCTTCACTGGAGTTGCTGCCGACACCAACATCACCTCCGTTGAGTTCGCCAACGATGGCCAGACCTTCGCCAGCGTTACTCACTCTGACCTCGTAAATGTTCAGTACACGGCAGATCCCAAGGTTAT
>Ga0099850_1000188_pt1 | contig 26308 bp, 33 predicted proteins | sample CB_VirMetaG_5_FD_79182 | JGI IMG/M metagenome (GOLD analysis project Ga0099850, IMG submission 79182) | Freshwater to marine saline gradient viral communities from Chesapeake Bay - CB_1508_1D Viral MetaG | ecosystem: Environmental > Aquatic > Marine > Coastal | place: USA: Chesapeake Bay... | reverse complement strand
ATTTTCTATGATTTTTTTGTCTTTTATATACATAACGAGACGTAATTTTTTTGGTTTATGTAATTTTATGATTTTTTTGGATTATCCCCAACTCTAACCCTAACTTATTCAGCACCCTCAACTTTGACATACTTCAAGTTCTTTCGCATAAACACAGCGTAAGTCAAGTCCTTATACTTTGATGCCCCACCACGCCCTGCTCCAATCTTGTCCTTGAAGAAGTCCTTGCGGTCATCCTTTTTCATACAAGTCGCACAAAACCCCTCCGCTTCTGCTACACCTCCACACCTGATACGGAATGCGGACTGAGTCATACCAAGTGTTTCAAGTGCCTTTGAACCTCCCGCCTTGTCCCAAATCACCGCACCATTACATTGGTCGTCCTTGCTACTACCACCCATACCCAAGTCACGAGTGGATGATACAGGCAGACACCTCCAAGTGCGTTTGGTCTTGTCCTTGCTGATGACCGACTTTGGAATGTATGAGTCCTCATCTCCAACGAACTTGAACTCAGCATTGTCATCCTTGACCGCCTTTGCGCCAGCATCAGCAATCGCCTTTTTGTAGTCCTCCGACTCAAACTCATACTCCTTACCATCAACGATGTCCGTGCCCTCAAATTTGCTCCTGCTCCCACTTACCTTTTTGGTCGCCGACTTTGGTTTGAGTTCACCTTCGTATTTCGCAGTCAAATCCGCCAACCACTGCTCATACAACTCAACCGCCAGTTGCGGAGGCACTTGTTCATACTTCTGCTTCATCACCTTCATCTCCTTGCTTAGAGGTCCAGCAGGACCTTTGACACTCCACTTCAACTTGTCAAGTGAGTCATACTGCTCCAACTCCTCCTTGACTTTGTCCTGCGCCTGCTCCTTGTAACCCTGGTCCTTCTGGTATAACTCCCAGTGAGACTCGCCCCGCATCTCCCACACCATCTTGATGAACTCGGGTGAACTTGCCTGTGCCTCCACGAACCCTGTTGTCAGGTCGCTCCCATCCCAGTCCGCCAACTTGCGGAGGTTCGCCAGCATCTGTGCGGAGTCCATCTCTCGGGTTGCGTTTAGTTGCCTGAGTCTTCGGTTGTCTGTCGTGTGGTTTCGTTTAGTTGCCTGAGTGTGCCTTTCCCAGTTCTTTGTTTCTTACCATCCTACCACAAAGAAACTTTCAAATTTTGGTGAAACGAGCAAAAAATAATCCAGAAAATCCAGAATCCTGTAAATTTGAAACTTTCCTTGTGTTGATTTGATACCTTAAATACAAGACACCCCGACGCTTGATACTTTCCAAGACACCCCGACGCTTGATACATTCCAAGACAACCCGACGCTTGATACTTTCCAAGACAACCCGACGCTTGATACTTTCCAAGACACCCCGACGCTTGATGTTGAACTACAAGAACTTTCGTCCAAGTGATGACCTTTACTGGTTGCTCAACCTTGCGTGCTTGAAGCACACAGGGGTAATGCTTCCAGATGCTTACGCGGAGAACTCCAACTGGACAAAGGATGACGAAGGCAAGTCTAAGTTGATTATCAAACCAATACTACTTCGTCCATCATTCTTCAACGACCTCTCGCTTCAAATCAAACGAAGTATGATTGTGGATGACTTAAAGATTCTATTTAAAGGTGAAAGGTGTTTCAAGAAAAATCACCCCCAGGAGCGCGAAATCAAAGAAGCATACCTCCGTGATTTCAAACGAACAGGCAAACTTAAAACACTTATGGCGAACGCACCAGATTATCAACTACCAAAAGTTGAATGTTGCTTTTATACAACTTACCTTCAAAGTAATTACGATTTTGAAGAGGGCAATTTTGCGGAGTATGTATTTGAAATACTTATGAAGACCGATTACGGCAAAAAGGAAATACTTGAAGTTTTGAACACATTCAAACAATTTCACGATTGGTCGCCTAACCAACAACCACCCGAGTGGAAAAAGGATGTTGTCAATTCTGGTTGGAGCACAGCGATTTGTCAATTGATTTGGATTCGTGGTAAGTCAGGGATGAAGTGTTATGGTAGTCGTTGTAGCACCAACTCAAATAATGTAAAGAGCAAAGGATGGACAAATTTCTACGGGGATGAAACTCGTCCAAAGTTCTTTTACAAGCGAGTCGTAACACCAAAAGTCAAAAAGGGTTCAAATTACAAAGAAATCGCAGAATGGTTTTTCCAGCAGTTCTATCTAATTCAAGCAAACAGAAACCCATACCAGTCTGTTTCTGGTGCTCCATCGTATTGGGAGATGGACGCAAGTGTAAGAAACGCAATTCAGATGGGTTGGGATAGTGTTAAGAACCAGTCAAAGATTGATATTGAAGATGAGTTCCGTATCTTTGCGATGCCCGAATACAAAATCAAACCACGAAGTTATGAAAGCGTTGTTAATTCAATCGCTTGGTAGAAGATAGTGTGGTTTCAAAAAAGGTAAGTTAAAACATAATATTTCAGTATGAAACAAAGTATCATCAAAACAATTCACAGGCAAACTTATGATAGACGTAATAGGTGGGTATTCAAATAATATTTTTTGCCATCTCTTTGAAGTTGTCTTTTGATTCAATCTAAAACCCATTGGTGTAATCATTACAATCCCAACATCTTTTCCACATAGTTCAAGTATCTTATCCAAAAAGAGTTCAGGCATAAATTTTTTACCTTTACCTTGATTGAAAGGTGGATTAACTATAACCAAATCACAATCAATAGGTTCTGTCATAAGTAGAAAATCTTGACCTTGTTTTATATCATAGTTTATCTTTTCACAATCAGTAAATTTTGCGGTAAGTCTTCCATCACCACAAGCAGGGTCTAATATCTTTTTGAAACCTTTATCCCCAAGTAAAAAAAATATAAAATCACAAACATTATTGGGAGTTGGAGTATCACTTCGTTTCACACCTTTATTCTCTTTGACATTCATAACCATAATACAATACTTAGATAAGTTTTGAACATCTTGAACGCATCTCCTTATTTATAGCATCAAGTTGTTTTGTATCTTTACCAATCATACACGAAATCATCTCATTAAGGTTTTTCATAGTTCCACACAACTTTAAGAAGAACCCTTCATTAAATATTCCATTCTCTGTGCTTGATTCTGCTTGGTATTGAACTTCGCCCATTGCTACTTTGAGTTGAGGGCAAATTGTTTCAAGTTCTTTTGAATTACAACACTTAACCGCATCGCAAAACTTAATCATCAACTTAGCATAGTTAAAAAGTTCAGGATGCTCAACAATTGATTCGTGTTTGGACTCAGCATAACGCTCAATAACCATCTTTGCTTTTGCCTTTGAATAATCCAACATAGTAATATACCCTTTTCCATACTTTACCCAAGCACAAGTTACATCTTCTGGAATATTAGGATTGACCTCAGCAATAATAATCATATCTACAAGTGCTTGAATAAATCCACTCCTTGCTTTACTTCGTTTCTTCTTGTCAGTGATACTATTGAGTCGTATCCATTCATCATCAAAGTGTTTAGTCATCTCTTCAAAACCCTCCATAGTTTCAAAGTCTGCTTCATAACTTTGTTCTGCTTCAACTCGTTGAATCCCTTGATTGAACTCCTCTCTTGTTAAACCAATACTTTCCAAGAACTCATCAGGGACATTGTTTGCGTCAAATCGTTCAACTATCATACCTTCTTGTTGCGATAGTTCGGTAAGTCGGTCTTCTGTAACGAACTCAACATTCTCTTCTGCGATTTCCCTCATCGCCTCATAAACCTGTTGAGGTGTGACATCTTCTGGTCGTTCAATTTCAACCTCCTCACCAGTTTCAGTATTGATTGCGGTCATCATACGACCACCCGAACGACCATACCGACCAAGACCTCCACTGAAATCAGCGTGGTGTGGGGTTTTACTTACCTCTCTCTTCCAAAGCAAACTCAAATCCTTGCTCTTACAAATTTCGCACCGCTTTTGATGAACTTGAACAATTCCTTTGATTCGTTTGACATTCTCTTTGATACACTTACCACACGGCAAGTGTGCGACACGACGAGTCCCCCCAATAGTTACGCTTTTGTTGAACTTAGAGCGACCCATCCTTATTATTCCTTATTATTTTATATTTACAATCCACAAAAATAAAAATTCAAATTTTCGTGAAATCCCAAAAAAAAATCAATAGTAAAAAAATTTAATCAAAAAAACCACTTAGCATCCTCTCGTTCTTTCTTCAACTTGATATACTCTTGTATGAATCGTAATACTTCTTTGATTTCCTTAACTTCCGCCGTAAGTTCAGATATATCCGTCTCCAACCTTTTTAGGATGTTGGTATTCTGAACTGCGTGTGGAAGTTGGTAATTTCTGTTGTTCTTGTATAACTCATTCATCCGTATAGTCTAACCTTAGATTTTTAGTGCGGTAAAAGAAATAAGATTTTAGACAGATACACTCATAGAACCATCTCCGTTGATGTAGAACAAAGCATCAGCAAGAACGAATACTTCAACCTGAGTTCCATCAGCGGGCGCCGTAGAGAATCCAAGAACCAGTGAGATAGGGAGTGAGCGGTCAGCAGTATTGACACCACTTTCAATCGCAACTCTCTGGAATGCCTCCAAGTCCATCCCGAACGGAGAATAAACAATCTCAGGGTTGGTGCTGGTTGCTTTTGTGCTTTTTGAAACAGCATAGTTCGTTGAATTCAACTGACCAAGACCCTTGGTTGAACCAACATTACCCCACGCCTTAGCGAGTTCCATAAGTGCCTCTGAACGAGCGAAAACAACACCACCATCATCCGCATCGCCATCTCCAAAACCACACTTGATAGGAGTAGGGGGATAGACAACAGAACCAATCTTAATCTGGTATTCGTTGAGACTCATATTGCCTCCAAACGATACATCAAAAGTCTGAGCACCTTCGGGGGTAGCACCCGAACTTACAAAGAACATTGACTTCATACTCTTAACACGAGCGGGAACATTAATGACTTGGTCACCAGTAGTGTTCGTTATAGAACCAGTGAAGTGGCGGTATGTCTGTCCAGCAAGAGTTAGAACACCACCCGACATCTCCTGAACCATTCGTAACTGACCAGCAACATCTTGTCCAACTTCAATTAAGTTTGCGATATAGCGAACATTATCAATTGAGTAGTTAGTTGGGGCAGCGCCAGACCAACAAACTGGTTGAATAGTGTTTGCGAGTTCAATCTCAATAGTTAGAGGAGCAGACATAAGCATAAGTGGAACAAGTTTGTCACAATTCAATAGACCTGTGTTAAGGGGGATAGCAAAAGTTACAGCAGTTCCAGAAGGCACTTGTGTAGCAAGTTGGTGATGACCACCAACCGCCAAAGCAGTATCACCATCCGTAGGCACCCCCGCGAATGCTTGGTATTGGGTTTGAACATTAGTTGCGGCGCGGGCGGATGTCTCTCCAACGGCACGGATGTGTTCAGTCACAGAGCGTTCGTTCCTGTGGTCTTGCCCCGACTGACAAGGCAATACAACTCCACCCATAAGTCTGTTATAGTTGTTAATATCTTCTAAAACAGTTCCAGATTGTTCAACTCGCATCCTGCGGATGAAAGCGTGACCACCTGCGGTGTCAATACCACAGGACTGACCAGTGTATGTCGGTGTGAAGTCAAAGCGGAGGTAAGAGTGCTGAGTGTCAAGTAAAGCATCAGCACTTAAATCAATGCGAATGATGTTCGCACCATCGGACTTGAATGACGCCCCATTAACTGGGAAGAAAGTTCTACGACGAGAACGAGATTCAACTGCGAGTGGTAAGACATCAGTGTAGTCAAGAGTTTTCGGTAATACGCGTTCCATTATTTTTATACTTTTACTTAGACTTTTATTTTCGCTTTTAAATTAATAATTTTAAAAAAAGAAGTTAGTTGATAAGATAAAATTCTATTTCAATTCTTGTTTCCCCAACTGCGGAAGTTCCCCCTGCGTCCGCTGGGAATAATTCTTTATTTGTTCCAACACTATCTACAAATTTGAACTCTAATATTTTACCAAAAGGCAAACTACAAATCAAACCAGTATCAAAAACACTCGTATGGTCTTCATAAGTAAAAATATTATTGTGTGTAAAAGTGTCATCGTGCTCGGGTGTATCTATCATAACTCCGTATCTTTGATTTACTGGATTATTTCCTTGATTTTGATTAATTATACCAGTTGAACTTCCACCACCAATACTTGCGTAGTTTCTTGAAATCAAATTACTTTGAAGTTTTACACCACCATCTGGTTGAAAGTGTGTGGTTCCATCTGAAAAACCAATATTCTTTGTTCCACCTTGAATATAAACTTTACGAATCTTACAGAGACACGCTTTGTAATGAGTTGAAAATTGATTTTCAACAAGTGGTGGTATATATAATCTTAAACCATTAACAGAGTTTTTCTGACACAAATCATACTTGAAGTATCTATTTGCTTCTTCAATCGTGTTTATCATCTTCCTTTATATCTTCACCAGAGATTTTTTTTTCAAATTTTCGTTCTAACCATCTTAAACATTGAGTATAACTAATTCCCATACAATATCCCCAACATACTAATCCCATTCCAATCCACCAAGTTAATTCCATCTTTATATCTTTAACTTAGAAATTAATTTAAAATTATTTTCCTAATCTGTCAAGAATAGCAGAACCCTTTGAGGCAAGTGCCTCACCTCGTGCTAATGCTTTACGACCACGCTGTTCTAATGATTGAACTCGTCCAACTTGTCGTTCTCCTGCTTCTGCTCCTGCTTCAACTGTTTTTGCTAATGCTCCAAGACCTGCTAAACCTCCCGCCGCCGCTGTTCCAACTCCTGGAATCATAGCAGCGAAAGGTGAAATACTTGAAGCAATATTTCCAACTGTTCCAGCAACATCTCCAACTGTTCCTAATACACCTTTAACCTTCTGAGCGTTGTCTCTAACAAATTTAAGACCTGCTCTAAAACCATCTCCAATCTTACGACCAATTGGGGCAACAAATCCCGTTAGTTTTCTCGCCAATCTTTGAATAAATCCCATCTTTATATAGTAAAGACAGAATAAAAAAATCAAAGTTATAAAAGTGTTTTAGGATTCAAAATCAAATTTTATCTCATCTTCAAATCTTTTGAATGCTTCAAGTTCTTCTTTTTTACCAGTTTCTTCTAAAAACTTTCTATATTTTCTATGTTCTATTTTATCTCTTATATCAAGCGGTCTTTTACGAGGTTCAATATAAACTATATCAAATTGAAGTGAAAAGTTCCAATCCAAACCATTCAAATCTATCAACCTTCCAGCACTATCTGTTAAACTTATATCTATAAAATCAATTTCCCTTACTTTCAAAGTTAGTGTATGAACTTCACCATCTGTTGGGTCTAATTCAATACTTTCACCACCCAAGGAATTATTAGGTAATCTTGCGAGAATGTTTGAAAACCGACCTCCATAACGACTATCCAAAACTGAATGACTTGTCAAATTACTTCTTATATATAAACTTCGGATGTGGTAATTTACATCAATACAACTTGTGACACTTTTTCTGTCAGTTGTAGTTGAACCATCAGGAAGTGAAGTTCCAGAAGGAATAACTCCTTCCCAAGCAAAATCTTGATAATCCATACTTGTTGGATAATCATTACTATCAAGTATTTTTAAAGGATAATAACCACCTAAGTGATAAGCACCCCACTGGTATTTGTCGCTTGGAGTTGCGGTTCTATTATATTCTAAATAGAAATCATAAGTTGTTCCATTAATCCAAGTATTATTTATAAAACCTATTTCTTCTTTGAAAGTTGTCTCTGCTGAGTATCCACTTTCCCACTTGAATACAATTATACCACTATCAGTTGGTGTTAATGGATTATAACTTACATTCCTTAAAATCCACTCATACTTTAATAAACTTTGATTATATCTTATAAACAAATTCAAACCTCTATAATTTGATGCGATTGGTGTATCTATCGTTCCATAATAAGATGTATTTGCTCCATCTAACCATCTATTGATTTCAGTTGTTATTAAGTTCAATAAAGATAAAGCATTATAGTTTCCATCATCTATTGTTATATTTAAAGTTGAAACATCCGTGTGTAAATTTCCCGTATGTCTAAAACCAACTTCAAGACTACAATTTCTTGACTTTTGAAAGTTGTAAAAAGTATGAGGTATGGTTACACGATGAAGAAAAAACCTTATTGCGTGGTGATGCGGAACTACTATACTATCTTCCAAATTCAAAGTAAATTTGGTTGTTAAGTGTGGTTCTCCCGAAGTGTTTTGACAATCCGCACTATTAATAAAAAGTATTCTTGAAGTATCTGCTTCGCTATTCATCTTTATATTATACTAAGATAAAATTATCCGCGAGTTCCTTGTAAATAATGAACCGCATTAATATCACCTGCTAAAACTCTCTGCCTACGCTGGAATGGAGTTTCACGACCTACATAACGTCTTATAATCTGGTTAGGGTCAGTCGCAAAACTTACACGACGCGCACCAGTAGAACTTAGAAAATCATTACGAACTTGAACCAGAGGTCGGTTTGCCGTAACTGGATTATCGTTTGCGTGAATGACTTGATGGTCAATCAAACTCTTCCCCATACTCGGTGGAATAGCACTTTCATTGCCTTCAAAACTTCTTGTAATCGCTCCCAAATTTGCTAAACTCATCTTTATACTATAACTTACTTTTTATTTTTAGTCTTTCGTTTTTTCTTTTTAGGTTTGGGTTTGTTTATTCGTTCTATCTTATTATCAACCTTTCTCTCTGTTATAAAAGCAGGTGGTGTGTCTTTGAAGTGAGTTCCAAAACCCTGTCGTCTTATAGCAGGTTGAGGAGTTATATTTTGCTGACCTAATGTTCGCGCTATTGGATTAGCAGTTGGTATTAGATTACTATTCAAACTTGCGGTTGCTAAACCTTTCTGTTGTAATAGTTGAGTATATCTTGGATTAAACATAATATAATATATATTATATTTAAATTTTGAAATTGTTTTTTGATATTATAAAAAAATCAATCAAAAGAGACGGAGAACTTACCCTTCAAAACTGTTAAACCTTGTGGTATAGGTTTCTTTGGATTCTTCTTAATCTTTTTGACTTCATTACGGATACTTTTCTTAGTTTGGGGTTGTCCCCAAGTATATCTTGCGATAATACCATAAAAATCTTCTGGTAAATCTGGGTAAGTCTCCCTATACCACAACTCACCAGTCTTAGGGTCGTTTATTGTAGCATAACTCAAAGGTGCTGTCGTATCCAAAGTTCCTGTATTGTTTTCCGTTTCTTCTTCACCTTTCTTAATCACAACCCCATAGTCAATCTTCTCTCTACCAATAATCTCAGGTAAGTTATTCTTTTTCTCTATATCTTCTTTTTTACAAAAGGTATAGTTCAATCTACTATCAGTAGCACTTATATAAGTTCTTGGACAAAGTTTATCTTCAAGTTTTATGACATCATCAGCAGTTATAGGGTCAATACACTTTGCTTTGCGATTATTCGCATCTAAATTTTCAATTATGTTTTTGAATTCCTTTATGTCCTCAATTGTTTCCTCAATCATAATACTTAACTAATATATAAAAAATAAGGTTCTAAATTCTATTTCTTCATCGTCCCCTTGGGTTTCTTTGAACTCTGCGCCTCCTTTTTTTTGATAATACCTTTCAACAACCCATCTGAAAGTTTATCATACTGACCTTTTGTAATCGTCCCATCCTTGTATGCTTTTTGAATCGTTTTATCTTTGCTCGGCATCTTTATATTAAGTTTAGAAAATATTTTATAATACTTTAAGCGAGTCTATTAGGATTATACCAATCACCATCATAAGGTTTAGTCACAATCTGAGGTTCAGGTTCAGGTTCAGGCACAGGTGTTCTCAAAGGTGTTGTTCTGGTAAGTGGGTCTGGGAGTCGTTTTATACCAATCTTTCCAGCATCAACTAAATCTTGTAAAACACTCATACTCATAGTTGCCCTACCTTCGTGAGTTCCCTTTTTTGGTGGAACTGGAAAACTTCCATCAGGTCTCATCTCACTTTCAAGAGATAAAACACTACCACTTCCTCTTTTACCTGAATAAGTTTCAAGTAATCTCCAAGTTCTTGGAACACCACTTGGGAATCTATCTTCTGCTCCAATAATACCACTATTATCAACATAATTAAAAGCATAAGGCATTCTTGGAGTTATATTTGGTTTTCCTCTATCTGCGCGATAGTAATAAGTTTTACCACCCTCACCTTGTCTCCTTCTAATTTCTCCAAAATTTCGCGCTGGTTCAGATTCAGGTTCTCTCAATAATTCAATTTGTCTTCTGTTTCTATTTGCTCTCGCAACTGCTTGGTCAAGTGTAAGTCGTCCTGCGAATAATCCTCTTATATCACCAGCAAGTTGTTGAGAACTTGGAAAAGTCTGTTGAACCAAAGGTCTTGTTGGTGCTTTCAATATTCCTCTAACTTCTCTCTGTAATGTTTCAGGGGTGATTGTTGTTCTACCTTCCATCTTTATTAATACTTACATAAAATATTAGTTATGGATTTAGTGGTTTTAGATTCAAGTCTTCTAAATTTGCTTTGAACTTTTTGTAACTAATATTTGCTCTAACACTCGCATCAACCTTTCCAGTTCCAATGGAATCTTTTAATTGGAGAAGAACATTGCCGTTTTTATTAACACCCAATATTGCTAATTCTTTTCCTTTGAATTTACCACTACCAATTAATCCATCAGTATCTACAAAACTATAAGTTGAACCAGTTAATTCATTAGTTTTTATTCCCGAATGAAAAGAAGATTTAGTTGGTAAATTTTCCAACCATTCATCTGCTTCACTTAAATCTTCAACTACTCCACCACTCTTAGGTTCAACAAAGTTTTGAACTAATGGTTCAGGTGGGTCTGATTGTGCCGAACCAGTTGGTGTAATTGTTCTCCCACTCAGTTGTCTCGCTGGTGTTGTTCTACCACTTGTAGGTGGTGTTGGTTCTCTACTTCCTCTACTTCCTCTACTTCCTGTTGTTGATTCTCTACTTAGTGGATTACTTGGAGGTCGTGGTTCTGGTTTTTTAAATACTCCTTCTTCAAGTTCTTGTCTTGCTTTTGCTCTAATAACAGATGGTGTGTCTTCTACAACTTGGCGCAAATTTTGAATACTTGGTGTTTCTCTTCTTAAAGGAAAATCAGGTGGTTCTCCTTCTTGTTCTGGTTCAGTTATATCGTCTTTTAATTCTGTAAATCTTTCAGTCAATCGTTGTTGTCTTTCCAATTTTCGTTGCTCGCGTCTTTCCTTTGCTTTTGCTACTGCTAAACCTTGTTTAATACCTTCATCATCAAGATTCCTAACTGGTGTTCCTTGTGAAAGTGGTTGAAACTCGCTTGGTGGAACTTCTGTTGGTTTATTAATAGATAAAATTCGCGGTTGTCCTTCCGAAGGTTCAGGTTCTGGCGTGGGTTCAGGTTCTGGAACTGGTTGAGGTTTTCGCAATTGTGGTTCTGGTTCAGGTTGTGCCTGTGTTCTTGCTATATTTCTTTGACTTTTCGCGTCTTGTGTTGCTTGTTTTACTCTTGGGTCGTCGGCATCTGCTACTTGAAAAGTTAATCCTTCAAGTGCCTGAGTTCTAATTGGGTCTAACTTTCCAACCTTTGGTTTCTCAACTCTTGGTATTGGTGTTTGGTCAGTTACATCTTCAATCTCAGGTTCATCTTCAAAAGATTGGATTAATGGTTCTTGTTTTGCGTTCAAGTCAGTTGGTTTGCGATGAGAAGCATAACCTGATGGTGCTGGTTGGGGGCGTGGTTCTCTGTATCCAAGTGTTTGTTGTTCTTGTGGTTTATCAGGTAATCTAACAGCATTAAAATCTTCTGGTATTCTGTGTCCAGAATAACCAATTCCAACATTAATCAAAGGTTCATTCTGTTCAAGTTTATTCGCAAGAGCAAGTAAAACTCTACCTTTTGCTTTTTCAACACTCTCATCTTTTATTTGTTGTCTTTCAAATCCAAGTGTTGTTCCAGTAGCAGTCAAACCTCTACCAATTTCAGTTGCGGTTCTTGTAGCATTAGTCAAGGCACTTTGGTGAAGTTCTAAAAGTCTATCTGGTCTATAAACTGCTCTGCGTTTATCTATATCTTGTTGTCTAAGTAAAAAACTATCGTTTCGTTTTTCTTTCTTTATCTTAGTTTTCTTTCTACGTTTGATAGGTATTATACTACCTTGTTGTCTTCTACCAAGACTTGCTTGGAGTTGATAATTGAAAAAATTCTCAGGTTGAGGTCTCCTAAACATTATATAATATCAATAGATTTTTCTTTCAACTTTGTTTTCTCTATCTTAATTTGGGGGGTGAATGGGAAGTCTTTACTTATGAACTTTGGTTTGATTCTTCCCGAACTTATATCAGCACAGGTTTGATATTTCATTCCCAACTTTTCCGCCATCTCAGACATACTTTGGTAAGTTGCCTTATGGATAATATTATCTTGGAATATTATTTCAACGTTGTAAAACATTCTTTGTTTATTATACAATAACACTATTTTTTTAAATACCTTAGACTAACCAAAAAAAAATTTTTTTTGTCTTTTTGCTTTTATACTTTTTTTTGCTTTTACTTTTTTACAATAGGTGGAAGGCGAAGCGGTCGCTTAGGGGGAGTAGGTTGGTAGTTCTCTCGCAACTCCTCCAACCGCAACTCCTCCAACTCCAACCGCTCCCGCTCCTTCCGAACGCGTGTCCAGAACTCCTGCTCCCGCCGACTGATATCGTCTTCGTGTAGCGCCCGCGCCCACCCTTTCCCCACCTCCACTACGATTATGTCAAACGGGTCCTCTCCTTCTGGTTCTTTTGTGATGTCATCCCCCAACTTCAACTGCGGGTCATCCTCGTCATCACTTAGTTCCCAATACAGGGGTGAGTAATCGTTCATTCTCGCTCTTTCTCAGTTGAACTTTCTGGACAACGAAAATTCAAATTTTACTTTTCGCCACTCTAAGTCCCAGTCAAAGTGGGATAGACTGGTATAAGACGCAATATTGAAGAACACCCCTTGGTTTGATGAGTCCGTGAAAATAGTTTGATATTACTTGACAATCAATATTCAAAACATAACTTATGTTTTTGATTGTTTCAAACTCCATAACTTTTATTAAATCAGTGTGTTCTTTATCTTTGTAAAGGTGTAAAATCCAACTATTCTTTTTCATTATAAGTTATAGTAAGATATTAAAAAACAAATTCAAATTAATAATCATCAGCAGGTAAAGAGAATGGATTAGAAGAAGTAGTGTATGAAAATACTTCAAGTGGAGTTACATCCATAACTAAGTTTCCAAACTGCGGTCCGTAAGTTATTCTTGGAGTATTATTGCGACTATCATTAGTTCCACTTGTATTATACACTGCTATAACTGGATATATACTATAAGTTGTTGTGGTAGAAGTAGCACTAATTACGAATGTCGCGTGATGTCTATGATGTCCTTGATTAGTTCCACTAGCATCTTGACCACCTGATATAAATACTGGTGACCCCCAACCATCATCATAAGTATTTGTTTTATCAATTCTAAGATAAACCGCATCCCCAGAGTTCGTCGCCACATCTACAAGCATCGTGAAACTTATAGTAACTTTATATCCGTAAGGTGCTGTCCTTCCCGATGGTCTTATATTTGGAATATTCGTTAGATTAAAATTTGTATCAATAGGATACATCTTATCTGCGACATTGGGAACTCCACCTGCCTTTATCCGTCTATAAATATCATAAGTTGTATTTGAAGTTGGAAAAACTTCTCTACGACGAACTTGTGTATTGATATATAGTTGTCTTAGAGCGATACCATTATAGGTTGAACCAGACCTAAAATTCAACATTCTACAATCTGTTTGTAAATCATTCGGAACTTTGAGAACACCTGCTTTTCCAGAACCTACATTATTACTTAAAGTTGTTCCATCAGCATTCACACTGATAGTTCTATCTGCTCCCGAACTTGCTATACTTATACCATCACCTTCTATAAGGTTCAAAGTTGTATCATCCGCTGCCGAGATAGTTATTTCTTGACTTCCATTATAAGTTGTTCCAACGCTGAAAGTTATATTATCACCAGCAACCAAGTTTGATAAGTTTGTTCCTAATTCTTTACCTGATATAGTTGAGTTTGCTAATGCTGTATTAGGTATGTCATCTAAATCAATAGTCAAAGGCGCACTACCATCATAAGACCCAGTTCTAAAACCAGTAAAAGTTAAATCATTAGGAACTCTAACTACTTCTACTTCATTACTCGCATTAATTTTCAAAGTTTCAGTTCCATCGGGATAATCGTCCAATCCTATACTTATAACATTACTTCCACTTATTCTTATAGGTTGAGTTGCTGTATATTCTGTATTATTATCATTAATAGTTATAGATTTAGGAGCAGAACCATCATAAACCACAAAAGTTCCAGCACTATCAGTTATAGTTAAAGTATTGGGAACTTTCACAACTGATAGATTATCAGATATAGTTGTTAAGGTTGCGTCTTTATTCAAACTTATAATATCAGTTGTATTATCAACATCAATAGGAGCAGTTCCAGTATATTCTGTATTATTATCATTAATAGTTATAGATTTAGGAGCAGAACCATCAAAAGTCACAGAAGTTCCAGCACTATCAGTTATAGTTAAACTATTGGGAACTTTCACAACTGATAGATTATTGGTTATAGTTGTTAAAGTTGCGTCTTTATTCAAACTTATAATATCAGTTGTATTATCAACATCAATAGGAGCAGTTCCTGTGTATTCTGTATTATTATCATTAATAGTTATAGATTTAGGAGCAGAACCATCAAAAGTCACAGAAGTTCCAGCACTATCAGTTATAGTTAAAGTATTGGGAACTTTTACAACGTGTAATTTATTATTAGCACCTCCACCAGTCCCAAAAGTATCAATAATAGTATCATTATCAGTTCTGGTTTGTATTTGATTACTACCACCGCTAATTTGTATTCCGTTTCCTTCTGTATATTCTGTATTTGCCGAAGATATTGTTATAGCACTTGAACCATTATAGGTTGTTCCAACATCAAAACTTATATTTGTTCCAGCGGTCAAATTTGCTAAATCATTACCAAGAGATATTCCTGAGATAGTTGAGTTTGCTAAATTAGTATTAGGGATTGCGTCTAAATCTAATTCGCCTTCTGTAAATACCAAACCCGAACCATCAACTTTATTGACTAATATTGTCTTTTCAGTATCACTTACATCCGTAACACTTATACCATCACCAGCATTCAAAGTTGTGATTCCTGTATCAGTTGTCAAAACTATTGATTTAGGAGTAGAACCATCATAAACAACATCTGTTCCATCAGTTTTAGTGATAGTCAAAGTATTCGGAACTTTTTTAACATTCAATTCATCAAATCCCGCTCCACCTTGATTATCTATTGTAGTTCCATCTACTTTTGTATTAAGTATTCTTTGCTCCGAACCATCATAACTTGTTCCACTTGAATATACCAAACCTAATACACAAGTTAAATTGTTTGGGACTCTTAAAACTGCTAATTCATCACTATTCAAATCATTCCTTAAAGTTGGTTGTGCTGAACTATCAACTTTTGCTTTTATTGTTTCGGGTGTTGTTCCAGTATCTATTTCAATTCCTAAATCTCCTTGATAGGTGGTGTCCCTTGAAGATATAGTTGTTCTAACTAAACCATCAAACTCTGTTGTATCTCCACCTGCTGTTGTCATCGTTATATTTGTTCCTTTGACCAAAGCATTCGGCAAATTTGCTGAATTACTACCCCATCTCATCGGTCTTTCACTTCCACCACTAATTAAAACTTGACCATCTATTCCACTATCTTGGTCAAGACCAACTGATAAATCATACGTAATTCCCGCTTGGTCAAAGTTTCCACTTCTCAAACCTGAAACTGACATTATATACTATTACGATAAATTAAATTTCTTTTTATAACTTTTAACAGCATCTTTTAAGTTTGTCTTATCACCCCAAAGAATATAATAAGACAAGTATCCTGCTCTTGTATAATCTTTTGTATCTAAGTCTTTCTTATGTCTTGCTCTGTATCTTCTGCGAATCTCTGTATCTTTGTGGTCAATATAAGTTCCACCTTTGGGATTCTTTAAACCAAAGTGAGTTGTTTTAGTTTTCCCATCATCATAAGTGAATACTGCTTTGAATCTCTTATCCTTTTTTGGACTTTCAGTCACAACAAGTTTTACCATTATTATATATCTAAGATTTTATTTATTGACGCCCCGAGATAGGATTAGCAACTTGCTCTCTGCCCAAGGGTTCTGATGAAAGTTGTCTTGCTAATTTTTCTTCTCTTTGTCTAAGTAGAAATTGCGCTCCTGCTGATAATTCTCCTGATGCCTCAGCAGTATCTACTGACCTACCTCTTTGAAGTCCTGCTCCTGCTATAAAGTTCGCCCTTCGCTGTTCAAGTAATTGTTGAGTTGTTGGGAGTGATGGTTGTGGTGCTGAACGCTGTGTAGGTAATCCCCCACTTGCTCCACCAGTTCTAAGTCTTTCGTTTATTTGACTAACTCCCCCAATACTTGCGAATGGGTCAGAACTTGGTTGTGCTGTTGGTGTTCGTGCTGTTTGTCTTCGTCTTTGTAATGGTTCTTCAAATTCATCAACATTAGAACCAGCACCAATTCTTTCAACTTCAAACCTTGCTGATGGTGTTGTAAAAGTTCCACCTTCACGAGGACCGCTTGGAACATCTCGTAGTGGTTCTGGTTCAGGTTCAGGTTCTGGTTCTGGTTTTGGTAATCCGCGACCACCCGTTAATTGATTAACCCTTTCTATTTCTCTATCTCTAACTGATGATTCTAAACCACTAAGAATAGTTCCCGAAGGTGGAATAAAAGCACCTGTTTCCCTTATTTCTCTATTAACTCGTTGAACTTCTTGTTCGTATTGTCTTCTACTTACTTCGCCTTGAAGACGACTTAAATATTGAGTTGCTTGGTCTCGGTTTAATCTATCAGGTAATAAATCCGTCGTATCAACTTTACTTGGTGGTCTTGACCTTGCTGGTTTTCTACTTTTCCCAGTGGGTGGTGGTGGGGGTCTCGTTGGAGCGCGTCCTCCAAAAGCAACTGCTTTTCCTCCAATCCTGCTCGGGTCTAAATCACCTCGTTTTCCTCCAACTCTGGTTCCAATTCTGACTTCGCCTTTTCTTGCTGACATCTTTATTAATCAAAAGAGATAATAAATTTACCCTTTTTTACTATTAGTGGTATTTTAGGATTCCTAACTTCAACAGGTTTATATTTGTAATATACTCCGCCTTTTTGATACTTGTGTTTGTTTTTTTGATAGTATGATTTTTCAGTAACTTGTGATTCAACCATTATATCTTACATCAATATTTTAATTTTTAGAAATAAACGAAAAAAATATAAGTTAAAGTATAAATAATGGAAGATATTGACAAAGAATTGGAATCTAAATCTATTGAACGAAGCAAAACTGAAATCCAAGAAGTAGTTAATGAAGAACCTAAACCTAAAAAAACGAGAACTGAGGCACAAAAGCAAGCGTTTGAGAAAGCACGCAAAAAGCGTGAGGAAAATTTGCGAAAGAAAAGGGAACAAGAAGAACTTGATGCTTGGGCGGAAGAAGAACTTGAAAAAGAAGACCCACTACCTTTAATTAGACCACCTCCTAACAAAAGGGGGAGACCTCGCAAAACTAAAAATCAAGAACCACCAACACCGAGGTTTATTCCACCACCAGACCCACAACTGGCGGGAAGTTTTGGATTTGGGCAAACACCTGCTTTTAATCCTTATAATTTTATGTATGGTATTCCCCAAGTAGCACCTCAACCTGCTCCTGCTCCTGTGAATAACTATTACTATTATGGAAACGCTCCTGCTCAACAGCAAGAAAGACCACACAATAATATCGCAGACCCACCACCACCCGAAGCAATCCCTCACTTAGAACCCGAACCATCACCCGAACCTTCGGATGAAGAAGTTGATTATGATACTTATGCTAATCATCAAGCGTCTTTATTAAAATATAGATTCGCATAATTTTTTTCTAAGTCTTTAATATAATGTCTCAAACAACCATTACTGAAATACAGAATGAAAAACCAATAATAGTTAATAAGTTTCAATTTACTTGTGATGATTTTGATGAAACTATTCCAAAACCATTACCTCAACAAGGTGGGTTTGCTATGCTTATCATAGGAAAACCTCGCAGTGGTAAAACTAATTTATTGCTTAACTTAACAACTAAGGCACACAAAAACTTCAACCGAAAATTTGATAGGGTTTATTTATTCAGTCCAAGTGTTCATACAATTGAAGACGACCCTTTTGAACTTTTACCAGATGACCAAAAGTTTGAACAAGCAACTTTGGAGAATCTAAATAATGTATTAGAACAAATAAAAGATACAGGAGACAAAGTTTTGCTTATACTTGACGATTGTATTAGTGATATAAGAGGTAAAGGTAAAGGTGAAATTGAAAACTTACTCCACAGAATATTCTTTAACAGACGACATCTTGCTGGTAAAGGTGGGAGTATGAGTATAATAGCAACGAGTCAAACTTATAATAAGATTGACCCGAAGTTAAGAAAAACAGCATCACACTTGGCGTTCTTTGAAAATAAGAATAAGAAAGAACTTGATACAATTTATGATGAAGCAATACTTATTCCAAAGCGCGAGTTTTATGATGTATTAAGATATATATTTGATAGAAAGTTTCAATTTATGTATATAGATACAACTTTACCTGACTATAAGATGATACATAAAAACTTTAATCAACTTGAAGTCAGGTCTCCGAATATTATTGGAGATAGTTACTTTGAGAATGCCGAAGTCTAAGAACGACTAAAAAGTTCTTTTCTTTGTTTAATACTTCTTTCTCTATCTGCTTTTTTAAATTCTCCTATTTGTGTTTGAAGTGATTTTATATAATCAATCCAATCATCATCAGTATTATAAGGTAATCCAAGTTCGGTTTTGAAAGACTCAAATTTGTTGTCTTCACTTTCTTCAATTATATTGATGAGTTGCGCCTTAGTGAGTTTTGTAATGTCTGTCATCCTTTATATTAAGTTTAGATATTTTTATTCGTTTAATTTCCTAAAATAAAATAATTTAAGTATGTATAGGATGATAAAAGCAACTGGACAAAAAAGCAGATTTCAATTCAACAAAGTTTTACACGATTTTGGGATTAAGATTGAAGAAGAACTTAAACCTTATCTTGATGAACACTTTGATACTACTTTTGAAAAACGGAGCGATGATATATTTGATGTTATTGATTTCACAGATAATAAGAATATCCAAATTGAAGTCAAAGGACGAACTTGTTCAAGCGATGCTTGGGACGAAACAATTGTGACGATGTCTAAGATTGTTGAAATTGAGATGTTGTATGAAGACAATCCTGAACTTGAAGTTTATATCTTTTTCGTATTCACTGACAAAACGATGTATATCAAGATGCCTCGTCAAAGACCAAATTGGAAAGTTAAATTCACAGGAAGTTTTGGAGTCAAGCACTTACTCATTCCAGTTAAAGAACTTACAGAGTTTGAAGGAGTTGAAATAAAATCTAATAGAATATCATAATGAGTGAATCAACGATGGAAGTTAATGGAGGAAGACTTCAAGATTTTACAATTGACCAACTCGCAGGTGCTACTGCCTTGGTTTTAGGAAGTGTTGGTGGATTACTTATGATTATTTGGAAATCAAGATGTGCTTGTAGAGTTAGAGTTGGATGTAGTGATAAGTGTTATATCTTTGATTGTGAAAGAGCGCCACCACCAGATGATAAAGATAGTGATAATGAAAGTAATGATAAAGATAAAGCAGAAATTAAAAAGTTAAAGAAAACTTTATCTAAAAAAGAACCTGAACCTGAACCAGAGATTGAGAAATTAATTTAATATTTTTTTGTAAATTTAAAAATTTGAATTTTTTGGTGATTTATTTGTATAAAAAACAAATATATTTAAAAGAATAATTATATTATATTAATATTATGGTAGTCAAATCAAAGAGGGTTCGGGTTTCACTTGATGTCACGGCAGATGTTGTTGTAGCAAAATACTATGGTGGTTTTGAGATGGAAAGCAGAGAGTTCAATATTAAGTTGTTAAGTAAAAGAATCAGTGAAGATTTCAATGGTAAATCTCCAAGCAAAGTTTTGAATGATATAAAGAAAGATTTGAGAAAACAAGTCAAGCAAAAGTATAATGAAGCAGTTGGTGAATCTGTGATGCCTTTTATAAAGGATGAAGATAAAGATGATGAGTTCTTTGATACTGACAGCGATGGAGTATTCAAAGTTATATCTGATTATGCTGATACTTATGAAGATGTAGAAGGTCAAATTCAATATACTTTTAGAGCAGTAAGAACAGATACAGGTAAGACTTTTGGAAGTCAAGTATTGTTTCGTGCTGGGTTGAGAGACCTTTGGGGAAAAGATATAATGTATGAAAACAAAGGGGATGAGGGTTGTGCTTACAATTATCTATTGGATGTCTTTGTGAATAAACACAAAGGTTTCAAAAGGTATGCGAAAGATAAGGAATCAATCAATCTTGCGATTTCATTACCAAGACCCCAACACAAAGAAATTTATGATGAATGGAAAAAGTTGTATTGGGATGACTTTCATTCTGAAAGTTTTGAGAACCAGTTTCCAACTATTATTCCTGATAATGAATGTGATGAAGATGATAGTTGGTTGAAGTATCATTATGATGATTTAAGTAATCGTGAGTATTCAGCAAAAGATATTGAAAAAGGTATGACAATACTTGAACTCGTAAGATGGTGTATAACCGCACAAGTTTCGTTGAATGTTCTAACTGGTGATGGACATACTTATTTGAATTATAATCCAAAGCACTTTTCACTTCAAACAAAAGCACAAGTTCCAAGTATTGTAGTAGTAGCAAAAGACAATCACGCATACTTCGTTGAAGACAAAAGCATCAAGCGTTCTATTGGACAATCTAATAAGATTCATTCATCTTTGGATGGATTGGTAATGAAAAAGAAAGAAAAAGAAGTCAAAGAACGAACTGAGAAAAAGCACTTGTTTGTTGATGATGGTATTGAACAAGCACCACCAACTCCACAAGAAATAATGAATTTGACGGATACAATTTATTACAATAACAAGAGTAGTTTGAATGGGTTGGTGAATTACTTAGGAATCTATCACGATTTCCATCCTATTCACTTGAACGGAAGTATAAGTTCAATCAAAGAAGCAATCTATCCTAATGGACTTTCAATTATGACATACGAAGCAAAACCCGACTGGATGGGGATTGGTAAAGATATTGATGAATCAGATTTGGATAAGTTATATCAAGAAATACCTGAACTTAAAAATCGTAAGAACACTTCACCATTCCCAACTTATACTGAAATAGGGACAGCAATCGCAAAACGATTGAATATCAAAACTGATAGTAACTTGAATGGTATGATGCGAAAAATATTCTATGAGAATGAAATCAAACCTGAAATCAGAAGTTTTCATAATGAAGATTGGATTCAAGGTTTCAAAGAAGAATGGGATGTAAAAAGTTTTGATATTGAAAGGGCGTATTCAAACGCACTAAAAGATATTCAACCTTGCTACTTTGATAGTTTGACTCAACCTCAAAAGTATTACGCAGGAACATTCTGTGCTGATTACTTCTACTTGTGTAAAAACAAAAAAGATGATTACCCTTGTAGAGGTAAAGGTTTGGTTTTATATCACGGAAGTATGCTTGAATTGATGATGGACTATGTAGAAATCAAGTATGTAATCAAACCAGCACAGCATACCAAAACACCATTATTCAAAAAGCATAATCAATTGAAAGGTCAAGAATTTGTAGATGAATGTGAAGCGATTGAAAAAGCGTGTCCAAGTATCTCTGCGAAGAAATTAGTGAATTTTTGGATTGGTAGTTTGAAAAAGAAAGAAGGTATTGTTGGATATAGTTTATATACAGATAGGTCTGTTGAACAAGTCAAAGAATACTTATACAAAGGTTATGATGTTAGACCAATCAAAAACAGAGGACACCGAGGTTGTATTAGGTTATTATCAAAACCACAACACAGAGAATGTTTGAGCACAGGACAACCAATTAGACTTGCGGTTATTGATTATATCAACTCTATCTTATATCTTATGAGTCAGCAGGCGAAGGAATGTAAGTTTAGTCTTCTTGGATTCAAAACAGATGCTATGTATGTATTATGTAATCCTGAGATTGAGAATAATTTTGAAGATGATTGGAATAAAGAGAATTATCCTCCAATCCATCTTGAAAACGAAATCACTTTGAATGATTATTATAGAAGTGTTGGACGAGTTAGAAATACAACTATTGGTGTCAAGTATGTTCCAAACGAATGGGAGCAAGATATTGTGATTGATAAGAAGTGGAGTTTGAATCAAGGTAAGATGCTTTTGAGATTGATGTTGAATAATGGAGGTTGTTGGTTCAATGGTAAAGGAGGCAGAGGTAAAACAGAACTAATCAAGTTATTGAAAGAGATGGTTGAAAGAAACAGACGAAGAAAAGTATTATGGAGATGCGTTTGGAAGAGTTTGGGTTATAAGAATTTGTGGTCAAGGGAAAAGGACTTTGAAGAACAGAATCCTTGTAGTATAAGAATCTATGCTCCAACAAACAAAGCGTGTGTGAATGTTGGAGGTAAAACTTTCAATAAGGGTTTGGGATTACCAGTTACAAGTGAGGATGAAGAAGATGAAGGTGTTGAAATAGTTGAAGGATATTTGGGTTTGATTGTTGATAAGTTTAAAGGTGATTTGGAATCTAAAAAACAACCTTTGAATTTGTTTGTAGCAGAGGAGATTAGTATGATTGACGCATTCAAGTGGGATGTAATGAGTTATATAAAACACAGAATACCAAGTATTAAGTTTATGCTTTGTGGAGATATTGAACATCAATTACCACCTGTTGGTGAAAGAAGACCATTACAGAATGCGTTCGTTGTAAAAGAGATTGCGAACTTTATGCGTATCACTTTGAATTACAACTTTCGTGAAAACTCAGCAACTGATTCAATTTGGGAAGAGGTTGATGAACCTGAAATACTTATGAATAGACAATCAACAGATGAGAATGGTGTGTTTAATATTTGCTATTGTCATACAAGAAGACATCAAGTTATTAAAGAGGTTCAAGATACTTTACTCAATCCTGATGTATTCAAAACGAAAAAAACAAAAGAAGGACATACTGATGAATTGAAGTGTGTTTTGGGAACACCTTTGCTTGCGAGTAAAACTAATAGTGAATTAGATATTATCAAGAATGACTTATGGGAATATAGAGGCAAGATGGGTGAAAAGATTTGTGTAGCAAATTCTAAACTTGATAAGATGAATTGTATGGATGAGAAAGACTTTCTAAATACTTTCTATTCGGGATATTGTATAACTGGTCATAAGTGTCAAGGCGATACTTATAATTATGATTATGTTATTCACGATTATGATTGGGTTGATGATAAGAGATGGAGGTATGTTGTTGTAAGTAGAAGCACTGATTACAAAAATAAGGTCAAGATTAGAACAAGACCACTTCCAAAAAAAATATAAGATATACATAATGGAAGTTGAAAAGTTGGATTTGGGGAATGTAATTGAAGTTGCTGAAATAAGAAAAAAACTTATACACCATCCAGACCTATTATCTATGTTTGAGTTATTGATTATAGTTGCTAATAAACGATTGAATCAGGAAGAAGTTGTGAATATTGAAACTGATGAACCTGATGAACCCGAACCTAACTTGTCAGACCATTCAAGTGATGACGAACCACCTGACCCCTGTGATGATTACTAATCTTCTTCTTCTTCAAAGTTTTCTGGAAACAATCTTTTGTTCAATTCATCCGCATAACTACTTTCACCAAGCACCTCCCAAACTACTTGGAAGTTTGCTTTTAGTTCATCAATCTCCTTGTTTTTCTTTTCTTTTAGAAGGTCATAATGATGGAAGTGTTCGTCAAGTGTTTCCTTGTATGTTTGGATGTCTTCTTTGAGTTGCTCTTTCTCTGCTTTGAGACAAGCAAGTTGAATAGATAGTTGCTTGTTCTGTTTCGCACGATACTCCAAGGTTTTGGTAGTTGAGGCGAATGACTTTTCTGCCTGTTGCTTGAACTCTTGGAGTAGTTCAACTTGCTTTGCGAGTTTCTCGTTCTCTGCTTTGAGTGTGTCCATCGCTCTCTTATTTTGTAATTGAAATCACCGAAAAAAAATTTTCAAATTTTACCGATTCGGGACAAAACTGGGGTTGCGTAATTCTACTTTTGCTCCAAAAAACTAAAATTTGAAAGTTTCTTTGTGGAAGGACATCAAAGCAAACAGAACTGGGAAAGCACTCAAACACACTCTCACAACACTCCGTCGCTTACAGGCACAGGCACAGGCAACTAAACGCAACCCGCTCAGGATGTCCGCATACACTCTGCTCCGCATTCCAGTCTCGGGGGATGTCCCGTGTGAGTTCGTGAATTTCCAAGCGGACGCGCCAGAAGACAGACTCTACGCACACCTGCGGGAGGTATGTGGATGGACAGGGGACGGGGTGTCATCTGCTGGTGCGTGGGTCTCCTTCAACAACTACAAGTTCTATGACATCAACGGCAAGCACAAGTCTTACGAGGTCTATTTCTGCGGGGAAGGGTTGGACTTGAAACTTCAACCAAACCACAGGGCAAACGCTATGGCGGGGGCAGGTATGTATCTACCAAGTGGGTCACCTGACGAAAAGGCACGGCAGTTCCAGTTGAAGCAGGCGTGGGGATGTAACTGGTTCGTGGGGGACATCGTCATCCGCATCAAGAAGGGGCAAGCACTACCTGACGCAAGTATCTATGGGGACAACCCTTTCAAGTGGATGCTGGAACGGGCAACTCCAATTGGAGCAACCATTCTTGCTAATCCAACCGCTCAATACAAGTCAAAGCACACTGACTGGTTCGCCCGAGCAAACTTGATGATGTATCTCACGGATGCTGGAACTGGAACTCAATACCAACGTGGCGATTACAAGTTCCACTGCCCAGATAGTATGACGGCGGAGTTCAGGGATACACTCTTTGGTTGGATGGAGGGGTGTGGATGCTTCAAGATGGACAATGTCCGCAAGCACCCAGACTTCCAGTAAGTTAGGCAATAGAACGCAACCCACAAAACATAAGACAAAAAACACAACCCAAAACATAAGACAAAAAACACAACCCACTCACACTTTTTTTGTGGGAACAGAACGCAACCCCTCGTTTCACCAAAATTTGAAAGTTTGTTTGTCGGAGGAGGGTAACTATCAACCAACTGGTCTGACACTCAATCTCACCAGTTTCACAACACTCAGGCGCTTCCACAACCACTCAACGCAATGTCTGTTCCCAAACTCGCCACCATCCAGAACCTGTTGAACACACAGAAGGCAAAGGGCATCACTCCCAAGTGCTCTCTGTTCCACCTGCTCCCGCACCGCATCACAATGGACATCATCAAGGTGGAGTTAGACCGCCAAAAGGTGGAGCGGGACACACTGGACTACTGGATGGAGCGGGACGCAGTCGCTCGTAACCCCAACAAGTTAGTTCCATACCACTACCGCTTGGTGATGCGGGATGTGTTGGCGTTGGGCGAACACAATCAGGTTGTCCAGAAGGGTGGATATTACACAAGGTCGGCACACGGGTATGATGAACCTCACTTTATCCCACAGAAGAAATTACAGAAGTCCCAAATCAACCGCAAGTCCAATCACAACTACATCCCCGCAATCATTCGCCACTACGCAACCTTTGGTTCAACTGTTCGCAACCTTGAACTGGCGGACTCCAACGTAATGGGGCGTAGGTGGTTGAAGGTCAAACTGGGTTGGGGTATTGAAATTGATGATGAAAATGTGTTGGTCAGTATCAAGGTCATTAGGTTGAATAGGTTGCGTCACTTGAAGGATAAACGTGGGGGTCATAGGTTAGACACAACTTCACAATAGTTAGGGTTAGAGTTGGGGATAATCCAAAAAAATCATAAAATTACATAAACCAAAAAAATTACGTCTCGTTATGTATATAAAAGACAAAAAAATCATAGAAAATATTTTTTGTCGTGCTACGAAGTTTGGGAAATAGTTAGGGAAGCAAATATTAATCGTTGGGGTAAATTAAATTTGGCGGTCGTGT
>Ga0099850_1000185_pt1 | contig 26636 bp, 30 predicted proteins | sample CB_VirMetaG_5_FD_79182 | JGI IMG/M metagenome (GOLD analysis project Ga0099850, IMG submission 79182) | Freshwater to marine saline gradient viral communities from Chesapeake Bay - CB_1508_1D Viral MetaG | ecosystem: Environmental > Aquatic > Marine > Coastal | place: USA: Chesapeake Bay... | reverse complement strand
TTGTCCACTGTTCATAGAAATATCGAACAAATAGATCCTATACTGTGCATTATATGTTCCTGCTGTACCTGAGTCCCACTCAACACCACGAACACGTGCAGTACCAATTTCTGTACCACTTACTGCTTGAGCACCTAAGTTTTCTCCAGAAATACCGTGCTGTCTAGTATCACGCAAAGAAACTGTGCGTAATCCTTGGAAGTCCCAAGTACCAACAACTTCTTTTACGTTTACATAGTGACCATATTGCTGACCAACAACAACAGCGTCTTCAGTGTCGACATCAGTTGCTTTGTCTAATTCTAAAATCTCAGTTACATTTAATTTAATTCTTTCTCCATTGACATAAGCAATTGCTGGTTCAACCTCAGCAATTAATTTATTTCCATTTCCGCCTTGTGCAACACTTAGTCTTCCCAAAGAATTGGTTTTATTTAAATGTTCACGAACTCGAATGTTAAATGGAGTAACTGCAAAGTTACCACTTGCATCATATACTCTTTCAGCAACAAATTTACCAACCGTTGACAGTTGTCTGTCTAATGGTTTTAATTTAATTACACCATTAACAACTTCAGCAATGCGGAAAAACGATGCAGTGTTAGCAAATCCAAATGGTTTAACAGTTAACGTTGGTGTTATTTTTAGTCTATTTGCACCAGGAGCAGTATAATTAGATGATCCAGAAGCATTGTCTAATAGTGATTGGTCGTCATTAGAATCTACGATAGTTTCTGTTGTAGTGAGTCCAATATATGCATTTGGTGTCACACTATATTTGCTTAAAATTAAACTTTGTGGTTCTAATTTGATTATGTTTTCTTTATGGTATATAAGACCATCACGTATGTTGACCTTCATTCCAAATCCTGTTGCTCCAGTTGTTATAGTATTTGCTGCAACTATAAATGAGTTGCTGGAAGCACTGCGAACTATAAGGGTTTCATTATTTGAAAATCCCTTTACGGTGTTGTTAGAACCAGAGTTTGTATAGTTTACATGAATTGTCATGTAATCTGGAGCATTGTCCTCAGAACCAGTTGTAGCAGAAAGTAGTTGTGCAGTAACTCCTGTTGTTGTCCCAGTTACAATTGCATTAGCAATTTTTCCGCCAGAAAAGAAATCACCAACCAAAATAACACGATTATTTGCATCTTTGTCTCTCAACTTGACATAATCAACTATCTTAACTCCTAAAGATGCGTTCTTTACAATCGCCCCATCTAAAAAAATCTCATTTCCCAATCTTCCAATTTGCTTTTGTAGCATTGTTTGAAGTTGAGTAAGTTCACGTGCCTGAACAGCATATCCTGGTCGGAACAATACTCGATGGAAGTTTTTATCCTCGTCGAAATCGTCGTAATATGGACTTTGATTAAGATTAGTTTCAATATCTGACATTTGATATACCTTTAAAAATCTAAAATGATTTTAATATCTTCAATTTGATCTGGGTCTCTAAGTGTTGGTTGAATATTTTCCACATAAAGTATTTCACCAGAATAAGTGTTCGCTTCTGGTCCTTGAACATCAAGAACCGTGCCTATTTCTGTTTCACTTGTGCTCTTCAAAATTGTATCATTATCTTGAAAAGCGGGATAGTTTGCATAACTTTCAACATTATTTATGTATACTGAATAAATCGAATTATCAGATTCATCCTCAGCATCACGAATATATGTTATGGTTGCATTCGCTGCTCTAAGTGCATTTACAAGAGCATTATTTTCTCTCTCAACTGATCCAAGTTCAGTTATAAATTCTAATGTTCCATTTTTTGCTCTGTCAAGAACACGCTTGTTTGTTAACACATCATTAACTGCCAATGGATTAATTGGTGTACTACCATCCATTTGATCGTATGAGAATTTCATTTTAGTAGAAGTTCTCAAGTACAACGGTGAGTTAGAAGTGTTTGCTACAACTTCCGTTGCAATAACAACATTATTAGAATTGACTTTCAGCATAGGATCTTTCATAATGCTGATAATTCTAAACTCTGTATTTGAAGGAGTATATCCTGCACCTGTTACAGAAGTTCCCATGTTGTTGTCTAACTGAACATTCAACATAATTTTGTCTGCTGCCAGTTCTCTAATTGGATCACTTCCGTGTCCACCAATAGTAGAGATAATAACATTAGCAGTTGCGCCTGAACCATGTACTGCGTTAGAACTGATTAATCCGATAGCAGTAGTATATTTACTTCCTCTGTTAACCATTGTTATTGCTTCAACTGAATTAATTTGTGTATTAACAGTACAGTAACCCTTTGCGCCTGCTCCGTCACCAATAATAGTAAGTGTCGGAGAAACGACTACACGAGAGTCAGTATTGCAAACAGTTGAAAAGGCAGTATTAACAGTTAGTGTTCTCGAAGGTCCATCATAATCTATAACCCTACGCAACTGCCCTGCTCCAGTTCCATCAGAAATATAAATTGAAGAACCATTGTAAAAGTTATCGATAGCAGAAGCACCTGTTGCAGTACCACTAGAAAGTCTTAGTGTAAATTTACCACCAGCAGTTACTGCACCGTTCGCAACATATGGATAACCTGATCCGACAGTTACAGTTTCAACAACCTCAATCGCTCCATTTACTGCAGCGTTTTGAACTGCAAGTTGACGATCTTCTTCCGTAGAACCATCGCTACTAGAAAGAGTCTTAACGGGCATATATGAAGTTGTTAAGAATTTGTTTGCATCACCTAGATCGATGGTATACATATATTTCCATCGATATCCATCAGAAGTAGAAAATGCTACAGTAGAAAACCCAGTTGGTTTAATCGTAGAAGTAGCACCTTTGTTGTTGTACAAACAAACATACACATTATTGTCTTCGGTTAGAACATACCACTGTCTTTCATACATATCGGTATCTGTGTCACGGTACATCGAATACACAGTTCCTGAAGTCCAGTCGTGTCGATCTGTAACATGACTGATATCTGACGCTCTAACTTTTTTCGCACCAAACATATTGCGGTGTGTTTGATATCTAAGATATTGATCGTTATCTTCAGGTATAGATGGATTTGGTTCAGCTGGCCAATCTTCCGTTCTACCTACTCCAACATAGAGTATGATAGAGTTTTTTGTATTTCTGCCGTCTTCATCTGAGGCAGTGCCTGCTACCATTGTAGCATTACGCACGAATGCCTTTGCATTAGTTATAGATAATTCTTTAGTTGCGTATCTGTAAGATGCCATTAGCTTACCTGATAATAAATATTTGCACTACTGCTTGTGCTAGTATAATATATGTTAGCAGAAGAAATGCTAGTATTAGACCAAGCGATAGTTGTGTTTGCAAAAGTAGTGTTCGATACCTTATTTAGTCGTAAAGTATAGAAGGATCTTGGTGAATATTCAACAATTATTTCACCGCTGTTAGCGTAGTTGCCAGTTAAAGATGTTCCAGTACCAATAATGTTTCTACTGTTCTGCGTAATCGAAATTGTTCCGTTTGCCTTGAGTCTTTTCTTGCTTCCAACTGCAGTTACAACATCAAGATACACATTAGATTGCAATGAGAATTTACCAAATAATGCCTGTCCTGATGGGTGCGCTAACTCAAGAGCAATGTCACGATATCGTTGCAAAGCAATCGGGGAAATAATTTCATATGAGTATTCTTGATAGTATCTTCCGTCTTGAAGAATACCACGTGTACTAGAAATATGACTTCTTGAAGAAGCATAGTATCCTTCTGAGTTTGCTGCACCCCTTAATAACAATGCACCTTGTGCTGCAAATGCTAAGTTTCTTCCACTAGAAGCAAGTGTAATTGGTTCGTCATCTTTATAAGAGAATCCAGAATCTAAAACACGCAACCCAGTAATAGAACCATTAGCACCAATAGAATTTGTAATTATTGCATTATTTCCTAAAATTCCATCTGTTCTGATACTTACAACGGTTGCAGTTCCATCGTTAGTTTTAGTTCTTGTATCTGGTGAAGGAGTTCCTTGAATATATGAACCTAAGTATGTCTCAAGATTTATAGATGCGTTATTAGCAAACGCAGTAAAGTTTGCTTGTCTAACATCCTGCCAAACTCTTATAGAAGTCTCGTATGTTCCATTAGAATATTGAGTTGCAGCGATTGGGGTTCCTGTGTTTGCAGAAGCAATAACATATCCAGAAGCACCTGTTGAAGTTTGTACTAATCTATCTGCAGCACTTAAAGTTGTGAAGAATGAGTTTCCTGTTCCCCAGTTTTGATCATCACTTTGCAGCGTTATGTAATAATCTCTAATCTCAAGGTTAGTTACATCAGGGTCAAACACTCTAACTGTTGGAGTTGTACTATATCCTGTTCCACCATTAACACTAGAAAGAGAAATTACACTGCCAACTGAAGTTGTAGCAAAAACAAGACTATCAACTAATCTAGTGTGAACATCTTCAGTTTCCACATTTGATGTTCTATTTTTAGAAGTTCCAACTACTGTTACAGAACCAACCTTGCGTATATTTTCGTTATTAGCAAACTCTCTAATTGGACCACTAGAAAATTGAGTTGATAAATTTGACGTTGCATTAGCACTTAATCTAACATAAGTATTTGATGCGGCAGAAGCAATAACTTCGGTCACAGTTCCAAATGCATTAGAAGATGCGCCAACTAACTCATCACCCAAAGAAATAGTATAGGTGTTTGCAATATTTAAAACATGATTCCCAAAAGTATTTGCTGTAAATGATGTTACACTTCCTACATTTGCACCACCATTAGAACCTAAATGTAGTGGTTCGCTTGCACTAAACTTTTTGTATGCGCTAACTTTAAAATATGAATCGCCTGCTGATGCACTTACAATTGAAGTAACAACAGCATTTGCTAATGAGGTGTTTCCAAAAAGATCGTCTCCAACTGATATTTCTGCAGTGTTAGCGACACGCAATATTGCTCCAGCATATTCATGGTAGTCTTGAAATGCAACCGCTGCAGTTGTTTCTGGAAATCCATATCTTGGTGCGCAAATGATAGTGTTGGCGAATGTTTCCATTCTTCGCAACTTACCATCAACGTTTGCTATTCTTGGAGCATTTGTTGCAAATAAAGTTCTATCTCCAATAATATTATCGTTTAATCTTAAAAAGACTGGAAAGGTGTTATCAATATCATCTGGTTCTATTGTAAATGATGCTCCAGTTCCATCTCCGCCAGCAATAACGACGTCAGAACCAGGATCTACTGTCGAAGCACGATAACCCGAACCACCATCAGATATGCTAAAAGTTAATACACCGTTCAAATCAACTGTGTCAGTGACAATAACTTTACCAAATTCTCCAATGTCGTTAGAGACAATTGATACGACATCTCCCTTTGCGTATTGTCCGCCACCAGAAGAAAGTATTATTTTATTAATACCAGCTTCTATAATTGGAACATGCCCTGTTCCATCAGTATCAGTTTCTAATTTAATCGGTTCTAGATTATAAAACGAACCAACGATATTAGACAGAAGAATCTGCATAATATCTTTACCACGAATTGTTCTGCGAATTACATCTTCAACGATAGCAGTTGCGCCAGATTCAACACCAACAATTGTTTTATCAATTAAAGCATACGTTGCATCATCATATTTTGATACGAGGTAACGATCTATTCTCCAGTCGCCATCAGAAACTTTTAAGATTTGATCAGCAGGTAGATTGAGTGCAATGTCCTCGCCATATACTGCACGAAATAAAAGTTTATATGCTTCAAATGTTCCGCGTGATTGGTTAAAGTATTTTGCATACTTAACTGCCAACTTTTTATCAGCAGACATTTCTCTCGGAACATTAGGAAGAAATGTATTTGTAAAATAATCTATAAAGGTGTCGGTGGTTGTGCTAATGTCTCGATAAGATTCTAGATTCTGAATAGCATCGGTCATCTGACCTGTAGTTTCCATCCACGCATAATATGCCTCCATAAACTGGAGGAAATTTGCGCCATCTTCTTTATAGAAATCAGGAAACTGATTTTTAACCAGTTTTGAAATCTTATCTGTAACAGCCATTACTCGTACTCACCCACTGTGGTTATTTTTGCGTCTGCAGCATTCATTAACAGTATTTGATCTCTCACTGGTATCACATCTAATTTTTCTGGAGTTACATTAAATTTGAGTTGATCGTCAACATATGCTGTTGGCGCAAAATCATTTAAAATAACCTTACCAGTTGTATAATCTATAGTTCCTGCATTTGCTTTTACAACAACCTTTGTACCTGAACTATATCGAAATATTCTAATCAATCCAGATCCGTTGTCGTCGAAGAAACAGTTAAATCCTCCAAAAGAAAACTGTGAAGAAGAAACTGTTGAAACTGTAATTGGATTATTAAACAAAATTGTTATACTTTGAGCGACGTTTACCAAAGGTACTATTTTTCTTTGCATAACAATAGATGCATCAGTATTCAATATATTTCCAGTTGTAATATTATCTAAAGATCTAACGAATCTAGAAAACCTAAATTTCTTATCAAATTTTTCAAGATTGTTAGATGAGAAATTTGTAATAGCAGTAGATATTGCTGCTTCTACTTGGGCACGTGTTGCTGTTGTAGTTGTAGCATTATAATAACTTGTGATAGTTGGTATCAAATATGTATAGGTTGGATCAATAATAACTGTATCAATACCCAAAGGAGTTCTATCAGCAATTGATGCTTTCAACTTTGCCTTTCTGTTTATTGTAGAAAACAATGATGAAACTGGTTTAATTGCAACATAAACTTTACCATAAACTGCAGGATCTGCTTTCTCGCCTCCATAGGCAATTACCGATGATATATCAGAGTTTTCTCCGATGATAATTCGTTCGTAGTCGTTTTCAATAATTGCACGGTTTTGTGTTTGAAAGTTTCTTGGTGCATTAAACTTAATAGAATCAACAGATTCTTGATTTTTACCACCAGAAGAAATACGATTGGTTGTTACAGATGAAGAAGTATAGGACACATCTAAATTTAAATTATCTATGGTAAATGTGCTTGCGCCATCGGTATCCGCAGCATTACAAACCAAATATTCAATTATAACTATGTTTCCATTTTTAACTGGTTTGCCTAAAGTTCCTGGACTAAAAACAATTTCGTATTTTTGATCTGCTGATTCTTCAAGGAAATAAACAGCAGAAGTGGCACCAATTTGATTTGTATTAGTTGCCCTTGTATATTCAGTAGTAGTTGTGTCTGCTGCAGATTCTTGCACTGTAACTTTAATGCTTGACGTGTCAACATTAGCATTTGGTAGAATATATCTTTCAGGAGTAACGTTACTTACAGTGAATCGGTGAGTAAGTGGTGTGCCTTCTTTGATAATAACTGATGTTTGCCAGTTTCCACCTGATTTATATACTGTTTTTGCCTCAGGAACAATGTAGGTGTAACTTACATCATCAACTGTTGTCGTGAAACTTGCATTTCTTGGGATGGTAAATTGAGAAACATTATTGGCAATTCCAGTAAATGTCAGTGATACATTTGCTTGTGCTCCAATTGCTGAAGTTGGTGTATACCCAAGTTCTTTAGCACGTGATACAACCGAGTCTCTTTGCTGAGCAGTATCTAAGAACATCTCATTCGCAAGCATATTTAAATAGAATGCATTATAATGAGTATTATATGCAAGAACATCTAAGAGCGTCGCTAATGCGGAACCCTCAAAGTTGTAATCTTGAAATTGATCTTGTGTGCTTAGATACGTTTTTAGATTTGTTCGTATTTGATCAAAATCTACTTCAGTTACCTTCAGATATGTATTTGCGGTAGCCATTACCTTACTCTTTCTAGAATAATGCTTAAATTAATCGGTTGGTTTGGTCTGTTCTTTATTCGGAAGATAATAGTCGCTTCTAAACGATTACGATCTTGATCTTCTTTTATGTTTACTGTTTGCAAATTCACACGTGGCTCGTAGTTTCTTATAACCTCACTAATCGCATTTTCCATCATTTGTTTGGTTGCAGGTGTGAATAACTCAAACAACAAATATCTTATTGAGCAACCAATATTAGGTTTGAATGGTCTTTCAAAAAAATTTGTTAAAACCAAAGACTTTACTGACTGTTTGATTGCTTCATCATCGGTTTTGCGCTGCAGATTTCCAGTAATTGGATGTGCGTTAAATCCCAGTGCAATATCGCTGAAGAAATTTGCCTTTGGTTCTGCCATTTATCTACCCGTTTTTTAAATTTTGTATTTCTGCTCTACGCTCTTTACAAAGTTTTGCTATCTCAGCAAGTGCTTTTCGAGCACGTGTTCCTGCCGATTTATTACCACTAGCAAACTTCTCGCTTTCAAAAGTATACGTTTCAAATAAATTTACTATAGAATCATGAATATTCATAAAAAATCCTTGACTTCAATTCGCCTTCGCGTTATAATAAGGATGTCCCCTTTAAAGAGAGAACAGTTAGTTTAGTCTATTTATACTACCCACCAGCAAAAACATTTGCACTTCCTGCAGCAACTGAGGTGCAACTACTAATTGCATCACCAATACGACCACAACCTTTACCATTCACAAATACAGTAGTTGATCCTACAGCAATTGGTGCAGCATGAACAGGACAAGGTGCTCCAGGTAATAAGTGTCTTGTGTTTACATCACCTTGTCTACTTATTTGTATACCATTACAAAAGACATTTGGACTGTGAGCATCTCTTACCATATCAGAACAATGCGGAACGTCAGCATCACCTTTTCTTGTTACTGATGGCATTATTTCTTCTCTCTTTTCATTAGTTCTTTTAATTTATCATTAAATGTTTCAATTAATGCATGATCTTCTTCTGTGTGTGGTGGTTCAGGCCAATATGGTTTAAAACTAATTAAATTATCAAAAATTACTGGTATATCATTGTAATCATCATATTCAATTACATTACCGCCATTCAGTATTTTAAACTTACCTTTCATTAGTTCAGATCAATTCTTAGTGCATCGACATCATAATTTTTGGTTACATTTAATATAGAGTATCCACCAACAACTTCTGTTACATTATCTGAAACATTTACGGTTCTAGAACCAGTAACTACGGTTGCATGTATGCTTCCTTGATCTTGAGCATATGATTCTACAACATTACCTTTTACAACCTCTGTTTTATTTCCATCAACCTGTATATCCCAGTTGCCTTTAATGTAAGTAGTGCAGTTTTGATCAATCGTTAGATTGCAGTTGCCCTTTATATTTACATCATTGCCTTTAGCAACAATCGTATAGTTTTCTCCAACCACACGAGTCACTTTAGTTCCATCAGGTTGAACCTCATAGAATGTACCACTCTTATGATACTCGTGTATACGCTCGTTGCCTGAAGTATCATCAAACTCTTTGATGTGTCCTGACTCAGTTTCCCTTACATGATTGTAGGGATACGTTGCGTTGTATGCTGAAACAGGTTCATTCCAAACACCACCACCATTTGCTATGGTGACATTTGTTGTTCTTCCACTTTCTTTACTAGCAAGCACATCATGAGGTTTATCACTATCGTTTCTTGATAGACGGTTTACATCAGGTTCATCAATCACCTGTGGATACTTTCCGTTGGGATCGTAGAATCCTTCCTGAGTATTTGCCAACTCGGAAGGAATAGTAGCAAGTGTTCCCATAACAACAGGTTCTTGCGCACGATCACCATCTAAAAAGAATCCTATAACCCAAGCACCTTCAACTAATCCTGTCGGTGATGTTCCGATGTTGTTAGTTTGTGCTGAGTTAATGCTATTCATCGGCATCGCCCAAGGAAGTTTATCCGTTGGGATTTGTCCCTTGTCTTCAGTATGCCAACCAAAGCATCGTACACGCAATCGTCCAAGTTTTACAGGATCATTTCTATCCTCTATAACTCCAACAAACCACGTGAAACCTTTTCTACCAATAAACTCACGCATATTTACTCAGCGTCATCCTCTGGGATTTGATTTTCTGGTTCTACAACCTCTTGCAAAAACGCAGGTCTAATAGTAGATTCTGTTACCGTAGCAGTTCTGCGTGTTCGCTTTGGTGTTGGTGCTTCGTTAGTTACGATTTCTGCAAGCATTTGTTTTGCTCTTTTTGAATCTGGTAATGGCATTTCTTTCTCCTTTAGTCTTCTTTTATACCATCTCTGGTACATTCTATTACAGTTACATAGTCAACACCTGTTTTCGCCCCAGTAAGTTTTTGACGAACTTTGGTGATTAAATATTTTCCACTGAGATATTTATCGTACTCATCTAACCTTACTTCATCACCAATTGTACGATAAAACATCAGTTCGATCATCTGACCAATAATTATTGTATCACTCCCTGGAACTATTACTTCCATTACAACATTAAATATAGATCTTTTGTAACTATCAGTAATTGGTTTGGTTTGATCTGTTCTTTTTGGTAGATGATTTTCTACGGACAACAACTTATCAGATTCATGACCTTTTCTACTAGTTCCTAAAGAAATTACAGGCGATCCATCTGATCCACCTAAAATTTTATTTTGAATAAACTTAAACTTGTCAGAATACTTATCATAGTCAAATGTTGAAATGTTTGCTTTTCTTCGATGAATATCAATATCTATTGATTTACTTTTATACATCCCAGAGTTTGTATTTTGTAATATATTATTTTGTTTGACTACATTATACGATATAATTTTAAATGTGTCATCAAAGTTTTGCGCAGAGTCATTCTGTCTATCGTTAATTGCATCTCTTTCTAGTGCATCAGTTTTTGTGGGCAAATGATGATAAGTTGCAGCGATAGGTTGTGATATTAAATTAGAAATATTTCTAAAATTAAATCCATTTGCGTCTTCATAGAAAGTATAAAATGGTATATGGTCGTTAGAGTCTGATTCACTAGATAAGAAATCTATTGCATCATCTATCACCATATTTGGTATGACATATTGAAACTGCCCACTTGTCTCATCAAATATACCTTCTTTTGTTTTAGTATAATTTGTTATTTTAGAAAGTTCTCTATAGAAAGTTTTAGCAGAATCATTATAGATAAATTCAGAATTTATTTTTTGCACCATGTCTTTGATAGATGACGGTCCATATGATCGACTAATCTTTTCTGGAATCGTCTGATATCTTTCAAAACTAATACAATTCATAATATATGCTTCTTTAAATTCAGATATCCTTTGCTTATCTGTAATTTCATAGACAAAGAAAACATGACGAATAAATTCTGGTTGTGGTGAAGCTTCTGGACCAACTTTATTTCTAAATGATATTTCTACTATCTCTGTGCCAGAACATCCCTGCGCAAAAAGGTTGAAAGAGTCATTCATCACAAAATCTGCTTCGATATAGTGATTAAATAAGTCTTGGTATATGTTGGTTTCAGCAACAAGTTCTGATATATCAATAACCTGTTGATTAGAAAGTATCAGTGTTGCAGATTCTACCTCAACATCCCCAGCATGTCTATATCCATCAGATGCCATCTTTTAAAATACCTTGAACCTGTTTTCGCACTTCTGAGACATATCTTGGTTTTAATATTTTTATTTCTGCTTTCTTATCATTTAGTTCTTCTTCATAGTCATACTTTGATATTGATTCTCTCACAGATTCACCTAATGTATTGTATGTTGTTAAATCTATGGTGACTGTTCTTTTTCCAATAATAGTTCCATCAAACTTAACTGATTTTTCAGTTAACACCTTGCGATACTCATGAACAGTGCCTTGTGCGTTTGGTATGCTACCATATTTACCTATGATGTAATCGTCAAACTCTTTGTTGAATAGTGGCCATCCAAATATTGGATCGTCAATCTCGTTGAACAATAAAACTAACCAAGCGTAACTAGGATCATCATAAAACTTATCTGCTACGATGTCAGGTCTTTCGCCTGCTCGTACAGAATATTCATGATAGGCACGTGTATCTGTAAACAAAGAACTTTTTACTTTGAACCTTCTAATAATATTAGTAAGATTAACCGTCTGACCAATATTAGTTAGGTCATGTTCAGTAGTGGGAAAATATGAAAAATAATTACTCATTGATTAATCTCCTATAATAAGAATGAGCGCGCAACTTCCGTTGCTACATCTTGTCGACGTTCTTGCTCTATCTCTTCTGGTGTCTGAATTAATCTTCCATTAAATTTCATCGGTTCTGGTTCTACTTGTTTCTCAGGATCTCTTTCCACTTCATAGTCTTCAGCATAATCACGTTTTGTAAATATCTTAGTCTCTTGAAATGACATTGAAATATCAATAGAAACTGGACCACCAACATCTTCAAAAAACAATGGCATACCTTCTCCATTATAATTAACAGTCATATCTGTCATTACGCAATCTTTAAGATTAAATAACCAATCTTTTCTATTTTGTGAAAACTCTATTCTAAACTCATCTGGATATTTAAATGCAAAGTTTCCAGCAAAATAATCTGGATGCATGTGGTAGTTTAGTTTTTTTATTATGTCACGCAGTTGATTAGATTCTTGTTGATTTCTAGCAACAAATTTATATTGGAATGCAAATGTTCTTAATCCAACTCCCTTAAACAAAACAGCAAGATGTGGATTTACCGCAAGTCCTGCTTTTAGTCCTAATGATTCAACTACTGTTGCACCAGCTGTAGCACCAGCAAGACCACCAATTGCCAATCCATCAAGTTTTAATTTCTTACCTATTTTTGAAGCAGCAAAAGACGCTAGTCCTACTGCACCAATTGCTAATCCTGTTTGTGTGCCATCCCCCGTATCTAAACCCTTACCATCAAATACATCAGAAGCACCATTCATAAGAGCAGAACTAACATCATCTAATGCTCCTGTGGTGTTAAGTCGTCCTGCGCCCAATGCGCCTAGAATCCCAAGACCCTTGTTTTCGTAATCCGTTTTAGAAGCAACTGATAGATTTGCAGGGATTGGAAAAATGAAAACACGACCAACTGATTTGCCTTCTTGAACCTCAAACTTATCGTCACGAGATTTTTCCAACACTTGAAGCATCATGTAGTTTTGATTGGTGACTTCTTGGGGGAAAAAGTAATAGAAAGATCCATCTCCTATTCTACCTTCTCGCTTCATCGCTGCAGACATTTATACACCTTTGTAATAAATAGATTTTTGTGTTAACTATTTATACAGATTGTATGAAGTATCATCAAGGTAGGTTTAAACCAAAGTTTCCTGAGAAGTATAAAGGCGATCCAACCAATATTATATATCGCAGTTCTTGGGAACTAAATGTGTGTTCATACTTTGATAAGAATCCAGACATAATATGGTGGGGCAGTGAAGAGTTTGCCATACCCTATCGATCTCCTATCGACGGCAAAAAACATCGATATTTTCCAGACTTCATTGTTAAGACTAGCAAAGGTGAGATAGTTGTATTTGAAGTAAAACCTGCAGCACAGTCTCGTCCTCCAGAGAAAAAGAGTCGTGTCACAAAGAAATACATTAACGAGGTGACCACTTGGGGAGTTAATCAAGCAAAGTGGGAAGCAGCGGTTCGTTATTGTAAAGATAGAAACTGGAAATTTCAGGTGTTAACTGAAGAACAATTATTCGGCAAGAAGACTAAATAGTATCATGGCAACCTTATTCGACGACATATTAACAAGAGGACTTCGTGCTGGTCAAACACCTGCTCGAAGCCAAGAAGCACGCGATTGGTTTAGAAGAGCTGCTAAACGAACGGCAGGTGCAAATCCTGATAAGATATTATCGAATGCTGATGATAAAGATTTAAGAGCATCTCCAACGGTAGGTAAAATGTATCATTTTTTCTATGACCCTAAAGGCAAGAAAACACTACCATACTATGACAGGTTTCCTTTGATTTTTATGGTTGGTCCAGCATCAGGTGGTTTCTATGGTATAAACTTACATTATCTACCACCAGTATTACGAGCAAAGTTGATGGATAATCTTTATGGTATTGTATCAAATAAAAAATACGACAGAACAACAAAACTTAGACTATCATATGAAACATTACAAGGTGCTTCAAAATTTAGATTGTTTAAACCAACATTCAAACATTACCTTGCTTCAAATGTTAGATCTAGATTTTATAACGTGCCAGCAACCGAATGGGATATAGCACTAATGCTACCAACGCAAAGATTTGAAAAGGCAAGCACACAAAGAGTTTATAGAGACTCAAGAAGGGCAATCTAATGGCATTCAACATAAGAAAAATGATTAGTGATGGACTTAAAAGTGGAGTTGCTAAGACTTCACACTTTGAGGTTTTGATTAGTCCACCATCTGCATTTAATTTAGATCCAGAGGAAATAAGAAATCTAACATATAGAGCAGATAGTGTTGAAATTCCTGGTCGAACAGCAATGACAATAGATCAAAGATTCTCCATGAATGGTCCAGTTAATAAAGTTCCTTATGCTGCAGTGCATTCAGATGTAACGATTACATTTTTATTAAGTGCAAATATGGGTGAAAAGATATTTTTTGAAAAGTGGATGCAAAGTATGATAGATACAACTCCACAAGGATTTGGTGGATCGTTCAATGTAAAATATTTTGATAATTATAAATCAAATGTTTATATAAGGCAGTTTGATGACACAGGAAAATTAAGAACTACAATAGAACTTGTTGATTCATATCCTATTATTATGAATGGTGTACAAATGGGTTGGGGTGACGACAGTCTCGCTAAACTTTCATTGCAGTTTGCGCATCGTTATTATAATATAACAACACACGAAGAAGAAAATGAAGAAAATGAAGAAATCGTTGTTGATCCACGCGATCCAAATAAACCTATACTGATTGGAATAGACCAAAGAGAAGCATCAACCCTTAGCCCATCAACTAGAGTGTTTACAGGATTAGCATCTGGACAATAAAAAAATAATTTAATTATGGAGATTGAGAATGTTACCTACATTATCTGTACCTGAGTTTAAGACTAAATTACCATCTACAAATAAAAATATAAAATATAGACCGTTTTTAGTAAAAGAAGAAAAGATACTTTTAATTGCATTAGAAGATGGAGAAAAAGAAACAATCATCGGTGCGGTTAAAGATTTATTAAAAAATTGTATATTGACTAAAGGTATTGATGTAGACAAACTATCAACATTTGATGTCGAATGGTTGTTTATGCAAATAAGATCGAAGTCGGTGGGTGAGCAAATAGAAATGATTCTCAGTCACAATAGTGATAATGAATGCAAAGCAAAAACAAAATATGTATTCGACATTGAAGATTTATCGATTACTGGTAGCGTGAGTGATGGTAAGATTGAATTGGGTGATAGCATCGGAATCAAACTAACATATCCGACCTACAGTGATGAAAAGATGATGGAAAGAACTGCTTCAAATCTATTTGCTATGGTGAAAGATAATGTTGAATATATTTACGATAGTGAAAATGTTTATGATGAGTTTACTACAGAAGAATTAGATGAATGGTTGGATCATTTAAATAAAGATCAGTTTGAAAAGATATTAGCATTCTTTACTGATGGTCCATCGTTAAGTCATTTGATGGAATGGGACTGCGAGGAGTGTAAACAAAAAGATTATGCGTTGGTGGAGGGACTCAAAGATTTTTTTATGTTGGTCTGATGCATGAAAGTTTGATAAACATGTATCAGATGAATTTTGCTTTGATCCATCATCATAAGTATTCATTGACAGAACTAGAAAACATGATACCGTTTGAACGAGACGTGTATGTAACTTTATTGAAACAACATTTACAAGATATAGAAGAACTCAATAACCAAAAAAGATAAGAGTCAACTATGGCACTACCATTTTTTAATTCGAAGACTAAAGAATATCAAGAAAAGTCTCTAAAAAATCAATCTCAACTCTCGTCAAAGATGAAGAGTGGATTTAGTGATATCGGTGATAAACTAGATAACCAAACTCAAATATTGGGTAGAGTTGAAAGTTGGTTAGATGAGACTTACGAACTTCATAGTGAATACTACCAATCAGAAGATGAAGCACGTCGAGAAAGAATGCGACAACTTCGGAGACAAAAGTTAGCAGGTGCTAGTGTCGGTGCTACCACTGGTGGTAATGGTGATGGTGAATCTGGTGGAGGTGGTATTGGATCTTTTATCGCTAAAGCTGTTACTACTGCTGTTGGTGGCGCATTTGGTCTCAATCAAATAAAGAAATTTTTTACAAAGACACCTAAAGCAGCAGATGCTGTAGATGATCTTACTAAAAAAACTAAAAAGCTTACTGAAGCACAAAAAGCGTCCCAGAAACAATTAAAGGCTGATACAAAGGAAAGACTGGCAAATAGCAAAGCTTCACAAAAATCTCAAAATGGATTTAAAAAACTAGCAGATGCAGAACAAAAAATTCTTGAAGAAAAAATTAAAAGCGGCAAAACAGGGAAGGTATCTGGATCAGTAGCAGATGATGTAGTTAAAGCTGGAAAGATTGCAGATACAGCATTAGATGCTAGCAAAGCATCAAAAATACTTGCTAGAGTTTTTCCACCTGTAGCAATTGTAGAATCACTTGCGGTCAACATTAAAGATGGATATGATCTTTTCTCTGCTGAATTAGATGATAAAATTGAAACTGAATTACAAGGTGAAGATCTTGGTGGGTTGATTGGTGGTGCTATTGGTGGAGCAATTGGTATTGTTGGTGGACCAATGGGTGCAGTACTTGGTGCGTCATTAGGTAATATGGTTGGGGGTTGGATCGGTGATTACTTTGACCCTAATTTCGATAAAGAGTTTATACAATCTAGTGAGAGTTTAATAGCAAGAAAAGAAGGATTAGCAGCAAATCTTGCAGCATTAGAAGCTGACAGAAGTAATATGAGTGAGAAAGAATATCAACTAGAAAAAGATAAGTTGATGCGTGAAAAACAATTTTTAGATTCAGCGACTATTGAACAGGCTACTGTTCAAAAACTATTTGAGCAAAGACAATCTGCTGCAGATGAATATAACGAGATTGCTAGACAAGTTAAATTAATTGAAGATGCTGGTGGCACTGCAGGTGAATCATTACTTCGATCACTCAAGGCTGCAGAAGATAGTTTCAATGAAGCGGATGATAGATTTGATGCGCAAGCAAAAGAATTTGAAAAACAATTAAATGAAAAACTTGCTTTAAAATCTGCTATCGATAAAGGTATATATGACCACGATTATATTGGAAAGAGTGAGATTGATGCATCGCGTCTTGGTGAGTTAACCCAAGGTGAACTTAGAGGAATTCTTGCTCATGACGATTTACGAGATTCGGATAAATTGCTAGTACAAAAAGCACTCAATATGTCAACTGGTATTGGTGGCGATCCAACAATAATTAAAGATACTGCGACTACATTACAAGAAGGATTTATTGCAGCACAAAAAACTGGCGACGGTGCCGCAATGGGTCAGTTCGTAAAACAAGTACAAGGATTAGGTGGTGATGCAGCAGTAGCTGCTTTGGCAGCAGGTACACTAACTCAAGGAATGTTGAATAAACCTCAACCGAAAGTTACTGGCGGTCAAGTTACATCCTCTTCTAGTTCTGGTGGATTTGATTACGCTTCATATAAAACTGCAATAGGTATACGAGAAAGTAGTGGCGATTATGGTGCTGAAAATACCATAGGATATTTGGGTATGTACCAAATGGGTGCTATGGCATTACAAGATGCAGGATATGTGAAGTCAGGTGTTAACAGTAACAAAGCATTAAATGATCCTAAAAATTGGTTGAAGGGTAGCAAGGAAGAGTTTCTAAGAAATCCTGCTATGCAAGAAGATGCTATGAGAAAATATACCAATAAACAAATAGGATATTTGAAAAGCAAAAAGGTTATTGATAATCAGTCTAGTCCAGAAGAGGTTGCGGGATTTCTTGCTGCAGCACACTTAGTTGGGGCAGGTGGTGCAGCACAACTAAAAGCTGGTAATGTCAAACAAGATGCTTATGGAAGTAAGTCCAGTGAGTATTATGGCATTGGTGTTATGAGTCAAGGTGGTGGTGGTGGTATTGGTCCGTCTAGAACTGGTTCAGCATCGGCTGGAGGTAGTGCGGTAAATTCTATATCTGCATCACAGGCACAATCTCGAAATGGAGTAGTGATGGTTGATAACAGCAATACAGTTGTAGATAATTCTACCAGTGCGTCAAGTAGTAGTTCGTATACAATGCCAGTTTCTCCGAGGAGAATAAATCAAACTGGTATAAAACCAGATATGGTATTGCCATGATAGAACTTACAGAAGCAGCAAAAAAGAAAATCTCTGACATTGCACTAGAGCAATCTTTGACCACAATGAAAATTAGATTATTCATTACAGGTGGCGGTTGTTCTGGTTACAACTATGGGTTCACGTTTGAGGAGAAGGCAGAGGAGGATGACTTCGAAGTCGATAACCTTATTATAGACTCTATGAGTATGCAGTATCTTCAAGGATGCACAGTAGACTATCAGGACGATGGTCTCAATGCTCAGTTTACTATAAAGAATCCAAACGCAACAGCGACCTGTGGTTGTGGAAAGTCATTCGCTACATAAAAAGCTTTACTTTTTGGTGTAAATCCTTTATAATAGAGTTTATTCTAAACCAATAGGGAATCCCGAATGATCAATGTAATGACGAAAGAAAAGTTCTCTATTATCGTAGAAGAACTGGTAAGAGATCATAAACTAACATATCTCGATGCGGTGCTACATTGGTGTGAAAATAATCAAATGGAAGTTGAAACTGCAGCAAAACTTGTATCACCATTGATTAAACAAAAGATGACAGTTGAGTGTCAAGAGTTAAACATGATCAAAAAGGAAGGTGCAAAACTTCCTATATGATGCTAATGACTGCGTTTGACACATACAGAATATACCTTGCATTGAATCAACACTTCACTCGCAAGACTTATGATTATTTCAAATATAATGGCAAAGTACGAGCAAGTGAAACTGCCTTTCTCAGCAGAAAAGATCGATACTTTTTTGAGAAGGCATCACGCAAGTTTAAGAAAGAAGAATTCGTTCAGTTCCTTTTAGCAAACTATACTTCTGGAACTGAGCATTGGATTGGGAATCTAATGTCAGGTGAAAATCTGATACAGATGAAGAAGTGGAAAAAGAAAATAGATTCCTTGACTTATACCTTTAAAGAGGATATAATAGGTATTGTGGATCAAGATGTATCTCTTGATTCATGTTTGAAGATGAAAGACGGTAGACATCCATTGTTATATCGTTTGTATCTTCGTAAAAAGATTTCGTTGGAAACACTTATCATTCTTGATGATTTGGTTGGTTATTCTAAATTATGGTCAAAGTATGATGATAGAATGATGAATGATTTGTTGTTTCTGATGAATAAGTATCGTCCGTTTTTTCATCAGGCGATACAAATAGACAAAGGCAAGTATCGTAAAATAGTGCTTGACTCCTTTGCCTAAATGTAGTATAATAGATGCTTATATTATGATATTGTGGATACGATTAACATACAACGCAAATACGAGGTAAACATATGTCTTTTGCAAGTCTAAAGAAGTCCCGTGGCAGTTCTTTGTCACATTTAGTTTCTGAATCTAACAAACTATCTACTGGCGCACAACAACAGTCACGAAGTGGCGACGATCGCTTTTGGAAACCAGAGGTTGATAAGTCAGGCAATGGTTTTGCTGTGATTCGGTTTCTACCTGCTCCTGCCAATGAGGACGTGCCATGGGTGCGTATCTTTGATCATGGATTCCAAGGTCCAGGAGGATGGTATATTGAAAACTCTCTTACAACTATCGGTGAAAAAGATCCAGTTGGTGAGTTAAATTCTACATTATGGAACAACGGAACCGAAGCTGGTAAAGAGCAAGCAAGGAAACAGAAACGTCGATTGAAGTACCATGCTAACATCTATGTTGTAAAAGATCCTGCTAATCCTGCTAACGAAGGCAAGGTGTTTTTATACTCCTTCGGTAAAAAGATTTGGGATAAACTCAACGAATCAATGAATCCTGAGTTTGAGGATGAGACACCAGTAAACCCATTTGACTTTTGGGAAGGTGCTGACTTTAAATTGAAGATTCGTAAGGTTGAAGGATATCGGAACTATGATAAGTCTGAATTTGATTCTACTTCGCCACTATTGGCAGGTGATGATGACGAATTAGAGAAAGTGTATAATCAACAACACTCTTTGCAAGACTTCTTAGATAAGAAACAATTTAAGTCTTATGCAGAACTCAAAGCAAAACTTGATCGTGTATTAGGTTTGAATGCTCCTGCTTCTACAGCAGAAGATTATGAACCTGCACCAGTTGCTGCTGCACCTGCACCTAAAAGTGCGCCAGCACCTAAAGTAAGTGATGAAGTATCTTTCGGGGATGAGGATGACGAAAGTCTATCCTTCTTTGAAAAACTAGCAGAGGAGTGATGCCCTCTTCTGTTCTACCCTTTGAGGAGACCTTCGGGTCTCCTTTTTTTATAGAGTGACAATACCGTCTTTGATAAGTCTCTTTCTGTTTTTCATATGCATTTCCTCTAACTCTTCTTTTGAACCACCGAAGTAAGGAACACAAAACCCTTCATCAATCATAATATCAGTAACAAGACATCCTTCTTGTCCTTTATATTCAACAGCAAAGTCGCCAAGTATTCTACCGAACTTGCCTTTCATATCTTCACCATTCTTATTGATTTGAGTTTTCAATATAGAGGTTTTGCCTAATAGACTTTTAAGTTTTTCTTTTGCAGCAAGACCAAACTTCTTTTCTACTTTATCACGAGTGCGTGACTCAGGTGTATCAATACCCATAACTCTTACACGTTCATTAGCTAATACAATACCAAATCCTAGATCAATATCTACGTCAACCGTATCACCATCAACCACTCGATTTATTTTACATTTATATTCGTACATGTTTAATGTCCTATTTGACTATTACGTTTGCGGTGTCCGTTCCATGCCATGAAACCACCAAGACGCAATGCCCAATATGCGAGATAGTTTAGTAGGTGAAATCCATTTTGTTCGATATTGATATCACGGAATATGATATCTGCACCCTTTTGAGTAAGTTTACCCATGGTGTCTTTTTTGTTTTTCTTGAGAAGTGTCTCGTACTTGTATGCGTAGTCGTGTATCAAACCACCCATCAGTAGAACGCCAGTAGGAGATAACCACGATGCTAGAAACTTAGGAACACTAGCACCATCAAACTCGAATCCTTTTGGTATGATGTAGTTTTCGCCATTGATTGTATAGTGGAAGTCTTTATCTATTTCCCACTTTCTTGTGCCTAACAACCACATCTTTATAGCACCCCAAAAACCTTTTCCTGCGGTTTCTATTTTGATGGGTTTCATTGAAGGCATATCCTTGTATGAAAATCCAATGAGTGTTCGATCTTTTTGGTCGACGCCAAACATATTGACTACCCAACCAATTATAATCAAGATACCTACAACAGTAAACTGCCACCAAGTGGTCAGTTGTTCTATTACAAAATCCATTATTCCGTCTCCTATTATATATTTTTTATTATTATCATAATAAAGATGGTGGGTTTTTAAGGAACCCACCAAAAACCTCAATTCATATATTTAACGTGGTTTGTGGCTTACCACCAACCTGTTGCATTACCTACTAAGTTAACAACTACAGTAACGACAGCAACATGCACTGCTAAGTTCCAATCTAAAGACATGTTAGTCTCCTTTTGTTATTGAAAAATGATATTTGTTTTTGGTACAAGCACAAATACCAAAGCTTATCTCTTATTTTACTAACTTCATGCAATTTATATAAATCAAATCGCCTGTTTTTATAGGATCTAGATTTAATTCAAATCCTTTACACATCCATTCTTTAACATAAGATAATTCGTATTCCGTTTCATCTCCGTGCCAAAATATTTTTAATGTTTCGCAACTATCTGCCTTTTTTTGTATTCGCAACCAACTTGCGCCTGCTGCAAGTCTTGCTCTATACTGACATTCTTCCATGGGAAACATTTCTGTTATCCTATCAGCATAGACATTAGTTGTAAACAATAATAATATAGCAATTAGTTTTGTCATTTCGTTGTGGCTACAAATACGCCATTCCAATCTTTTGGAAGTTTTTGCGTCTTCATAAACTCACATCGTTCAATCCACATATCATAATAAGAATCCATTTGTCCATCAAATGAACCTTTTAATTTATTACATACACTAATGGCTATTTGGAAATCTTTCAATCGATAAAGATTATGCATTTGATCGTGCAGTTCTTTATCAGCAGCCCAATCTACCATATAGTGATTGCCCCAAGAAAATGTATCACCTTTCTTCCCTCGCAACACCGTATAGATATCTAGACCATACGACTTACCCTTTACTGCTAAATCATCAAGTTTCAAATAAAAGAAATCATCTTTAGTCCTTGCATATGTTTCTGGACCAACAATTAATAACACGCCATAATTTTTACATTGACTCTCAAGTCTTGCAGTGGTACTTACAGCATCACCTAACACATCATAAGCATGGCGAGAAGTTGAACCCATCTCACCAATAAATCCGAATCCTGAATTTATGCCAGCACCCATGCCGACTTCAGGTATTCCTTTGGTTGCCAAAAACTCATTGTATTTATCAACCGCAGAAAGCATATTTAGTCCTGTTTGAACTGCATTATATGCATGATTAGGATCATCCATCGGTGCATTATGTATATGCATTGATGCATCACCAATATATTTAATCACCATACCATTTGCATCAAGCACTGGTTGCGTAATCGCATCCATATAACCATTCATCACTTCAGTCAAACCCTTTACATCATCACCATACTTTTCACCTAAATTCGTGAAACCTCGTAGATCACTGAAACAAATAGTAATGTCTTTTTTGATACCGTCTTGAACTAATGATGGATTTTCTTGTAATAGTTTCACCACCTCTGGTGAGCAATATCCAGCAAATTGCTTCTTTATTGCTTGTTTCTCTAGATATTCACGCACGAACTTGATACCATAGGTGTGCAGTGCAACAAGTATTATAGTGATGGTTGGAGCGGTAGCATCCAGTAAAAAGAGGTTTTTATTGAAATAATACATGCTCAGAGGGACTACAGAAGCAGCCAGAACCACAGTTAGTCCTAACCCTACCCATATCCATCGTGAAACGATAATAAGCGTCAGTGACGCTAAAAAGAGTCCTAGGATCTCTATATTCTCTGCCCAATAGGGTCGTTCGATGTTAGTCTGATTGAACATAGTTCCTAACATAGATGCTTGTATCTCAGCAGGGAACATCGCACCCATAGGTGTAGGAACTGGATTAGCGATACCTGCAGCAGTCACATCGACAATAACCACTGCGCCACCGATATCCTCAGGCATATCTGATACGGAGAATGACTTACTGCGTTGTGCCCAATCTATCCAAACTCTACCTTCAGCATCTGTAGTGATTGGTCCAAACTGAGGAACACGCATCTTATCGATACCAAGTGGAGATAGTTTAATTTGAAAACTAGGATCGCCTGCGATTATACGCAAAGTTTCTAATGCTAAACTGGGATACAATACACCGTCAACTACGGCAACTGTAGGTAGTCTACGATTCACACCGTCTATTTCTGGTTCAGTAGATACAATACCAGCACCAACTGAGGAGTTTTCTAAGATAGGAATATTAGCAATGATTCCAGCATAAGGTAATAATGTATCAAGATAGTTGTCATTAATGATTACTGCACCTGGATTTACTGGTTCGTTCTTTGTTTTATCACTCGGTCTGCTTGCTAAGATAACAGGATATTCCGTCATCGTTGCAGACAGTTGTTCATCACCACCGAAGCGATCTGCCTCAGGCATCATAATATTCCATATAACTAAACCAGCACCACTGTTATACAAATCTTCAATGATAGAAGCATACACGTCTCGCGGAAACGGATACTGCCCGTATTTCTCTAGTGCTTGTTCGTCAATGTTTGCTGTGTAGATATTATTTTCTACTGCATCACGAGAAGTAATCAACGAATCGAAATAATTTAATTTTATACTTTCCGTGAAGTTTGGTTTTTGTAAAAACACAAACGTGAGCAACGCAAGAGTTATCAGTGCCCAATATGGTGATAATAGTTTTTTCATTTCACTGCCTTGTCAATTTTTATTATTGATTTTAGTATATCTTCTAAATTATCTAATCTTACTGAGTTTGGTCCATCACTTGCTGCGTTATCAGGATCGTTATGAACTTCCATAAACAACCCTGCTATTCCTATCGCAGTTGCTGCACGTGCTAAGTGAGGAACCATAGTTCTATCCCCACCACTACTATCACCTTGACCACTTGGTGACTGTACGCTATGTGTTGCATCAAAGATTATAGGACAATTACTTTCACGCATCTGAACTAAACCACGCATGTCATTCACTAGATTGTTATAACCAAAAAACGTTCCACGCTCTGTTAACCAAATGTTATCATTTCCTGTAGATTTGATTTTATCGACAACGTGCTTCATATCAAAGGGTGACATAAACTGCCCCTTCTTTACGTTTACAATCTTTTTAGTTTTACCTGCAGCAATAAGTAGATCAGTTTGTCGTGACAAGAGAGCAGGGATTTGTATTACATCTACAACTTCTGCTACTCTTTCTGCTTGCCATGGTTCGTGTATATCAGTTAGAACAGGAACACCATACGCATGCCTACATGCATATAAAGCAGTTAATCCCTCTTCCATTCCAAGACCACGTTTACCATTAATACTAGTTCTGTTTGCTTTATCAAAACTCGATTTGAAGATAAACTTCGCATTTAATTTATTACATATCTTTTTAATTTCCGATGCCAAAAACAAAGTATGATTATAGCTTTCTATTTGACATGGACCAAGTATGAATTGTATTTCTTTATCGTTAGATAGCGTCGCTAATTGATTCATTACATTTTGCTTTCACGGTTTCATATATCACTCTAGTATCATCTTCAGTTTTTATCATTTCTAGCACTTCTGCCATAAGTTTATCGGCAAACTCTTGTGCTTTCTTTGCTTCCTCTGGACTTCTTACATTAGGAAATGCAAAGTTAATTTTGCTTGGATCTAATCCTTGAAGAATTTGTGATGCCATGTCTCTTGCTAAATGAGCTTTGGTCAAACAATAAGGTGAATCATCTGCTTGTGCTGTAAATGCAAAGAACAGCAATAATAATCCTAAGTATTTCATTCCGTTTCCTTTTCTTTTTTTAACCATTCCTCTGCTTCTTCTTTAGATTCAAAGAATGGCGACACCATAACGTTTGTCGATACATCTCTATAAAAGTATACAGTTGTGTTAAAACCATAATTTTTGTATGAGACCAACTTGTACTTCATTTCAACCTCTAATGCATATTTTCTTTATATGTTCTTGAGTTATAAACGATACATCATCCCAAGCAATCCACTCTTCTGCTCCAGGTGGTATTTGAATAATCTTTATCATAAAGTTATCGATAGTTCCTAATGCAATAGTAGCGAGCGCAACCTTTGGTGGTTGTGGTCCATCTTCTAAAAAATCGTCTTCTTTTGAAAGAGGATTGCAGTCAACGTTAAACTTCATTCTTCGTTTGTACAACTTTACTTTTGAGGGGTAGTGTCCGTAGATATCCCAATATGCTTCTTTTAGATCTGTTCCACGGATTTGTTTGATATCAGAATGATCAAACTTTAGTTCGTCAAGTCCTTCTCGTACTTGTAGTGCTGGGTCAAGTAACATTTCGTGAGAGTAAACAGGAAAACTTAATAATGCTGCGAGTGCTACACATAACATTTTAAACATAATAATATCCTTATAATAAAAACGCTTTCGCAACTATATTTAGTCGCCTTGCGTAACGCTTAAAGTGCACCCTGACACGTTGTAGCAAGTTCCACTAGTAGTGGTTCCATCACTCATGCTATGCGGTAGACTATATGTTTTATTGGTATTACCACTTTGTATTAAATCAAAGTCCCAACCACCGCCACTGTTTGTCAGTTCTACTGTTGCTGCATGATTGCCAGATCCCTCTTGTAATACGTTTGCATTGTGATCATCACCTATTAAATCAAGTTGTAGATAGTGACTGCCACCTTCTTTTTGTATGATGTCTAACACATTATCATTACCATCGATATCTACAAATGCAGCTTTGTTGCCAGCACCTGATTGAAGTAAATCTAAATCGTTTCTGTCACCATCTATAAGCACCTCTGAATAATGACCATAACCAGTAGTGCCAGTTGCGTCCTGATCAATGTCGACTATGTTTGTATTACCTATTACATCTAATAGTAAATAACTCGGTTCACCTGCCTGATCAATGTAAATAGTATTGTCATTTCCTGTAACATCTACGTCTACCTTTGACCCCTCACCACTTGTAATAGCATTAGAAATAGCAGTGTTTATTCTTGTTTGTTGTGCAGAAGTTGGACCAGAAGAATATGATGGTGTTGGTGAAGATGCACTAGGATCGGTCAATGAATATGCCGAGCTAGGCACCAATGCAACTGATCCTGATTGATCCCAATATAACTTAACTGCTGCGCCACCACCGTTTTCATACCACCACATATCAATATAATAAGTTTGTCCACCTGTAAGTGTTTGGTCTGTTGAAACATAGTTCCAAGTACCAGCACCTTGCTCTTGCC
>Ga0099850_1000184_pt1 | contig 26656 bp, 15 predicted proteins | sample CB_VirMetaG_5_FD_79182 | JGI IMG/M metagenome (GOLD analysis project Ga0099850, IMG submission 79182) | Freshwater to marine saline gradient viral communities from Chesapeake Bay - CB_1508_1D Viral MetaG | ecosystem: Environmental > Aquatic > Marine > Coastal | place: USA: Chesapeake Bay... | reverse complement strand
CTTGGGTGATTGATATTTGTTCCGTTCTTCTCGGACTGGAAAAAGATCGCACTCCGCCCAGATGCATCGCCTTTTAGGACAATATTTGTACCATCTGAACGATAACCGGCATAGTCAGTGGCACCGCTATCAATGCTGCCATCGACTACAAGGGAATCTGCGGCAATATTACCGGTTACTGTTACACCAGTAGAAGAAGTTTCTAATTTCTTAGCACTATCATAATAAAGTTCAACAGCACCGTCCTCAATTAATTTAAGAGCATCCTCACTTAAATTTTTGAGTTTAAATTCTATATTTCCTACAGTTGCCCTAATTTTTAACCCGCCTGCACCTATTCCACTATCAATGAAGTTCGAACTTGATCCAGTATGATAGATGGAAAGATCTGTTCCTGCACCAAAGGTCAATCTATCATCTGTTGAAGCAGCACTATCTCCAAAAGTAATATTTTTACCATTAACATCTAAATTACCACCTAGTTGTGGTGTGGTGTCTTCTGCGACACTAGAAATTCCACTACTGCCACCAGAAGCATTAGCAACCTCCACAATACTATTGCCATCACGAAGATATATCTTTTGATCCGCACTATTAACGGCTAATTCTCCATCCGCAAGATTACTAGTGGTTGGAACCGATGATGCCGTACTAGACCTTTTTGGTTTGAATACATTAGCCATTATTAGTTACTTTCCTTTAGTTGCTAAAATCAGTTACTGCATCAATATTTTTAGATACAGATTTTTTTGGTTTTTGTTGTCCTTGCAATTCTTCAATTTTTGCTGACATATTCTGTATAATTCTTTCAGAAGCGACTACTTTTGCCTCCGCAGCAACAACTTGATTAATTAAGTCGCTTACTTTATTTTGATATACTCTGATAATATCACTGTACTCAATATTAAATTCATTTGCCATTATCAATAAGAACCTCCGTCAAATACTAAGTTTTGTGCTTGTCCGCTACTATTTATTATCTGGTTTCCAGATGCTGTTCCGCCAAGATAAAGATCATTTGCTACGAAAGATGCAAGTGTACTAACAGATACTTGAGGATCGGCATTACCAGTATCAGCTGACTCTGTTACATCTGCAGCAGCGGCAATAAAAGTATTATCTAACCAAACAACACCAGACTTTTTGGCACCAGAAGAATTGTAATTAAATAAAAGTCCCAGATCCCAAGTAGTTGCCAATGAAGGTGCTGCACCATTTACAAGACCGAGTTCCATAATTCGATCTTCTACCTTTACAGTTTCGGTAGAGAACGTAACAGCAGTACCTACAACATTCAGGTTTCCACTAACATATAAATCACCAGTAACAGAAGCACCACTACCAGTGGTTTCTAGTTTTTTAACATTATCATAATAAAGTTCTACTGCTGCATCATTGGTACAAACAATACTATTTTCTCCGGACTTTGCTTGAATATAAATGTCTTTATTAACATCTTCACCAGTATTATTTCTTATATAAAGATGTCCAGACGCAGAAGCGCTAGCATCAATATAAGCATTAGTACCATCAGAATAAATTTTTAACTGATTTGAATTAATATTAATATATTCAAGGCTACCAAGACTTAAACCATCAGCAGCAAGAATTCCGAGTAGTGTTGCTCCACTATTAGTAGTTTCAAATTTCTTGGTATTATTATAATAAAGTTCTACTGGATTTCCACTACCACCACCCAAAGTAATACCTTGAGTAGTTGTAGTTGGTCTAATATAAATTTTTGGATTAGTTGCATCAGGTAATAGTTCAATATTTAAATCTTTATCAGCACTTGTAATATGATTGTCCGTTCCATCATGACTTATTCGTAAATCACTATTAGAACCAAAAATAGCTTGAATACTATCATTAAAAGTTAAGTTTCCAGAAGTCTTGCTATCGGCAGCATCAGACCTTAGGAAACTTGTGCTATCGATACCATCAAGTGTTGCAGCATTTCCGCCATCAGCACTAGTGATATATGTACTACTATCTACAGATCCATCGGCCTTCAAAAATTGTGACGATGTACCACCACTCTTACTAAATGAAGTTGCAGTTATAATACCGGTAACTGAAACACCAGTGCTAGTAGTTTCTAATTTCTTATTGGCACCTTCAAATAATGCTACTGATCCACTACCCTTAAGGTTCAAATCACCTGAAGAGGTTGCCATTATAAGGTTGGCAGCATCATAAGTAATAGAACCTACATTACTATTACCAAAATAAAGATATCTACCATCTTTTATAGTGGCGGAAACAGCATCTAGTGAAGTAAAAGTACCTACTCCAGATATATTAAGATTACCAGTACCAGTAATATCATTACTATTGAGATCTAAATCTCCGCCAAGTTGTGGTGTTGTGTCACTTACAAGATCAGTTAAAAGGCTAGCAAATGATAATGTACCTTCTCCGTTCGTTCGCAATACTTGCCCAGAACTTCCGTCTGCCGAAGGTAAAGTAAGAGTAAAATTGGAAGCAATACTAGCAGGAGCTTTAAGTGACACATAATGATTACCATTATCAGTATCTTCTCCTAACTTGATGAAAGCCGAAGATGTACTAGATGCCCTAGAAAGAATCTCTAAAGACGAAAGATGAGTATCTTCACTGGCAATAGAACTTCCTGCTCCAGATCCTGATGCTCCATTATTACCTACAAATAAAACTTTACCAATTTTATCATATATTGGTTCGCCTTCATAAAAAACGCCACCAGGAGCACCAGAACCTCGTCTTAACTGAAGTCTATTTGCCATTTTATTTTTGTACTATATCTTTTATCTATTTAGTAATTTTACTCAAATGATCCAAAGTCATCGATATCAGGATCACTATTAAAGTCATTATTAATACCAAAGTATGTCTTAGGATTAACAAATTTAAATCCTGGAATACTAGGATCATAAATCAACAAATAATCAGTAGAATTTGAATTGAGATTACTAACATCAACATTAGATAAATCTCCTAATGCAATGTTAGCACTTACAGTAGTTACATCACCACTTATTGTTGCAGTAAGATTGGTTGAAAAATCAATAATATTACTTAATCCCAATGTCGAATTACTATTTTTTGTAGTAACTCTTACGTTCTCCAAATTGTATCCATCTCCATAATATTTTGGAGAATAGATACTTGTATTAAATCCAAGTCTAGAATTAGAATTATCCCAAACTAAACTTTTGTTGGAATCACTTCCATGAATAATAATTCCAGCACCATCAAGTTGTTGATCACTTAAAGGAGTAGAAGCAGAAGCAATACCAATTGTTTTATCAGAAATCTCAAGAGTTTGACTCTCAATTTTAGTTTCTTTACCTTCAACAATAAGATCGCCTTTAATTGTTACAGTACCGCTGGAAGGAAGTCTAGAACCAAATCGGAATACATGATTTGTAGTACTTCCAATTGAAACATTATCGATGATAGCATAACTTTGCCCTATACCAGATACTTTGGTCCCATATGAAATAACTCCACTTACCTCATCAATATGTTGTCCTATTTGTATTGATCCAGTATAAATCCCAGTAATTCTATCTGTTCCTGCAATAGAAACATTACCAATAGTAGATGCAGAAGATACAAAATCGCCTTCCGAACCATCTGGAGAGGGATCAATAACTAAACTAGGAGGCGATTTAATTGTACCTTCAAGAATGTCGTCACATCTAATACTAACATTAGATCCGGTATAAATTCCTGCATACAATCCCCCAACAGTTACATCTCCTTTATAATAGGCACCTCCACTAGGATTCAGAAGTTCGGTTTCTCCAGAAGCAATTTTACCAGAATCGGCATCAAGTGTAATTGATCCTTGACCAATGGTGAGAATACCAGTAATACGAGCATCACCTATTACCAAAAGTGCGAGATTGTGTTGTGCTACATTATCAGGATTGTCTGCACCAGTGTAATAAGGACTATATCTTATGCTAGTAGTACCAATTCCAACTTTGGACATGGTATATGGACCATCGATACCATCTGTCCAAGAAGATGCAAACTCAAAATCTCTAGATGAATGATTATACTTTAAATATTTTCCATCATAAATGGAAGGATTGGTGGCAATACCAACAATATCATCAAGATACTTAAGTCGTGTTTCTCCGCCGCCGCCTAATGAAGAAAGTTGTTGTTGAATACGATTAATAAAAAGACGATAATGTTGTTGAAGTTGTTCAAGAGTTACATACTTTTCATCAAGTGGTGTAAGTGGATCATCACTTTTTAATGACTCAGGGAAATCAAAAGAAGTTTGTTCAATAATAACTTCTGGTTTTTTGTTCTTTATTTCTTCATAAAGATTTTCAAGGTCATTTATTTTATCTTGTAACTTTTTATTATCTTCTACAAGATCAGAGACTTTAAGATCTTGAATTGCTTCATAAATTTCCCTTTCTACTTTTTCAAGTTGTTTGTTTTGTATTTTGAGACGATTTTCATTGATTGTAACTTCAGTCTCAATACGAACAACTTTTTCAAAGATATTTCTTTTAAAAGTTCCAAGAGAAGATTTTTTTAAATAATCTTCAATATGCTGTATTCTTTTGTTATTCTGTTTAGAATGTTCGTCTGCAGATACTTCAATATTTTGAATAGTTTCGAGTATATCATCCTTTAATACCTCAATACTATCAGTTTTATGAGATATATCAATTAATTTTTGATTTACTTCTTCTTTAATTGGAGAAATATTTTTATCAATTAAATGGTCAACTTTATTATCGACTCTAATTTCAAAATCAATAAGATTTTTTTTGTACTTTGGTACATCAAATTCAATAAATTTTTCAACTTTTGAAAGTAAAAAATTTGCATCTTCACGAATTTCATCTAGTTTGTCTTCATTAATTACCCTTACATTATTTTCAATATTAGAAATAGACTCATTAACATAAAGAAGTTGGGATAAGATTGCCTTATCCAAATCTTCTTTTTTAAGAGCACTCTCAATATCAGATTTCAGAAAAGAAATTTGTTCGACTAAATTATTAACACAATTAAGTTTATCTTCAAAATTATTTAAATATGATTGATAACTATTGAATACCCCAAAGACATCATTAAAAGTTTCTTCAGAAACTTCAACTAAAGGTATACATACTTCTGATTTTTCTTCTACAAATAAGTCAGAAGGTTTTTTTAATTTTTTCTGTTCGCTTCCTTCACTAATAGTAGTGTTTACTGTCTTTCCTACTAACTTTACGTTATCTCCTAGATTAGAAATAGACTCATTAATATAAAGAAATTGAGAAAGAACTGCCTTATCGAGGTCTTCTTTCTTAATTGAATTCTCAAGTTCTTTTTGTAAATTATTTACTTGTTCAGATAAAGAAGTTATTGATTTCAACTTCTCTTCAAAATCACTAAGGTATGATTGATAGGTATTTAAGACATCAAAAACTTTATTGAAGTTATCCTCAGAAACTTCAACTAATGGGATATCATTTTCTTTTTGGGATTCATTATCAAATAAATCAGAAGGTTTTCTCAACGACACCTTATTGTTTCTCCCGTATATTCCACATATTAGATATTTATCATTATAGCATAAACAATAAAAAAGAGGGTATTAAACCCTCAAAATAAAGTTATGGAATATTAAGTATCAAAGAGCACGAATTGCTGTGGTTGCCTCTGATAATTTAGTAGCAGCAGCACTTTCTTTTGCTTCTGCAGTTACTTCATCATCTTGCATTCTTGCTTCTTGTGCTTCTTGAGAAAGTGTTTGTGCTTCAAAATATGGTGTTGCAACACTATTATATTCTGCTTCAGTCAAAACTTGAATGCTATTTTTACCAGAATTTGCATCTACTAGTGTTGATACAGATGTTTCATCAGGAAGTTCTGCAAGACAAACTTCAACTCCATCAGAATCGGTTAACCAAACTTTCACGTCTAAACCAGCATATTCTTTCAAAGGATGTCTTTTATACTTTGGCGCTGAAGTGATTTCGCAACAAAAAGTATTTCGTTGAGAATCAACATAATAGTGTTTAATATATTGCATTTTTATTGTAAAAAATCTTTTAGTTATTTATAGTAATTCCATATTTTTGAGAGAGTTCTTTGTTTTGATCATTCATTGTAGGAAATCCCTTAACTTTTGCCCAACAAACAATTGAATATCTATTTCCTTTGGTAACTGGTTCAACACCGTGTCTGTAATGATGATTGGAGGGGAAGCATATCATCATACCTGGTTCTGGTCTAACTCTTAGTTTAAGATCTGGAAAAATAAAGTCCCCACCTTCAAAGTCGTCATTGAGGTATAAAACTATTGATAAATCTCTCTCGGTAGATTTCTTCCATATCAGTTCACCATCAGGAGTTTGCCATAACGACTCTCCATCAACATGAGGGCGATAGTGACCACCAATACCATAAGATAAGATTTGAGGAATTTCACTCTCAGAAATCTCAACATCATAAAAAGGATTAATAATTTCTTTTACAATATTACGCATTAACTCAATAATCTTAGGTGCAATTTGCCCCATTTCAATATGTTGAGTATCGCGTACTTCTTTATCCACTTTCCACTCTTTTTCACCAGTTTCATTTGATTTGTTTGCATCAAAGACTGAAAGATCAGTTTTTGATGAAGAATCAATGTGTTGAACTATTTCTTGTATGCCATGTGCATTAATAACATCAGGTTTTATCAAAATATAAGATAAAGGATTTTCAATCATAATATTTTTTGTCCATTATAACACTAATTATACAATATTTGGTAATGTTGCTGTTGGTTGTGGTAGTGCATTTGATCTTGCACTTGATGCAGCAAGAGCATAACGAGCAACACTTAATGCAGCATTAGGAACTGCTCCAATGTTATCAGTCGAATAAGTGATCTTATCCATTGTTGAAAATGGACCAGGAAAACCACCACCAAAGTATCCTGCTGTTGAGTTTCCTGTTGCAGCAAGATAAGCACGAGCAACACTTAATGGAGAACCAGGAAGTGCTCCAGTGGTATCAGTCGAATAAGTGATCTTATCCATTGTTGCTACTGCACCTGGACTTCTACCACCACCAAAGTATCCATGTGTGGAATTACCTGTTGCAGCAGGAGCATAACGAGCATCACTTAATGCAGCACCAGGAACAGCAGCAGTGCTATCAGTCGAATAAGTAACCTTATCCATTGTTGAAAATGGACCAGGAAAACCACCACCAAAATATCCTGCCGTTGAGGATCCTGTTGCAGCAAGATAACGACGAGCAGCACTTAATGCAGCACCAGGAACAGCTGCTGTCATATCTGATGAATAAGTGACCTTATCCATTGTTGATACTGGACCAGGAGAACCACCACCAAAGTAACCTGCTGTTGAGTTTCCTGTTGCAGCAGGACCATAACGAGCAACACTTAATGCAGCACCAGGAACAGCTGCTGTCGTATCAGATGCATAAGTAACCTTATCCATTGTTGAACTTGTACCAGGACCAACACCACCACCAAAATATCCTGCCGTTGAGGATCCTGTTGCAGCAAGATAACGACGAGCAGCACTTAATGCAGCACCAGGAACAGCTGCAGTGCTATCAGTCGAATAAGTGATCTTATCCATTGTTGAACTTGTACCAGGAGCACCACCACCAAAGTATCCTGCATTTGAGACGGTAAAAGTTGATGTAGTTGCTGTTGGTGTTAGTGTTAATGGTTCCGGTAGTGCATTTGCTCTGCCACTTGATGCACCCATACCATAACGAGCAACACTTAATGGAGAACCAGGAAGTGCTCCAATGCTATCAGTTGAATAATCGATTTTATCTATTGTTGATATTGGACCTGGACCAGGAAGATCACTAACACCACCACCAAAGTAACCTGCCGTTGAGTTTCCTGTTGCAGCAGGAGCACTACGAGCAACACTTAATGGAGAACCAGGAAGTGGTGCAGTAGTATCAGTCGAATAAGTGACCTTATCCATTATTGAACGTACATTAGAAATACTATAACCACCACCAAAGTAACCTGCCGTTGAATTACCTGTTGCGGCAAGCCAATAGCGAGTAACACTTAATGGAGAACCAGGAAGTGGTGCAGTAGTATCAGTCGAATAAGTCAACTTATCTATTGCTCCTACTCCAGACGAAGGACCTGCTCTACCACCACCAAAGTATCCTGCCGTTGAGTTTCCTGTTGCAGCAACATAACCACGATTACTACTTAATGTACCAGCAGCAGGAAGTGCTCCAATGCTATCAGTCGAATAAGTGATCTTATCTATTATTGATACATTTGGATTATAACCACCACCAAAGTAACCTGCGTCTGAGTTACCTGTTGCACCAGGACCATAACGAGCAGCACTTAATGGAGAACCAGGAAGTGCTGCTCTCGTATCAGTCGAATAAGTGATCTTATCCATTGTTGATCTTAGACCAGGACCCCACCCACCACCAAAGTAACCTGCGGTCGAATTACCTGTTGCGGCAAGACTAGAACGAGCAACACTTAATGCAGCACCAGGAACAGCAACAGTGGTATCAGTCGGATAAATGACCTTATTCATTGTTGTTTGTGGACCAGGATGACCACCACCAAAGTATCCTGCATTTGAACCGTCCTCAGTTCCATCAGAAAATTTAATTAAATTTTTTGTAGATGAGACAGCTAGCACTGCATTTGCTCTTGCACTTGATGCAGCATGATAACGACGAGCAGCACTTAATGCGCCAGTAGCAGGAAGTGCTCCAGTAGTATCAGTCGAATAAGTGACCTTATCAACTGTTGATCTTGGACCAGGATACCCACCACCAAAATAACCTGCTAATAAGTTTCCTGTTGCAGCAGGATAATAACAAGCAAGACTTAATGCAGCATCAGGAGCTACTGCTGAAGTATCAGTCGAATAAGTAACCTTTTCCATTGTTGATACTCTAGAAAAAGAAGGAGTAAGACCACCACCAAAGTATCCTGCTGTTGCGTTACCTGTTGCAGCAAGACGAGCACGAGAAAGACTTAGTGCGGCACTAGGAACAGCAGCAGTAGTCTCAGTCGAATAAGTGATCTTATCTATTGTTGTTACTGGACCACCACCAGCACCAAAGTATCCTGCCGTTGAGTTTCCTGTTGCAGCAAGAGCATAACGAGCAGCACTTAATGGAGAACCAGGAAGTGCTCCAGTGGTATCAGTCGAATAAGTAACCTTATCCATTGTTGATTTTAGACCACCACTAGCACCACCACCAAAGTATCCTGCCGTTGAGTTTCCTGTTGCAGCAGGATTATAACGACCAACACTTAATGCAGCATTAGGAGCTACTGCTGTACTATCGGTCGAATAAGTGACCTTTTCCATTGTTGATACTGTAGTATAACTATTATCATAACCACCACCAAAGTATCCTGCTGTTGCGTTACCTGTTGCAGCAAGACGAGAACGAGCACCAGTTAAATTAGCACCAGGAGCTGCTGCTGTACTATCAGTCGAATAAGTGATCTTATCCATTGTTGATACTGGACCACCACCACCAAAATAACCTGTGTTTGGTGTTCCTTGTGCTATCCAAACATCATCTAATGAAATCCATTCCTCATCTAAAATGTTATCAACAACATCTCTTATTACAAAAACTCCTCTGGTCTCAGACATTTCTTATTATTATCTTCTGATAAGTCATAGAATTATTTAGTGCATTTTCATAAGAATGCCACCGATTTCCACGAAACAAAACCATTCGATTATATTTGACTGGAGTATTTGCATACTCTTTCCACAAACTTGAATCAGATTTGAACACTTGTTCTAACTGACTCTCATCAATCTGATAAGTCTTCATTTCTTCTTGTGTTGGAAATGTTTCAAGTCCAGTTGCAAGATGTGAATAAAACTTGATTCCAAATTCACCGAATGCTTCCATTGGCAAATTCAAATAAATTACGGCAATCCAATCACAACTCAAATGTGCAACAGTACCAGGAAGACCTTCAGTTTCATTGGTTGCCGTTATAACCTTAATCGGATTTCCAATGATCTGTGAGATCTTCCCTAAGGTCTCATCAGTAATAATACACTGATTATTTAAAAAACCTTCATAATATTGAAAAGGATTATCATAAAGGTTATCAACTACAATAATTTCAGATCTCATCCTTCAGTATAAGTTCCAGAAATATTTTTCTGCTCTTCTGCAGGTTTGATTGCGGCACCATAACCTAAATCAGTTCCACTCAATTTTTCATATCCACGCATAACCTTACTTTGAAGATCATGAACAAATTCCATTCTACCTTGAGGTGTCAATAACTTATCCATAGACATATATCCCTCTTTAAGTTCATTACGCTTATCGACAATCGAAGGTCCAGATGCACGACGCATTGCCTGAAGGTTAGCACCAGAAATACCAGTCTGCGATGCCATCAGGTCATCAAGTGCTTGCTCTGCAAGTCGTGTTTCCCAATACTCTTGATTCTCTTCCAGAAATTGTTCTCTGGTAGGAGGAGTGCCACCATTTTGTTCTACCAGTTTATTGAGCATCTTATCTAAGTGCTGCATCTGGTGAAGGCGATCACGAATCTCCATCTCACTTCCCTTTAGATAATGAGTCAGCTCAAGTTCTTCAAGATCATACCAGCAAAGTTTTTTTCCACCATTAGGAGCACCAGTCTCCCACATAATAGGTTGTGTCTTATCCTTACCATTCCACTTATATTCAAACTCACGAACTTTCTCTTTCATTTCAATGAGTTTGTACATATATCCCGATGCCATAATACGACGTTCTTTCAAAATATGTTCGAAAGACACAGAGATATTATGAGTATTCAGTCCAATAAACTTTTCGAGTTGGAAGTTAGTCCTTCCTTGTGCCATTTCTTTATCACTATCTTCCCAGGCAAAGACGTTTTGTGATACCTGCATGAAGTAGTCATCATTATATACTGCCTGCTCCGCATTGATAGGAGTGTAAGTTATAGCAGAAGAATTTTTCTTAGTCATAGTTTGTTCTGTCATTGTTGACGCATGTTTTGCAAAAAATACCCCTGTATTGTAAGGAGTACCTGTTATATTATGTATAATGAAATTTTTACTCTCTAAAAATTTCATTAGATTTTTTACATCTTTACCTTCAATATCAAGATTGGTATGTGATAGAGATAAACAGTGATATTCACCAACAATATTCTCAACTCTTTCAATTAGAGTAGAATTCATTAGAATTTCATATTCCGAACCTTCACTATCAATCTTAAGTAGATTTACTTTTTCATAATCTTTCAAAATATGATCGAGAGAAACTGTTTTTACATTAACTTCTTCGATTTTTTCTGGAAAATGTATTGCTTGTGGGTTCTTATAAAAAGAATTTACTCCTGTGTTATAAACATTATGATTATAAAATGGAATTCCTTCAGTATTCTCTTTCCAAACTGCAACATTATGTGCCTTCCATCCATCATAATTCTCTAGATTTTTTAAGAGATAGTTATAGTTATTTTTATTTGCCTCATAACAAATAATATTTTTACATCCTTTGTCTAGACATAACTTGGCAAAGTATCCACGATGAGAACCAATATCAATTACAACATCATCTTCATTAAAATCAGTTATGTTATATTCATTATTTAAATAAACTTCTTTATAGATTTCAGAATCAAAACTATCAGGTTGAAAATGAACACCTAACATTTGAAAAATTAAATTGTTCCATTGATCTGCAATTTTTTTCCAATTATATTTTTCAGAGACATAATCAGAAATAATCTTGGAGACTTCTTTGTAATATTCTGATTTCTTATCATAGTAATTAAGTGCTTCACAGCAAGCGTTTGTAAAATCCATAAGGAATTTATCACTAGTCTTCCAACCCTTTGAGGTATTCTCCCCATGAATAGGAACCACAGTTGCATTTTTTTCACCGGCAACTTCTGCAAGTGCTCCAATATCTGTGATAATTGGATAGGCACCACATCGCATTGCTTCCACCATTGAAACACAAAAAGTTTCTTCCCAGATATTAGGATGAATAAAGAATGCTGATTCTTGATAATGTTTTACAAGTTCTTCGCGATCAATAGCAGGAGAATACTCAACATTTGGGAGAGTCTTCAGGTGTTCATAAAGTTCAATAAATGGATCATTCGATGGTCCATAAAGAGACATTGAAGAAAAGATTTTAAACTTCGTATCTGGATGAACCTGATGAATCATTGGAATGACTTTTGATAGTACTTCAAGACCTTTATAAGGAATTGAAGTAAAAATCATTGTTTTTGTTTTTTGAGTAGAGTGTGTGAAAATATCAGCAACTCCATTTGGAATCACTGTAATTTTATATTCAGGAACATTCAGATACTTAATGAACTGATCTTTATTCCATTGAGATGGTGTAACAATATGATTTACAATATTGTGATCAAAATTAAGAAAAACTGGTTGATCATATGCATGATGTGCCCACAAAATTTTATATGGGTGATTTGATTTTTTAAGTTCTTCTGGTAAATGGGATACAAAAACATTTTCAGGAAATTGATAATGCTCATGTAGATAATGATATGAGGTTTCAGTTGCTCCAGATTTCATAATACTATCCTTGATAAATGTGATAACCAGTATGATTTAGTTTGATTGTTGTATCTAGCCAAATATTATAACCGACTTGTTGTGCCCTATGGAAAAAACTTTTGTCTTCTGACATAAAACCATTCTGACTCTGATACTCCGCAAAATAGTGATAAGAATTGTTCATCTCTGCTGAAGTATGAGGAGTGTCAGAATGATAATCTGACGGAATGTATTTTAAACCTGGATATTGTTTTGCAATATCAAGAAATACTTGACGATGAATCATAACAAAACCCATTCCATTCCCATTGATCTTGACTAGATCTTCGTGTCTTTCCTCTGGTTGTGAAATATCAATACAATATCTTTCTGGAATTATCTTCATTGGATAAGCACCAGAAACAATTGGAAGTTGATATGCAATTAATTTTAGCACATCTTCCGGATTAAATCCAATATCACTATCTAAAAAAAAGAGATATTCGTGTTCTGTATTGTTGATGAAAAAATTAGCAATCTTAGACCTTGCCTGTGTAATCAAAGAAGAGTTAGTCAAAGTCAAGAGTCCGTGATCGATATTGTTTCTGGCAAGTGCTTTTCCAAGATTGAAAAGACCAAGAGTGGTTTTTTCACTCACAATTCCTCCCGCACAGGGAAGACCAATCATTATACTCATAATCTTTTTTACTATTATATCACTAATTATACAAAATTTACAACTGTTGCTGTTGGTTGTGGCAGTCCATTTGCTCTTGCACTTGATGCGCCAGTCATCTGACGATTAGTTGTTAAATCAGCACCAGGAACTGCTGCTGTCGTATCAGTCGAATAAGTCAACTTATCCATTAATACTGGTGATGGAGAACCACCACCAAAATAACCTGCATCTGAGTTTCCTGTTGCAGCAAGAGCATAACGAGCAACACTTAATGCAGCACCAGGAACTTCTGCTGTGGTATCGGATGCATAAGTAATCTTATCCATTGTTGATTTTGGACCAGGGACACCACCACCAAAGTATCCTGCGGTCGAATTACCTGTTGCGGCAAGATTTCTACGAGCAACAGTCAAGTTAGCACCTGGTATAGAAGATTTCGTATCAGACGAATAAGTAACCTTATCCATTGTTAATACTGGACCAAATAGACCAGCACCACCACCAAAGTATCCTGCCGTTGAATTACCTGTTGCAGCAAGATTATAACGAGCACTTATTCTAGCATTAGGAGCTACTGCTGTAGTATCGGTCGAATAAGTGATCTTATCCATTGTTGACATTGGACTTGGACCAGGAAAACCACCACCAAAGTATCCTGCTGTTGAGGATCCTGTTGCAGCAAGACTATAACGAGCAACACTTAATGCAGCACTAGGAACTTCTGCTGTGGTATCGGATGCATAAGTAATCTTATCCATTGTTGATACATTAGCAGGACTCTTACCACCACCAAAGTAACCTGCAATTGAGTTTCCTGTTGCGGCAAGACGCTCACGACTAGAACTTAATAAAGAACCAGGAAGTAGTGATGTGGTATCAGTCGAATAATCGATCTTATCAATTGATGAGTTAAATCCACCACCAAAATAACCTGCATTTGAGGCAGTAATAGTTGTTGTGGTTGCTGTTGGTGTTGGTGTTAATGATGGTTCTGGTAGTGCATTTGCTCTTGCACTTGATGCACCCATACCATTACGAGGTACATTTAAATTGAGATTAGGAGTTGATAACATAGTATCAGTCGAATAATCGATCTTATCTATTGTTGATGGAGAAGAACTACAAAAGTAACCGTATGTTGAGTTTCCTGTTGCCGTAGGATTACCACGAGCAGCACTTAATGAACCAGCACCGGGAAGTGCTTCTCTCGTATCAGTCGAATAAGTGATCTTATCCATTGTTGATACTGGACCATAAAAACCACCACCAAAGTATCCTGCCACTGAGTTTCCTGTTGCAGTAAGACTACCACGAGCAACACTTAATTCAGCAGTACTAGGAAGTGGTTCAACACTATCAGTCGAATAAGTAATCTTATCCATATAAGTTGATGCTACTGTTACTCCATCAGTATAAAAACCACCACCAAAGTATCCTGCCGTTAAGTTTCCTGTTGCAGCAACGCCGCCGCGATTACTGCTTAATGGAGAACCAGGAAGTGCATCAGTAGTATCAGTCGAATAAGTAACCTTTTCCATTGATGATACAAAAGGATATCCACCGCCACCAAAGTAACCGTGTGTTGAGTTTCCTGTTGCAGCACGTTGCTCGCGAGCAACAATTAAATTAGCACCAGGAGCAGCATCAGTAGTATCAGTCGAATAATCGACCTTATCCATTATTGATACGTAATTAGAACCATCATAACCACCACCAAAGTATCCTGCCACTGCACTTCCTGTTGCGCCAGTCTCGACACGACTAACAGTTAGATTAGCAGCAGAAAAAAGACGAATGGTATCAGTCGAATAATTTATCTTTTCCATTGTTGATTTTGGACCAGGACCACCACCAAAGTATCCTGTATCTGGTCCACTTTTCGTTCCATCAGAAAATCTAATTTTTAAATCAGTAATAGGTCGCAATGCATTTGCTCTTGCGCTTGATGCAGCAAGAGATTGACGAGCAATACTTAATGCAGCATCAGGAACTGCTCCAATGCTATCAGTCGAATAATCGATCTTATCCATTACTGCTGTTGCAGGACCACCACCACCAAAGTATCCTGCCGTTGAGTTACCTGTTGCAGCAAGAGATTGACGAGCAAGACTTAATGGAGAAGCAGGAAGTGCCACAGTGGTATCAGTCGAATAAGTGATCTTATCCATTGTCGATTTTGGACCAAATAAACCGCCACCAAAATATCCTGCTGTTGAGTTACCTGTTGCTCCAGTCCAACCACGAGCAGCGCTTAATGCGGCACCAGGAACTTCTGCTATGGTATCAGTCGAATAAGTCAATTTATCCATTAGTGTTTTTGGACCAGGAAAACCACCACCAAAGAATCCTGCATCTGAGTTACCTGTTGCAGCAACACCATGACGAGCAACACTTAATGCAGCACTAGGAACTTCTGCTGTGGTATCGGATGCATAAGTAATCTTATCCATTGTTGATCTTGGACCAGGACCACCACCACCAAAGTATCCTGCTGTTGAGTTTCCTGTTGCGCCAAGACCCTCGCGAGCAACACTTAATGGAGCACTAGGAAGTGGTGCAGTAGTATCAATCGAATAAGCAATCTTATCCATTGTTGTTACGTAAGAACCCGTATAACCACCACCAAAGTAACCTGCGGTCGAATTACCTGTTGCGGCAAGACCAGAACGAGCAACACTTAATGCAGCACCAGGAACAGCAACAGTGGTATCAGTCGGATAAATGACCTTATCAATTGTTGAATATGCAGGAAAACCACCACCAAAGTATCCGGTGTTTGGTGATCCTTCTGCTATCCAGACATCATCAAGGTCCACCCAAGTTTCTAATATTTGTTTTTCTTTAATCCTTTCAAGAGTAAAAACTCCCCTAGTATTTGCCATTTCTTAAAAATACTTATGGTTAGAATACTTCCAGTATTCCAAGTTACTATACCTATTTAGAATCTGATTACTTAAAACACTTTCTGGATTTTGTGATTGTTTCTCTAATTTAGAACGAACATAATGCATATCCCTCAAATACCATTGATCATCAATTTCACGATGTGTATTTTCAATTCTATCAAAATTATGAGAATAAAAATCTATCTCCAGAAACTCATATATTTTTTTCATTGTTTCATTTGGAAAAGCAATTAAATCATCATACTCAATCATCAGCAAATACTTCTGATCTCCACGAATAAATGCCTGTGATTGTGCCCACAATGCCTGTTCTACAATGCCTTCTTTACTCATCAAATAATGACAACGATTATCATCAGTAATAGGCAATCCTTTCTCTATCAAATGCTGGTCGATAAAAGATACTTGATCCGAATTACGACGAATCATTGTAATAAAAGAAGTTAGAATCTCTGTAATATTTCTAACCGGACAAATAATCTTTGGATTCGGTGTGATATAAGTTTTAATTCTTTCAATATTATTACTCCAAGCACGACAATGGTCTATAATAATTGGTTTTTCTATATCAAAATAATAATTTTCAATAACACTTGATATAATCTTATGCGCCGATTTTAGTTTTGGAAATCCAAGATATTGTTCACTATCAGTAAAATAATGATCATTCCAATACATTAACTCCATTACAGGACTTACAGGTTCTGTATGAAGTAATGGATTTTGATTAAGAATACTTTTAAGTAGAGTGCTTCCTGATCGTGGAAGACCTGCCATAAAATAATAAGTTTTATTCACGTTCACCAATTTGTAGGATTAAAGAAAAATAATTGAACTAAACGACCATTCTGTAAATTGGTTCCAAAATTATAATTATGAGAATGCCAAAGATTCGTTCTGAAAATTACTATCCTATTATACTTCATCGGAGAAAGCAAGTATCGAGTCCATTTTGATCTGTCCAGACCTTCGCCATATACAGTAGTCCACCATGCTTCTTTTACTGATGAGTATCCATAATACTTTGCTTCTTCATCAGTTTGAGGACAGGTTTCCATTTTTGTTTTATTATGAATCCAAAATGATGTTCCACCTTCATCAATCACTTGTTCCGGTGGATTAAGATAACAGACTGCACCAAACTCCCATGAAGGATCTACATGAACGTCTTGACGATAAGAATCAGACTCTAATGATAGACGAAAGTATCCATTGGGTTGTGCTGGAGTGAGTTTACGGTTGAGGATTGACTCAAATTTATTATGAAGTTCGAGAGGGTAATAGTTATCTTGTGAATTTTTTCCTGGATAAGTATAGTTACTATCTGGAGGTGGATATGGAGAGTTTAATGCTATGTTTCTTATTCTATCTGGATCTGAATAAAAATCATCAAGCACGATAATACTACGTCTCATGATAAAAAATCTTTCCTTTTATCTATTATAACATTAATTATATATTATTTGGTGAATATGATACTGTATTTGCTCTTGCACTTGATGCAGCAACACTATAACGAGCAATACTTAATGCAGCATCAGGAACTGCTCCAATGCTATCAGTCGAATAAGTGATCTTATCCATTGTTGATTTTGGACCAGGAAGACCACCACCAAAGTAACCTGCCGTTGAGTTTCCTGTTGCAGCAAGAACATAACGAGCAGCACTTAATGGAGAACCAGGAAGTGCTCCAGTAGTCTCAGTCGAATAAGTCAACTTATCCATTGTTGATTTTGGACCAGGAGCACCACCACCAAAGTATCCTGCCGTTAAGTTTCCTGTTGCAGCAAGACCATCGCGAGCAATACTTAATGCAGCACCAGGAACTGCTCCAGTAGTATCAATCGAATAAGTCAACTTATCCATTGTTGATACTGGACCAGGTTGACCACCACCAAAATAACCTGCCGTTGAGGATCCTGTTGCAGTAGGACTCCAACGAGCAATACTTAATGCAGCACCGGGAAGTGCTGCTCTCGTATCAGTCGAATAAGTAATCTTATCCATTGTTGAAAATGGACTTGGATGACCACCACCAAAGTATCCTGCCGTTGAGTTACCTGTTGCAGCAAGATAACTACGAGCAATACTTAATGCAGCATTAGGAACTGCTCCAATGGTATCATCCGAATAAGTGATCTTATCCATTGTTGTTTTTACACCATTAATACCATCACCACCACCAAAGTAACCTGCGTCTGAGTTACCTGTTGCAGCAAGAGCATAACGAGAAAGACTTAATGGAGAACCAGGAAGTGGTGATGTGGTATCAGTCGAATAATCGACCTTATCCATTGTTGATCTTGGACCAGGTTGACCACCACCAAAGTATCCTGTGTTTGGGCTGGAACTTTCTGATACAGTTGCTGTTGGTGTTAATGCTGGTGGTTGTGGTAATGCATTTGCTGTAGAACTTGTTGCAGCAAGGCGCTGACGAGCAACAGTTAAATTAGCACCAGGGACATAACCAGTAGTATCGGTCGAATAATCGATCTTATCCATTGTTGATAATGGACCAGGAAGACCACCACCAAAGTAACCTGCCGTTGAGTTGCCTGTTGCACCAATATAACTACGAGAAAGACTTAATACACCAGTACTAGGAAGTAGTTCTCTCGTATCAGTCGAATAAGTGATCTTATCCATTATTGAAAATGGACTAGGCTCACCCCCACCAAAGTAACCTGCCGTTGAAGATGATGTTGCAGCAACAGCATAACGAGGACCACTTAATGTACCAGTACTAGGAAGTGGTCCAATACTATCAGTCGAATAAGTGATCTTATCCATTGTTGATACAGCACCAGGAAGCCAACCACCACCAAAATAACCTGCCGTTGAGGATCCTGTTGCAGCAAGACCATAACGAGCAGCACTTAATGGAGAAGCAGGAAGTGGTGCAATGTTATCAGTCGAATAAGTGATCTTATCCATTGTTGAAAATGTACCAGGTTTACCACCGCCAAAGTATCCTGCCGTTAAGTTGCCTGTTGCAGCAAGATCACCACGAGCAACACTTAATGGAGAAGCAGGAAGTGGATCAGTAGTATCAGTCGAATAAGTCAACTTATCCATTGTTGATACTGGAGCAGGACTCAAACCACCACCAAAATAACCTGCCGTTGAGGATCCTGTTGCGGCAACAGCAAAACGAGCAACACTTAATACACCAGAACTAGGAACTGCTCCAGTGCTATCAGTCGAATAATCGATCTTATCCATTAATGATGTTACAGATGGACCAGCAGCAATACCACCACCAAAGTATCCTTTGTTTGGGGACGATAATAATTCATCAGTAAATCTAGTTTTCAAATCATTATTATAAGGTGGCAATGCATTTGCTTTTGCACTTGTTGCAGCAAGAGAATGACGAGCAACAACTATATAAACACCAGGAGCTGCTCTAGTATCAGTCGAATAATCAATCTTATCAACTGTTGTTAATATACCAGAAGTACTATAACCACCAGCAAAATATCCTGATGCTAAAGATCCTGTTGCAGCATGATAACGACGAGCAGCACTTAATGCACCACTACTAGGAAGTAGTGATGTGGTATCAGTCGAATAAGTAATCTTATCCATTGTTGATACTGGACCAGGTTGACCACCACCAAAATAACCTGCCGTTGAGGATCCTGTTGCAGAAAAATAATGGCGAGCAACACTTAATCCAGTAGCAGGAAGTGGTTGAGTGGTGTCAGTCGAATAAGTAATCTTATCTATTAATGATGTTACAGGTGGAGTACCACCACCAAAGTAACCTGCCGTTGAAGATGATGTTGCAGCAACAGCATAACGAGGACCACTTAATGCGGCACCAGGAACTGCTCCAGTGCTATCAATCGAATAAGTAATCTTATCCATTGTTGATCTTGGACCAGGAGTACCCCCACCAAAGTAACCTGCGGTTGAGTTTCCTGTTGCAGCAAAAATATAACGAGCAATACTTAAGAAACCAGCACTAGGAAGTGCTAGTGTGGTATCAATTGAATAAGTAACCTTATCCATTAATGCTGTTGAACCAGGAATAAGACCACCACCAAAGTATCCTGCTGTTACGCTACCTGCTGCAGCAAGGTACATGCGAGGACTACTTAATGCGGCACCAGGAATTGTTGCTGCGTTATCAGTCGAATAATCAATCTTATCCATTGTCGATCTTTGACCAGGAGAAGTACCACCACCAAAATAACCTGCATTTGGTGTTGATGTTGCTATCCAAACATCATCAAGATCTACCCATTTACTCTTAGAATTGAGTAAATTTAATAATTTTAAAGAAAAAACACCTCTTGTATCTGCCATGTTATGTTAAATTACTTTAATTCCGGATACTTGAACATCGATCGTCTCTACTTGATCCACAATAACTTGTATTGTATCATTTGTAGCAATTGCTTTTGGAGTGTCTAAGAGTTCAACACTACCATACTTTGGAACAATTAAATCGTCTATAAGATATGTAGTCGTAACTCCACTGTATACTGCTATTGATACTGGATATCCACCACTATCAGTTCGATTCGCAAGTCTTATTGATTGAATAACCGATGGATATGTTGTGGAAGTATAAATCGTGTTTGGTGTTTCTGAAACAGCAATTCCAACTATTCCTGCACCAACACCAAAATAGTCCGTACTATCCTTTACTTCATAAGAAATATAAACCTGAACAACATCATCAGATCCATTTCTATCATAATCTGTTCCTCTCATTACAATAATATCGGATGGATTCAAGACTTGAGGTTGTTTTAATAATTCTACAGTTGTTCCTGTAGGAATTGGAATATTATATGCAAAATAACTTGTTTCCCCCCCACTTATATCAAATGCACCAATTACATTCACATCAGTATTTCCTGCGGCAACGTTTGATGCATTAATTGAATGAATAATATATCGCTTATCAGCAGTAGATGGTAATGTAAGAACATTGGATCCAATTGCAGTTAACTGAGTGGAAACAATACTAGTAATTCCGACATTAAACTGATATCCAGTACCACCAGCATTAGCATCAACATAAGCTTTAACTGATTGTTGTGTAGGAACCTTGGTGGCAGAATCAGATGCCATATCATCTTCATCAACCACAAAATTCATAGCCGTAGTGCTAGTGTCGCTGTTCATTACAGCGCCAGCATCATTGACATCAGCAGTAGAAACTGATGTCAGATAAGTACTACCATCTACAGATCCATCAGCCTTTAAGAATTGAGTCGCTGTTCCGGTAGTAGTAGAAAAACCTGTTGCAGTTAGAATACCAGTTACGACAACACCATCATTATTGGTTTCTAATTTCTTATTCTGATTGTAATAAAGTTCAGTTTGAGCATTTGATACAACCTTAAAGGCATAGTCGTTTGTTCCAGATACTGTATCATTAACAAGACCCGTTCCGGCAACTACAAACTCATAATCATCATCAAGAGATACAACATAAGAACCCTTGCTAACTTCATTTCTAATATATCTATTAGTTGTATCTGCTGCATCAACTCTAGATTGGAATTCATAGAAATAAATATCAGTATCATATGGATCGATAATACCAATATGCGGCTCCGTCGTGTAGGTCAAAAATACTGTTTGAGGATCAAATTGCAGTTCTGCAAGTTTTCCTAATCCAGACTGTGTATAATTTGTGGTGGTGTTAAAACCGAGACTAACTTTGTCTTGAGTAAGACTTGTTAGAGAAATAAAAGTTCTACTATCAGTTGCATTTTCAGATGTTGTAATTGATAATCCAGTACCAATACGTACAATATCTTGGAATGAAGAAATACCGCTTACATTGAGTTGTTGTGCAGTTACATCAGTAAGTGTAGTAATTCCTAAGGTACTGATACCGGTAATTTGAACACCTTTAGTTGTGCTATTACCTCTACCAAGAACAGTATCAATAGTATCAGATTCTGCAGTGAGGTAAGTATTACTATCAAGACCACCATCACCCTTTACAAATTGAGAATTTGTACCACCACTTGTAACAAACTTAGTTGCCGTTATGACACCAGCAGAAGCAGTTATTGCAGTTCCGACCTTTAAATCACCTTTAACATCTAAAGTTGCTTCTGGATTTGTAGTTCCAATACCAACGCTACTTAGACGATAGATACTATCCCCAATTCCAGTTGTCCATCTTGATGCAACAAACTGGGATCCATTTTGATAGAAAGTTCCATCAAGGTTAATATCACCAAGAACATCTAGTTTATAACGAGGCGATATGGTTCCGACACCAACAGATCCAATTCCCGTTACAACAACAGCCGTGCCATCAGCGGTAAATCCTGAAGCATTTGCCGTACCAACCTGAAGTGCCTGAAGAGGATTAGTCGTACCAATACCAATACTTGAACTTACCGATACAAGAGTGAATGATGGAGTATCTGATACTGTAACAGTAACAAGACCAACTTCAGAAGTTGCACTTGTTACTCCAAGATTAGATCCAAAGTTAATTGTAGTAACGCTAGAAACGCCACCAACATTTGTCAAATCATCTTCTACAGAAATACCAAGAGCAGAAGATGCATCAGTTACAGGACCCCATACAGGAAGTCCATCAGCGGATGCTAATAAAACTTGACCTTGAGCACCAATATTTAAGAAAGAAGTGCTATCAGCAGCAGTCTGATAAGGAATATCACCTTTAGCACCACCAGTCAGATCCGTTGCAAAACCAGCAGTAGTTGCATATCCAGGAAATCCAATAGAAATTTGTGCAGTACTACCAACACCAGTTACAGATACTCTATCATCAGTAAACTCTAAAATTGAAAATGTAAGTCCTGTTCCAACATATGTTCCGTCAGATTTAATAATATTGAGACCTTCAATTTTTCCTTTAATAATATCTTCAAGATTTCCACCAGAACCATAATATGATGTTGCGCTTACAACTCCCGATGAAACATAAAATGTAATACCTGACCCAATAGTTACATTGGTTCCATTATCGGATATTTGACTTGTAGATATCTGTCCAATACCACCTGTTGTATCCCAAGTAAGAATATTGTTATTAATAAGATTATTATAATTTTTTAATCGAATTTCATCGTCTGCTCTCTCAAGACCTGCAGTAGTTCCAATACCAACATGGACAGTAATATTATCAGTTAATGTTCCACCGCCAGTTAAACCAAGACCAGCAGTAACAGTTCTATCTACATTACTTGCAGTTGTTGCAGTGCCTACTAAAGAACCTGTTAAAGTTCCAGAAAAACCACTAGTAGCAGTTATAATACCAGATGCATTAATATTTCTTACGACACTTAAATCATTTTCCGAGAACTGAACACTACCAGCAGCTAATCTTGTTCCTGCAGGGAACTGAGTGCTTCCAATACCAATAGCATAGTTACTTAACCAAGCATCTGTGTTTAATCCAGAAAAAGCACCTGTCTTAAACCACATAATTTTCTTATATGTGGCAGGTAGAGTCTCAATACCAGCAATTGAAAGATCGACAAGTGAATTGCCCTCTGTAGATGCAATGGCAATACCACCATGATTTGCGGTAGTATCTGTAGAAACGTCATCACCATTAGAATTTGTTGTAAAACCGAGAACAATGTCGGCATCCTGTACTCTTAAAGTTTCAGAATCAAGGAAAACGGAAGAACCACCAATTGTAATTGAACCAGTAACATTTAAGTTATTATTAACTTGTAAATCAGTTCCAATAGTTACGTTACCACCAATAGTTGGATTATCTTCAAATCCAATTGTTGGAGTAGATCCTTCACCAGTTCCACCAGTTACCTTAATTTCATTTGCAGTTCCTGAAATAGACTTAACATATTCTCCATGAGTATCAGTTCCAAGACCAATACTATCGGTCATAACCAGATTTGTACCATCACCATAATAATAATTTGCCGTTACGACACCAACATGTAGAACTGTTGTATTTGTAGACGTAACAATACCCGTTGGATTTGTAGTCCCAATACCAACATTGGCATCTATTTGTAATCTACTACTAAAAGTACTGATACCAGAAATATTAAGTTGCTGAGCAGTTACATCAGTAAGTGTAGTAACTCCTAAAGTACTGATACCAGAAACATTAAGTTGTTGAGCAGTTACATCAGTAAGTGTAGTAACTCCTAAAGTACTGATACCACTTACATTAAGTTGCTGAGCAGTTACATTGGTAAGTGTGGTAACTCCTAAAGTACTGATACCAGAAACATTAAGTTGCTGAGCAGTTACATTGGTAAGTGTGGCAACTCCTAAAGTACTGATACCACTTACATTAAGTTGTTGTAGTGTTAAATCAGTAGCAGTAGTAATTCCTAAGGTACTGATACCACTGATTGATAATGAGGCACCGACTATATTGGTGGAATCGATAGTTCCAACAAAAGATCCATCAAATGAAGTGGCAGTTATAGCCCCACTTACGTTAACATTTCCACGAACATCAAGAGAAGTCGAAGGTTCAAAAATTGTCGTACCTATACCTGCACGACCCACAACCTCCAATACTTTTTTATTATCGGTATCTCCAGTTACACCGATTTTTTGTTGCTGCTGTCTACCGCTGGTAAAACGAATTGGTGCCGTCATTTCTTATATTAGAGATTAGAAGTTTCCAGAATGCTTGATAAAAACTTGAGGTCAGATGATGTACTACCCACAATTGTGAGTGTGTCAGAAGTTTGTACTACCAATTTTCCCGCAAGAAGATTCGCAGTATCATTTGCAGGAATAGATAAGTCCTTTATAATTTCAGTATCTATTTCATTTCTTCGATGACTAAAACTTATAGTTTCTGTTCCGCTTCCAGTATTAGTAACCTGCGCTAAAAGAACAACTCCAGTATATCCTGAAGGTGCCGTATAAATTCCTACAGTGTTTAATCCAACGACATGCGTAATCGTTTTAAATACATTAACTGCTGCTGCTGCGACTGCCATTTAATTAATCTCCCCCTAATGCTAGAATAAATGGTGTAACTTGACTGAACAAACTCTTTGTATAATCAGCACCAGAAATAGATCCTGTTTGCTGGTTAATCAATAAACCATCACCAATTCTAAAATTACCTTCTTGATCTGTACTGGTATATGCAATATCTCCACCGTCAAGTTTTATAACCTCATTTTCTTGAATTGTTATGCCGCCTTTAGAAGGATAAGCAGATTCAATTGTATTTCCAGAACCAATATATTCAAATGAATGCGAACTTACAATCTGGAAACTTTGACGAGCAAAAAATACTGTACTTCCTATTCCTACCTCATTATTTAGATTTTGTATTAGACTGATTGTTGAAACACCAGCAGATGGGGATGTTGCTTCCGCAACTCCATAATAAATTGGTTGAATTATTGCCGTAGCAGTAGCTCCGTTTCCTCCACCACCTGTTATCGTAACATTTGGAATACTTGTATACTGAGATCCATTTGAAAGAAGATTAATTTGAGAAACTGCTCCATTACTAATAGATGCAGATGCCTGTGCTCTAATAGCAACTCCTGGACCAGTTGGAGCATCTATAGTAACAGTTGGTGCAGAAGTATAAGATGAACCACCATCAGTAATGGTAATATCACTTACAACATAATAGAGTTGATCAAAATAAATTGCTTGTCCTGGATATGGGCGGTTATTACCAACATCAGAAACTATAACCTCATTCTGACTTACGGCAGCAGTTGTGGTAACTTCTCCAGTATAGCGATCAATAGATTTGCTTGTTGAATCACCTACTCCCTTCGAAACTAATCCTTTAGTACCAAAAGATGAGTTAGAGTTTGTTAAATCGCATTGTGCTCCGCCACCAGTATAAACAGCAATGTCATTGCAAATAGTAAATAAAGAAACTAATTGAGCATAGGCACCATTAGTAACTGATACTCCAATACCACTCTTATTATATTGTGTAAATGCATCAATATTAAATGAACCCTGAACTCCTATATTATTAATTTCGGACCCTTCATCGGCATTAAAACCATCAACCTTTGCACCAATACTATTCTCTACAAAATTTGTACAGTTACGGATATAAGGACCTTTGGTAATTACACCAACACCCTGAGATGGACTTGACGATGAATCAAGAATACCAGAATTTGGAGACGCTCCATTATTACCAGGATAATTTGTGGTAAAACCAGTAACTGGAGGATTGGCATCAATACCATTTTGAATAATGCCAGTTATAATTCCGACACAAGTATTAACTGCCGAATGAACATTTGCACATGAACCATAGTCAGAATTTGAACCAGTGGCACCATCTGCCTGAATTCCCAAATCTCTTACTTGATAATATGTTGATTGATATCCACCATTCCAAGTTATATTATTAATGCAAGAACGTGCAATACCAATTGCATAATTGAGAGCATCGATATGTGTGACACCAATACCAGAGTTTAATGTCTCTCCGGTAAAATATAACTTACCAGCATCAATACATTTAGAGTTTCCACCTCTTGTTATGTCATGACAGACTGAACGATATGCTTTTTTAATATTACTCTCATAAGCATCAGAATCAATTGATATTG